>JAEEGL016496977.1_pt1 | contig 20095 bp, 17 predicted proteins | sample 9134231 | NCBI WGS metagenome assembly JAEEGL01 (sample SAMN16246548, study PRJNA631951) | gut metagenome | biome: gut microbiome; feature: rumen; material: fiber-attached | host: Bos | place: Iran: Karaj | collected 2018-10
AAGACCGTCTGTATGAACTGCTACGCTACAAACCCCAAGGCCGCAAAGAAATGTCGTAAATGCGGTTACAGCAACCTCAGGCCCAAGGCGAAAGAGAGCAGGAAGCAGTGAGCTTCCTACAACCTTCTTTCGGCCTTCATGGCCTTTTCAATCCGTTCAGGTCCAGCGTTAGCCATCCAGGCGTCATCCCGAAGGGATGATGAACAAACGTTAATACTCCTGAATCGATTCGGAAGAACAGGCGCGTGCCCATCCGAGGGAGTAATTGGATGAAGATACTCATAGTCGATGACAATATCGCAATCCAGGAGATTCTGTCCGAGATATTGACAGTCGACGGGTATGAGATCGACAAGGCAGGAACGGTCGCCGAGGCCGTCGATATGCTGGATTCCTTCCGTCCTGACGCACTTTTACTTGATTCGCAGGTGGACGGAGAGAGCGGACTGAAGGTGCTGGATGCCCTTCCCGAGGACTCCGACATCCGTGCGATCATCCTTACGAGAGGAAAGGAGACGATCCCCAAGGACACCCCGTTCATCAAAGGCTCCATTCAGAAACCGTTCAAGAGCGAAGAGGTCACCACTATGGTGAGGCAGCTCGCCGAGGAGATGGACATCAAACGCTCCAAGGACAAGAGGTTCAAGTTCAAGCTCTTCTCGAAGCAGCCGAAGCAGGTCAGCGAAGAGGAGATATCCGGAGCCAGGTTCGGCAAGTCATACGTGATATTCGAATCCGAACCCTCGTCGGTATACAAGCTTGCATGGTACTTCATGATGAAGGACTGCAACGTGATGGTCATCACCGCAGGGAAGATCAAGACCGTCACGGAGAGGTTCAGGAACTCCGAGGGCAAGAATGTCAAGGTCCTCGGCCTGAGCGTCAAGCCCCGCATGGGCTATGTCGAGATGTCCAAGCTCGGTACCGTCATGGATCAGATCAAGAAGTACATCACCGAGAACAGCAAACCCGTCATCGTCTTCGACAACATGGAACCGCTGATAGACGCGAACGGTCTGAACAACATCATGACGATGCTCTATCAGATCATCAACGGGGTTGTCAAGAAGGCATCCTCGCTTGTCGTTTCCACGGGAGAGAACTCCCTGACCGACAAGGACAAGGAATTATTCTTACACGACATGGAACGTTACATCGCTTGAGGGATAGCATGAAGATCGAGAAAGTTTGGGCAAGAGAGGTGCTGGATTCCAGAGGCAATCCCACCGTAGAGGCAGAGATTACGATCAAAGGGCACAGGATAACGGCCATCGCGCCTTCCGGTGCATCCACGGGTTCCTGGGAGGCCCACGAGCTCCGCGACAAGGACGGAAGGTTCGGAGGCAAAGGTGTCCTCACCGCAGTGAACAATGTCCGTACCGAGATCGCCAAGGCGATCGTGGGTATGGATCCCACCGACCAGAGGGCTGTCGATCAGGCGATGATCGCACTCGACGGTACGGAGAACAAGAAGAGGATCGGTGCCAACGCGATCATCGCGACCTCCCTCGCAGTGGCGAAGGCGGGTGCCATGGTCGAGGGGCTTCCCCTTTACCAGCACATCGGCGACAACGGCGTCACGCTTCCTGTCCCGATGCTCAACATCATCAACGGCGGAAAGCACGCCGGAGGCAATCTGAAGATCCAGGAGTTCATGATCATCCCCGCAGGCGCCAAATCATTCTCGGAATGCCTCAGGATGTCCTCTGAGGTGTACATGTCCCTCAAGTCCAACCTCAAGAAGAAGTACGGTGTCGGAGCGATCAACCTCGGCGACGAGGGAGGATTCGCACCGCCGCTCGATACGGCTTCGGAGGCCATGGAGACGATCATCGGCGCGGTCTCCGATGCAGGATACACTCCCGGAAAGGATGTCTTCCTTGCTCTGGATGCAGCATCGAGCGAGTTCTACGACAACGGCGTCTACGATGTTGACGGAATGAAGCTCTCCGCAGGGGAGCTCGCGGACCACTACACCATGCTCACGGAGAAGTATCCGCTCATCAGCATCGAGGATCCGTTCTTCGAGGACGATTTCGAGACGACCGCGGAACTCACGAAGAAGATCGGTTCCAGGGTCCAGATCGTCGGAGACGACCTGTTCGTTACCAACACCAAGCGTCTCTCCAAGGGAATCGAGATGAAAGCGGCCAACGCACTCCTCCTGAAGGTCAACCAGATCGGTACTGTCACCGAGGCGGGCGATGCGGCCAAGATGAGCTTCGACAACGGTTACTCGGTCGTCGTCTCGCATCGTTCGGGAGAGTCGGAGGATGTCAGCATCGCGGACCTCTCGGTCGGATGGGGCTCCGGACAGATCAAGACCGGTGCGCCTGCACGCGGCGAGCGTACCGCGAAGTACAACCAGCTCCTGAGGATCGAAGAGGAGCTCGGATCGAAGGCAGTCTTCCTCGGAAAGAAGGCCTTCACGCTCTGAAAAACCATAGCGGGGGTTGAGCCCCCGCCTTTATGATTTTCGACAATCGTCGAAGTAACTGCCGTTGCGATTTTCGTAACTGCGCATACCCCTCTGTTTCCACTGGAAAACGTCATTTCTCGGCTTCTCGTATCATAGGTTATATACGGTTTCGGTCGCCTATTTATAGTGAATTTATTTAACAACGTTTAATCAAATAAAATGAATGAAATCATCGGATTTTCTGAGATATCGTCCAATAAATGGCAGTTTATAAACAAAAAGCGGCCTTCTTAAGCTAGAACGGGGCATAACAGTGTTAATAAACAGCGTTAACTAATCCAGCCGAGAATAGCATTATATGTCAGATAACGAATGGGGAAAAACGCGCATGAGAACGTGTGGGAAGCTGAGTAAAATCAGCTGTTCTTTTGCCACAGCGGAGACTAGTGCGAATGATCACCATCGACAATATTCGTTCATCGACGAATCTGTTCAACACGACGTTCAACGTCGAAGGATTATCGAAGATGAAGAAGATCTATTGCAGATGCGGATGTATCGTTGGTCTTGATTCCGCCGAGATGAAGCTCAAGCTCAAACTCGGCAAGGAGCTCGAGTGCACTGACTGCCGCAACGCGAGGATCGCCAGGGAGATCGAGGAGTTGGACTCCCACTTCAGCGGCGAGACCGCCGATCTCGAATGATCATCTTTTCCTTGAGGGGCACGCGTTGTTGATGCATTCCTCATATGTGCCCATCTTGACTATGGGTGCGCCGCAGTCCGGACATTTCCTGCCCGTGGGCTGTATGAGGCCCTTAGGCCTGAGCGGGTAGGTCTGATCGCAGTTGGGCCATGAGGAACATCCTGCGAAGCGCTTTCCGCTCTTGGAGTACATTATCCTGATGTTGCCGGTACCGCACTTGGGACAGGCGCCCAGGTTGGTCTTGGACGTGTTGCTCTCGCACTTCGGGTCGATGCAGACCGTCTGCGGAGGAACGCCTTTCCTTATGATCTTCAGCTGAGGCAGTCCGCAGACCTCGCACTTGGAGTCGAGGGTCTGGATCATCGCTCCCCTGGGGAGAGGGTATGCGCATGTGCAGTCCGGGAATCCGTCGCATCCGATGAAGTTGCCGTTCCTGGATTTCTTGATCGTCATGTTGTTGCCGCACTTGGGGCAGATGCCGATGAACTGCTGGGATTTCAGCGCGGCCCTGATCTCGTCGCCGACCGCAGCCTTCTCCTTCTCGAGAGTCTCCGCCGCCTCATGGAGCATGTCCTGGGATTCCTCGACGACGCTGTCAAGTGTCCTCTCTCCGCTGCTGATCTTGAGCATGTCGCTCTCCAGTTTGGCGGTCATCTCCGGCTCTGCGATTCCTCCTCCGTGCTTCTCCAGCGACTTCGTGAGGGCGATACCGCTTGCGGTGGGGATCATGTAGTTGCCCTGGACGTAGTTCCTCGAGTACAGTTTGCCGATGATGTCGTGCCTTGTACTCTTCGTTCCCAGTCCGAGCCTGTCCATCTCCTGGATGAGCGAACCCTGGTTGTACCTGTACGGCGGTCTGGTCTCTCCTTCATCCATCGCCATGGATCTTACGTCTATCTTCGAACCGATCTCCAGCTTGGGGATGCGGATGTCGGGTATGGTCAGGTACATCCTGTAGTACTTCTTCCATCCCTGTTTCTTGAGCACGTAGCCTTCGCCGTTGAATTTCTCTCCGTCCAGGTCCACGGTGCATTTGGTGATCTCCGCTTCGGAGTTGGGTGCGAGGGTGGCGAGGAATCTCCTGACGATGAGTTCGTAGAGCTTCCACTTGTCACCCTTGATCTTGTCGGACTTGACGCCTGCGGTGGGGTATATCGGGGGGTGGTCCGTGGTCCTTCTCTTTCCTCTCGAGGGGTAGATGGTGTCCTGCGACAGTATCTCCGTCGCCTCGGTCCTGAAATCGGATTCCTTGAGCTTCTCCAGTACGCTCCTGAGGTTGAGACTCTTGGGGTACTCGGTGTTCTCGGTACGCGGGTACGAGATGTATCCGCTGGTGTAGAGGTCCTCGGCCAGTTTCATCGCGGTGGCCGGCGGGATACCGATCTTGTTCGCTTCCACCTGCATCTGCGTGGTGTCGAACGGTGCAGGCCTGAACTCCTCCTTCATAGAGCATTCGTAGGATGCGACGGTACCTTCCTTGATGTCCTTGCACTTGGCGAATACGGCATCAGCCTTCTCCTTCTCCCAGAAGGGGTTGGACTCGTGCTCCGCCTTGAATGCGAGCATCCCGAACTTGCCGATCACTTTCCAGTAGGGCGTGGGAACGAACTTCGCGATTTCTTCGTCCCTGTCCACCAGCAGTTTGAGCGTAGGGCTCTGGACCCTTCCCACTGACATGAAGTTCTTTCCGACCTGTCCCGATGAGAGCGAGATGAGTCTGGTGAGGACTGCACCCCAGGAGAGGTCGATGATCTGTCTTGCCTCTGCGGCGTCAGCAAGTCTTTCGTCGGGCAGGGCGAGGTTCGCGAATGCGTTCTCGATCTCGGCCTTCGTGAGTGCGCTGAACTTTGCCCTCCTGACCTTGGACATGTCCGATTCGGCGATCTTAACGGTCTCGAGACCGATGAGTTCCCCTTCCCTGTCAAAGTCGGTGGCTATGATTATCTCGTCGACAGAGTCCATGAGGCCCTTGATGGCGTTGAGGGTGCTCTTGACCTTCACGGTCTTGACCTGCGGAGCGTACACCAGATCGACAGGCGAGCTCGCGCTCCAGTCGTTGAACTCATTGGAATAGTCGAGTTCTATGATGTGTCCCCTGAGGCTGATTACGAAGTACTCATCGCCGTTGGCGGTGAAGGTAATGACATTCGCGCCGTTCATCTTGGTCGCCTTGGATTTCCCGTCCGAAAGTATGGTCGAGATCCTCCTTGCGGCGTTGGCCTTCTCTGTGATAACGAGTTTTCTCATCGAGCGTGTCTATTTCTTTTAGTTTATAAAAAATAATAGGGTGGAATCGTACCGATCCGCGTTACCATGTAACAATGTAAATATCCCTCTTTCTTTTTGTCATAATATGGATATCTCTTCGGAACTGACCGCTGCACTGAGGTCCGCCATCAGGCGCATGGTGGAGGGCAGGGACGTAGCGGTAGCGTTCTCCGGAGGGCTCGACAGCGGCATCGTCGCGGCGATAGCCAAGGAGTATGCAAGATCCGTGAGACTGTACACCGCAGGCGTGCAGGATGCATACGATGTCCTGGAGTCGAAGGAGGTGGCGGGGATCCTAGGTCTCGAATGGGAGCACATCCTCGTCTCCGAAGATGACCTGGAGGAGAACATCAGGGAGATGATCGCCGTCACCGGAACGGTGAATCCCATAACGCTGTCGTTCGAGATCCCGCTGTTCTACGTTTCCAAGAACGTCAGCGAGAGGTACATCATCGGCGGACAGGGTGCCGATGAGCTGTTCGCCGGGTATTCCAAATATGTCGGGCTGTCCGAGGAGGAGTTCAGGGACCTCAGGGAAGCGGACATGGCCCGTCTGTTCAATTACACGCTGAATCACGAGAGGATGGTCTCGGAACATTTCGGTAAAGAGATACTATACCCGTATCTTGACAGGGATGTCATGGACATCGTCGGAAAGATAGATATGAGGGACCTGATTCCTGGTGAGGTGAGGAAGGAGAACCTCCGCAGGGTGGCCGACGCGATCGGTCAGCCCGTCGTTGCCGCCAAGAAGAAGAAGGCGGCGCAGTACGGGTCGGGTTCCATGAATCTCTTCAGGAAGATCGCGAAGAGGAAGGGCATGACAGTCAATGAGATGATCTCGGGGATGAAGACTGATGGAGAGTAAGCAGGAGATCATCGACTGGCTTTACGGACTCACCGTCCACGGCATAAAGCTCGGACTGACCAACATCACCGAGCTGCTCCACAGGATAGGCGACCCCCAGGATTCATTCAGGAAGATCCACATCGCGGGAACGGACGGCAAGGGTTCCACCAGCGAGATGATATCATCGATCCTGCGCACCGCAGGCGTGAGGACGGGACTGTACACATCGCCCCACATCATCGATTTCAACGAGCGCATCTCCGTCGACGGGGAGAACATCTCCGACGCCGACCTGAAGATACTCACCAGCGTCATCATGCCCGTAGTGGAGGGCATGAGGGAGGAAGGCATGCAGTGCACCTTCTTCGAGGTGACCACGGCCCTTGCGTTCCTCTACTTCAAGGAGAAGGATGTGGAATATGCCGTCATCGAGGTCGGCATGGGCGGCAGGTTCGATGCCACAAACATCATAGTGCCAGATGTATCGGTGATCACAAGGATAAGCCTCGAGCATACCGAATATCTCGGTGATACGACGGAGAAGATCTCCGCCGAGAAGGCGGGCATAATAAAGCCCGGTGTGCCGGCAGTGACGGTCAACGACGGCACGGCCCTGGACGTGATCGCGGCGAAAGCGGCGGAGAACGGGTCGGAATTGATCAGGGTCAAGCCCCCGGAGGAGGTATCCGTTTTCCCGGACCGCACGGAGTTCGTGTACAGGGGAAAGAGGTATTCCGTCGGGATCCCCGGAAGATATCAGTCCGAGAACGCATCGATGGCCGTCGAGGCCGTCTCATGTCTCCCGATGTCCGAGAGATATGTCCCGTACATCGCCGAAGGACTGCAGAAGGCCAGATGGCCCTGCAGGATGCAGAAGCTGGACAATCTCCCGATAATCCTGGATGTCACGCACACCAAGGCAGGGGCCGAAGCCCTGGCCGAGAACATAGCGGAGATCTACGGCAAGGTCACCGTGGTCTTCGGGGTGCTCAGCGACAAGGACATCGACGGAATCGCACGCAGCATCTCCGCGATAGCGTCGAAGATCATCGTGACGACACCGGTATCCGACAGGGCAGCGGACATCTCCGAGGTGGAGAATGCAGTCATGAAGTATTCGGATGACGTGATGGTGATCGAATCCATCAACGACGCATTCGACAAGGCGATGGAGATCCGCGGCGACGAGGACATCCTGATAACAGGTTCATTCATAATGGCGGAGGATGCACTGAAATGGCTGAAAAGGACATCTGCTGGATTCTAGACACGCTTGCACCCGAGTACAACAAGGGGGCATATCCTGGCCGCTCGTCCGAAGGACTCAATCCGGAATGGCCGTGCGATCCTTTTCATGTCCTGATAGCCACGATCCTTTCGCAGAGGACGAGAGATGATAACACAAGGAAGGCATCCGACAATCTGTTCCGCAGGTACGATTCAATCGAGGAGCTGGCAGATGCGGATCCCGACGATGTCGCGGAGCTGGTGAGGCCCGCGGGATTCCCCAAGCAGAAGGGAGCGGCCATCGTGAAGTGCTGCCAGGCGCTCAGGGACGAATACGGCTGCAAGGTACCCGAGGAGACCGACGAACTCATCAAACTGCCCATGGTCGGAAGGAAGACCGCGGCATGTGTCAGATCGTATGCCATGGAAATCCCTTCGGTCTGTGTCGACACCCACGTGCACAGGATATCCAATCTCATGGGGCTGGTGCACACGAAGGATCCCGAGGAGACCGAATTCGAGCTCATGCGCATAACGCCCAGGGAGAGGTGGAGCGACATCAACCGCTACATCGTCCGTCACGGGCAGGTGGTCTGCATGCCCCACAACATGAAATGCGAGAGATGTTCGGTCAGGTCGATGTGCGACCACTATTCCGAGAGCCTCTCCCACTAAATAAAATAATAAGAGGCGACTGTATACTCCGCACCGATGCATGAGGTCTCAGTCGTTTCGGACATCGTATCAGCGATTCTCAGGGAACTCGAGAAGTACAACGTGGTGAAGGTCGAGGAGGTCACGCTCGTAATCGGAGAGATGACGAGTCTCGGCCACGAACAGCTTGAGTTCGCTTATGAGATAGTCACGAAAGGGACCCTGTTGGAAGGATCCAAGCTCGTCATCGAGGACGAGAAGATCCGTGTCATATGCAGCGGATGCGGTTACGAAGGGGAGGTGAGGATGCTCGAGAGCGATTACGGCGAGCATACGATACCCATACTCTCGTGCCCGAAATGCAACGGCAAGGTCAAGGTGACCGCCGGTCAGACCTGTAAGGTCAAGAATCTCAAGATCGTGGAGGCGGAATGATGTACAAGCTCAGGGACGAGGCTACGGCCAAGAAGATATTGGACAAGATACGCGATTTGGACGTTCAGTGCACGTTCATGCATGTATGCGGAACGCACCAGGACACCATCGTACGTTTCGGCCTGGAGCCCATGCTCAGGCAGGTCGGTGTCGAGATCCGCCAGGGCCCGGGATGCCCTGTCTGCGTGACAACCAGCAAGGAGATCGCCGACGCCATCACGCTGGCAAGGAACGGCGTGACGGTATGCGCATTCGGAGACATGATGAGGGTGCCCACCACGATCGGCACGCTCAACGATGCCAAGGCCGACGGCGCGGATGTCAGGATCGTCTACTCGATCGAGGACGCCGTCAGGATGGCGTCGGAGCAGAAGAACGATCTCACCTTCGTCTCGGTCGGCTTCGAGACCACCGCACCCTCCACATGTGTACCGCTCCAGAAGGACAATGTTCCGGAGAATTTCAGCATCTACAGCTGCCACAGGGTCTGCCCTCCGGTGCTGGAGAAGATATTCAGCATGGGCGAGACCAAGATCCAGGGTCTCATCGATCCCGGACACGTGGCCGTCATCACAGGACTGGACATGTTCCGTCCGTTCGTCGAGAAATACCACATGCCGCAGGTCGTCGCAGGGTTCGAACCCCTTGACATCCTCATGTCCGCATACATGCTCTGCAAGCAGATCAAGGAAGGCAGGGCGGACGTGGAGAACGAATATACCAGACTCGTCAAACCTGAAGGGAATCCCAAGGCCCGCAAGCTGATGGCCGACACGTTCGACCTCGAGGACAGGGCATGGAGAGGATTCCCGGTCATCGAGAAATCGGCACTCGTCCTCAAGGAGAAGTATGCCGCCCACGACGCGACGAAGGTCCATGAGGACATACTGGCTAAGACCCCCGACGTGGAACCCGAGGCCAAGGGATGCAGGTGCGGAGAGGTCCTGAGGGGACTGATCCGTTCGGAGGACTGTCCGATGTTCGGAAAGGTCTGCAAACCGACGAGTCCCTCGGGCCCCTGCATGGTATCGTCCGAAGGCAACTGCAACATCGCCTTCCGCTTCGCCGGATCCAGGGGGCTTTGAATGACCCAGAGGCCTCCGACCAAGAAGGTCCTGGTCATATCCAACGATTCCACCGTCTTCCTGAAGAACGGTTTCGTCAGTGCATTCGAGATGTTCGGCGGAAGGCTCACCGAGGTGAAGAATCTCGTGGCCAGACTGAATGATGTCTGCGATGTCTCCTTCGGCATAATCTCCGGAGAGTTCGGTTTCATCCCTGCCAATTACGTCGTGAGGAAGTACGACAGGGTGCCTTCCTGCAAGGAGGAATACGAGGAGCTGCAGGAGAGGAAGGATTTCGTCGGACAGGTGAGGTTCCTCACGCAGGTGTTCGACAAGGTCATCGTCTGCGTTCCCAAGGACATGTTCTCCATGCTCATCCCCGCACTGCCGAAGGGCAGGGTCATAGCCGTGACCAACGAATGCTACAAGGAACTGTGCGAGAAGAGCGGATGGTCGTTCTACCTCAGGAACGGTGCACGCGTCGGCAATGAGAATGCAGATGCCATCGTGAAAGAGATCGAGGAATACGTCAACAGCTTCATACCAGTGCTTTGACCCTGGCCTTCATCTCCGGCGTCACACGGTAGGATTCCCTTATCTTACGGACGGTCATCCTCAGCGTCTCATCGTCCAGGGTACCGTTCTCAAGGTATGCCATCGTCCTTTCCGGATACCTGACGAAACAGACTGACAACGTCCAGGCCTTGGCCATCTTGAAGTAGTAGCCGTCATTGTGCGCCGAATCCAGTTCCTCTATGACGCGGTCGATATGATCGTCATCGATGAAATGGCAGAGCATCATCACCGCCGGATATCTCATCTCGAATTCCCTGCCGCTCTTCAGGTATGGAAGGATGAATTCCCAGACGGTCTCCCTGTCCTTCTTCCCGGGCTTCCATGTGTTGCAGAACGAGTCGCAGACGGACCAGTTGTCTATGAGCGGAATGAATTCCCTGAACTGCTGCAGTCTCTCATCGGTATCCATCTTCGCATAGGAGATCACCAGGCCCCTGAGCATGTAGTCCTCGAACCATTCCGGATCCCAGTTCTCAAGGTATCCTTTCCAGTCATCCGCTGCGATCCTCTTCGCCAGTTTCCTCAGCGCGGGGAGCCTCGCACCTATCAGGACATGGTCCCCGGGTATCAGGCTCTTGGCGAACACGGCGTTGCCTTCATCCTTAAGTGCCAGCAGTTCTTTTTTGGCATCGATCACAGCGATCCCTCCAGTCTGAGGAGGCGTTCCTTCAGTTCCGTTCCGAGGGAGAATCCCCCGATGCTGCCGTCCGATCTGATGACCCTGTGGCAGGGGATGATGATCGGTATCGGGTTCTTCCCGACAGCATTCCCCACGGCACGATGCGCCGCAGGATGTCCCGATGATACGGCAAGTTCGGAATAGCTGACCGTCCTTCCGTAAGGGACATTCAGGAGAGCCGACCACACGTCCTTCTGGAAATCGGTCCCTTCCGGGCACACTGCGATATCGAAATGCTTCCTTCTGCCGGAGAGGTATTCATCCAGCTGACGGAAGGCACGGTCCAGCGATCCGTCATGCGACAGGGGCGCATCAGGTGTGAAACTCAGCGATACGACTCCGTCTTCGGATCCCGTTATGGATATCCTCCCGATCGCCGTGTCCCTGACTGATGTGCTCATATGACCGTCTTCAGATGAGTGCGCTTTCCTATTATCTTTGTGCATTGTCATCACCGGCCTCCGGTGTCGTGAATGATAAATGAGAGTACGTGATAGAGGGACAACATGGGGATCGTCGTCAAACGTACCAACCTGAAGAGGATCGACTGCGGCAGGAAGATCGTGGAGTTCGACCCACAGAGACACGGGAAGATCACAGGCTCCAGGTTCCTGGCCGTTCTCGGAAAGGACAGGTACATGTCCGAGTTCGAGGCTGCCTGCCTGATAGGCAGGATCTTCTACGACGATACCGAGAACAAATACACCAGGGCCGGAGAGATCCTCGAGCCGGTGATCCGCAGATATGTCAGGGACAACTGTGACATGATCCTCAGGCCTTTGCTGGGTGCGGACGACGGCACAGACATCACGGTCGAAGATCCGATAGACAAGAACGACTGCTATTACGATCATTTCAGGTCCAGCAAGGTGTTCGGCGGGATGGTGGACGGTTTCATCAACCTGAAAGGGCGCAGGGACGCGATCCTGGAGATCAAGACCGCCGGCGACAGGTCCGGCTGGTACGACGAGAACGGGAAGCTGAGGCCACCGGAGGGATACTATCTCCAGGCATCTCTGTATGCTCAGCTCGCGAAACTGAAGAGGATCGTATTCGCAGCGGCATTTCTGACAGAATCGGACTACGACAATCTGGACAGATTCGTTCCGAACGAGAGCAACACCCTGATAATGGTCATCGAGAAGAAGGACATAGAATCGGAGATGAAGGTCGCCGAGGAATGGTTCGACAGATACATCAACAACGGTGTGACGCCCGAGTGGACCGAGAGGGACGCGGAGATTATCGATGTTCTGACCTCGGACAGGATAGACGAGATGCCCGGGGATCTCCGTTACATGTTCAGGAGATACATCAGGTTCATGGATTCCGACGAGGACCTGTCGGACCTCGAATATTCGATAATCGAACTGATGTCTTCCGCCGCCGTCGACGGTGTCAGCAAGATCGTTTACGTTCAGGACGGAGTGACCTTCAAAGTTTCATTGGAAGGCATACCCAGCCTGACGGTCACTCGTGACTGATGCCGTAATTCAGGATCTTCTTCCTCTCCTTCCAGTCCGGCATGTACATGTCGAGCATCGCCTTGAACCCGCTGCCGTGATTCGGTATCTTCGTGTGGACGAGTTCGTGCAGCACCACGTATTCTATGCATTCGACCGGCTTCTCTGCCAGTCTGACATTCATCCAGATGACCTTGGTCCCGTGGTTGCAGGTGCCCCATCTGGTCTTCATGTACCTGGTGCGGTATCCGCTGCACCTCAGACCGGTGGCCGATTCCCACTTGGCGAAGAGATCGGGGAGGATCCCGTTCAGTATCGAGCGGTACCATTCCCTCATGAACATCTCCCTGTCGCTGTACGGGGAGTCCGGAGGACGTGTGATATATGCCGTACCATCCTCTATCTGGCACATCAGTTTTGAACCGTCTTTTTCCGCTACGGGATACGCGGTCCCGAGGACACTGATCCTCCCGCCATCCGAATACCATTGGTCTGTTCTGTTGGAAGAATCCTTGAACCTGTCTATGGATTTCTCGATCCATTCCCTCTTTGATTCTATGAACTCCTCGATCTGGCGGTCGCTTGTCCTGTAGGGCACGGAAAGGGTGACACAGCAGTCCTGGGTGACCCTGAGGTTGAGGTTCTTGATCCTCTTCCTCTGGACATCCACCGCGATGCCTGAGATGATGACGACAGCCATGGCTGAGTGAATGCAGTGAAGGTAAAAAGAATGGTGCATCCGCCGGGAATCGAACCCGGGCAACAAGCTTGGAAGGCTTGAATCCTAGCCCCTAGATCACAGATGCGCAAGTGACCCTATTTTGCAACTGGTATTTATTCTTGTTGGGGTGCCCTCGGAAGGCCTCAACATCAATGCAATATACAGGGTAATTGTTTAACCTACTATGGAAGGGGACGCCCCGGTACTCACGGACCGCAAGGAGATCAAGTTGTGGAAACGCCTCAAGGGACTTGAGAGGGTCGCAGCCAAAGGCTCCAAGAAGAATGAGGACAAGCTCAGGAACATAATCCGCGACATCATCGATTCCGACGGGTTCGTCAATCCGAGGATCATCGTCAAGATCATCCAGCTCATCGATCTCTATTTCTCGGATGAACTGCAGACGTACATGCTCGAGCTCCTTGAGAAATGCGAACTCACCGACAGCGTTCCCCAGCTGGTCGCTTCCGAGAGACTGGTCAGGATGGGAGCATATGATTCTGCTAAGCTGATCCTCGACAGGATGACGGTGGTCTCCGACGTTCCCAAATGGGAGTACCTCCGCGGTCTGGTGGATGTCCACGAGGGCAACACGAAATCGGCATACAGGCATTTCCTTCACGTCTATCAGATAGACGACCGCTGTCTAAGGGTGTATCAGGAACTGGATCAGCTGGAGCCCAAAAACGGGTGGTTCCAGCGCGGCCTGATAGCTTCCATCATGGAGAACGAAAGTCCCGAATCCCGTTCCAGCGACGGGGAGGGAAGGTTCGGAGAACTCTACAACGTGTACTGGGAATGGGACAACGGAGGCGGCCCCAATGCCCTGGAGACCCTGAAGAGGATGGTCCGCGAGGGCATGGAGACCGACATCGAACTCGCCATGGCAAGGTTCTACCGCGAGGACTGCAAGTTCGCGGAGGCAATAGAACATTACAGGAATGCGGCGGAGAGCGGCTACTTCTTCATACAGATGGAACTGGCCAGGACGTACTACGACGCAGGCAATTACGACGAGGCCATGGCGGTCTGCAGGGATCTCGAGGAGAAAGGCATCAGCGAACGCAGGCTGATCGAACTTCAGATACTCATCGCCACCGCGGCGAAGGACAAGACCGAACTGATCAAGTACGTCAAGATCTACCTCTACAATGATTATGCGGACAATGATGCGTACGTCTTCAGCATCAGGGCATACATCGAACTCAGGATGCATTCGGAGGCATCCAGCCTTCTGGAGAAGATGTCGGAACTGGAAGCGGATGACCCTGTGGTCAATCTCCTGATGTCGAAGAACGATTATTCCATCGGAAGATATGCCAGCGCACGCGCCACGGCCAAGAAGGCCTACAGGAAGATGCCCGAGGATGTCGACTGTCTGCTGCACATCTCTCGTGTCTACATGTCGCTGAAGCGTTCCGAGAAGGCGCTCAGGTACATCGACGACATTCTTTCGATCGACGACCGCAACAGGGACGCGCACATCCTGAAGAAGGACATCCTCATGTCCAAGGAACCCCCGGACTACGAGGGGGCATGCGGACAGTGCGAGAAGATCATATCATATTATCCGGAGGACGCAGAGACCTGGAGGGACCTTGCGATCCTGTACTCGAAGATGCACAAGGACCAGGAATCGCTGGATGCCTACAGGAAATCCCTGAGCATCAAGGAGGATCCGAAGCTCTTCATGGAGATCATCACATCGCTGGCCAGGGAGGCCAGGTATGAGGATGTGGTCGTCATCGCCAACGAGTACGATGACGTCTACGGCAGCAGCGTCGACATGTGGGCCATCAAGGGTAACGCGGAGTATTCCGTGGGCAAGTATGATGACGCCATAGAATCCTATACCAAGGCGGTGGAGATCGACCACAACAAGCCGATACTGTGGCATTCCAAAGGTATGGCCGAGGAGGCCGCAGGGGAGTATGAGCTGGCAGAGATATCGTTCGACAAGGCGGTGCTCATGGACCTGGACAATCCGATGTACTGGATATCCAAATCTGCCGTTCAGGAGAAGAAAGGGGATTATGCGGGAGCGATCAATTCGCTCAACAGGGTCATCTCCACGCATCCGGACAACGTCTATTCGCTGATGCACAAGGCGGTCATACTCGTGCGTCTCGGCAGGATAGGCGAGGCCAGGACATTCATAGAATTGGCATCGAAGACCGAACCTCTCAACATGAAGATAATGGTCGCAAGACGCGACATATATTACAGGGAAGGGGACACCGAAGCTACCAAAGCTGTCTGCAAGAACATCCTCTCCATCAACCCGCTGGACAAGAAGACCGCCATAATCCTGGCGCAGATGCACTTCAAGACCGGCGATCTCGACGAGGCCCGCACGGTACTGGTGGGCCTGGACATCGACAGGGACGGATTCTCCGACGCGGATTACGAGATCCACACCCTGCTGAGGGAGATCTATCACACCCAGGGCAAGACCCACGAGGAGATATCCACATGCAAGACCGTCCTCTCATACAGGCCCGACGACAGGGATACCAAGGCAGCTCTCGCCGAGGCATACATCAAGAGAGGAATGATCGATGCTGCCAAGCAGATCTACGACGAACTGCATCTCGAGAGTCCCGATGATTCGAACTTCTCGCTGAAGAAGGCCAAGATGGCAGATGACAGGGATACCGCCCTCACCGTACTCATGGAATCGCTCACATCCGATCCAGACAACAAGGACGTCCTCCTTGAGGTATCGGCGATGCTGTACGAGGACGGCAACATGAAGGATGCGCTGATCTACGCCAACAGGGCAATGGATGCGGACCCCACCGATCCCGCGATCTACGTCAGGAAGATGGAGATATACAGGGCGCTCGGCAAGCACCGCAGTGTCATCGCCACGGCGGAGGAAGCGCTCAGCAATTCGAAATGGAAGGACCCGCTCATCTGGAAGTACAACGGAGATTCGCAGATGCTCCTCGGGGACTATTCCAATGCACTCATCTCCTATGATACCGCGATGAAGATGGGCATCAATGACCGCGACATCTATCACTCACGCGGAATGTGCCAGGAGGCCCTGGAGATGGATGAGGCCGCCATAAACAGCTATACCATCGCATACCAGAAGGATCCGATGGATACCGATTCGATGATGAGGGTCGCTTCCATATATCTGGCTCAGGAAAAGGACCAGTCGGCCGGAAGGGTACTGGACCAGGCCATCTCTGCGGATCCCAACTGCACCGATGCCATAATCTACAGGGCGACGATCTTCGCATCCAGAAGCAACGAGATCGGTGTCAAGAGACTGTTCGATCACTGCATCTCATACGGTCTGGATGAGGAGACCAAACAGATCGTCGCGGATCTCATGGACAAGGCGAAGAACAAGGATGTCGTCGCCATGCCCGTCATCCCGCTGGACATGCCCTATGCGGAGGACGAGCCCGTCGCCGCGGAAGAGCCTGAGGATGTTCCTGCCGAAGAGGAAGAGGAACCAGAACAGTTCGATGACTTCGATGAGGAACCTGCAGAATCTGTCAACGAGGCTCCTGCGGAAGTGACTGCGGAAGAGCCTGCGGATGAACAGGAAGATGCCGATGAGAGCGGATTCATCGTTGAAGAAGATGATGAAGGTCCGGCGGCAGAGGCGGCCCCCGAAGAGCCTGCACAGGAAGGGCCGGAGGACGGTTTCGTGCAGGACACAGGTGAGGATCAGATCCAGGAAGAACCTGTTCAGGAACAGCCTGCCCGGGAAGTCTCCGACGATGAAGCAGCCGAAGAGGAGCCTGCAGAACCTGTACAGGAGATCGAGACGGAGGAACCCGTTCAGGAAGCTGCCGTGCAGGAAGAACCTGTTCAGGAACAGTCTGCTCAGGAAGTCTCCGACGATGCAGCAGTCGAGGAAGAACCTGTTCAGGAACAGCACGGGGAGGAACTTGCCATCGCTGCCGAGCCTGAAGGGGTCGGTGTACCCGTTGCAGAGGATGACGATGACGATCTCGTGTTCGAGGTGGAGGATTCCGAGGAGGAACCGGTCACGGAACAGACCGTCGAGGAACCCGTACAGGAAGAGATTCCCGCAGAGGAACCTGTCGAAGAGCGCGTAAGGACGCTCTCTATCGAGGATTATGCGGTAAGGCTCCTGGAATACGCCCACAAGGGAGGGGACATATCGACACCCGACCAGGCAGTTGAACTGGTGGGCATCCCCGAGGACAAGGTCGGCGACGTGTTCGAATATCTCGAGGATATCCCCGAGTACGGCACCATCGTTCCGGGCGGAAAGGATTTCCAGAAGATGGAAGAGATGTCCTATTCCGCGATCGTCGGCACCGATGCCGAAGACATCGAGGAGGACCCGGTCATATCGCTCACATCCGCATACTTCAATTCGGGCGCGAACGACATGGACACCGCCAAGGAACTTGTTGCATACGTCTACTGCGCCCTGACCTCAGACATCGATCTGGAAACGATGAACGAGAAAGTATCATCGATCGCTGATGAAGTCGAGTTCAAGGGTTCTCCGAAGAACGTCTATGACATCATGAAGAAGTACCACATCGGAGTCTATTCGGCAAGAGCGGTCAAGATGCTGGTGTTCAATGAGGACGGTTCAGTAATCAGTCATATCTGATTTCATGAACTCGCGCATCAGACATGTCGCGTAGTTGCCCTTGGGCAGCGAGAACTTCACGGAGTAGTGGTCGCTCTCGAACGCACAGTTCAGATCCTTGACGGGACACACTATCTCCCTTCTGGTCCCTTTGGAGGTGCAGTGGGGGAGGCCGATGACCATGAAGTCCTTCTCGCGGATGTTCTCCCTCTCGACGACCTTCCTCTCGATCTCTCCCATCTCCCCTTCCGCGAAGGTGCTGTCCGATCCGAAGAGGGTGATCGAGACGAACGCCCTGCCGGTGCGGACCTGCTTTGCGACGAGGTCGATGTTCTTGGGCGTGGCGATGATGGGGTTCTCGTGCATCGGGACCCTGTCGGAATCCAGAGGGATCACGACGTCCCCGATCACAGGTGCGTTCAGCGGGAGGTCGTGCTCCATCCTGTCGCTGAGCATCATATTGAAGAGATATGACTGGTAAGCATGGGTGAACATCATCTGGAGGTTGGAAGGCATCTCGGCTATTGCGCCCCTGTAGTCCTCCGGACATCTTGCGAGGTGTTCCGCCATGACCTTCTCGAATCCCATGGTCTTGGGCATGTCCGGGATGATCGACGCGTAGTCCCCGTCTGCATGTGCCAGTCTTCTGCGGATGTCTGTTATCTCCTCGCCTTCGTTCTCGGAAGGATGCGAAAGATACAGTTCGACAGCCTTCTTCAGGTCGCCCCTGACGATCGCTTCTCCGACCAGGTGTGTGATGGGTCTGCTGACCCCGAATCTCTGTACCCCGAAATAGTTGGGGAACCCGCCGGTCCTGCTGATGATGTCTGCAGTCTCCTGTACGATGCCGGGGACATCCTTCATGTCCGCCGTCAGATCCCTGACCTTGATCTCGAACTCATTCCCGATGAGATCGCCGATCTTTATCCCGCGGTTGGAAGTGTAGATGTTGCTGAACTCGAGGTCCTTGAAGTCGACCTTGTCTATGTTCTCCTTCGGGCATTCGAAGGACATGAGCTGCGTGGTGACCGCCCTCTTGTCCTTGGTCCCTGCGAAGCCGATCCTCTCGCGGGAGATGTTCATGGCCCTCGCGAGCAGTCTGACGAGCCTGTTGGTCTCCCAGTTCGTACTGGTGACATCGGCGATGGTAAAACGTCCCTCCTTCTCCGGAGGGCGGTTCGAGATCTCCTTGACGATGAAATCCTGTGCAGTGGATTTCAGACGTCCGCCGGTACCTTCGGTCGGACTGAGGTAATACCGCATGCCGATATCGGCCTCGTCCGTCTTGCAGGCACGGTAAGGCATGAGATTCACTGGTTGACGGTGCCGTAGTATTCGGACAGTTCCCCTGCCGCCGCAATGATGGCCGCCTTGGGGTCGCCCTTCTTCATCTCGACGTACAGTGCGGGCATGTCGAGTTCAGGGTGTGTCTCGATGTACCTGACGATCTTGACATCCTTGTTGGCGTTAAGTGCCTCGATGATGGGTGTGATAAGTGTGGTGTCAGCATCCTTGATGCCGATCTTGATGGTCTTTTCACTCTTGTCAATGAGCTCGAACTGCATAGTCCCGTGTATGCGGATTCACTTATAAACGTTTGCGCGTGAGCGCGTCTTATAGACCGTCGGAGTCGTGGGACTGCATGTCATACATCTCCAGGATCTCCGTCACAGACGTGGACTGTTCCGGATCCTTGTCCGTCCTGACACGGCCGGTGAACCTGGGGAATCTGATACCGATACCGGTGCCCTCCTTCACAACGTCCATGGCAGCTGTGTGGATGGGGCTGACGCTGATCTCCGCGCCTACGACCTCGAGTACGACGGCAGGCTCGAACCATACGTCGGGGATCATCTTCGCATCCAGGGATGACGGTTTCGTGAAGCACTTGTGCGGGTCGAGGAGCGACGGCATATTGTCGAGGAAAGCGTCGTCGAATCCTGTTCCGAGCTTGCAGACGGTACCGTACCTTCCGGTCTCTGGGTCATATGAGGCCATGAGCAGTGCGCCGTACTTTCCGGCACGCTTTCCCATGCCGTAGAATGCACCGACCACCACGAGGTCGAACGAGTCGGTGAGATTGGCGTGGTAATCCTTCTTGTACTTGATCCACAGGAACCCTCTGGATCCCGCACGGTAGACGGATTCGTCGGAGATGGATTTGGCCATCATCCCTTCGCATCTCGCTCCGATGGCATCCTCGAAGAACTCTTCCGCCTCCTCCACTGAGTGAACGACCCTCATGTTGGACATCTGGATGTTGTCCGAGATGTCGAACCATTCCTTGATCGCCTCCCTCCTCTTGAGGTACGGCATCAGAGTCATGTCCTTGCCGTTGACGTAGAGCATGTCGAACATGAAGATCCTGACAGGGTATCTCTTGACGGCATCGTCCATGCCGTGCTTCCTCCTCCTGTGGGTGACCTCCTGGAAGGACTGCATGA
>JAEEGL013293782.1_pt1 | contig 20094 bp, 18 predicted proteins | sample 9134231 | NCBI WGS metagenome assembly JAEEGL01 (sample SAMN16246548, study PRJNA631951) | gut metagenome | biome: gut microbiome; feature: rumen; material: fiber-attached | host: Bos | place: Iran: Karaj | collected 2018-10
CGGCACCACGCCGAACGACGACATGATGGCCGACATAATGCCCGTCGACGACGCCACAATCGACAACGTCGACCCGATTGGCGACCTCGCCCAGAACGACGACTTGAACGAGGACACCTTCGATCCCACGCTTAACGACGACATGATGGCCGACATTTCGCCCATCGAAGAGGCTCCCATCGACAATATCGACCCGATCGACGATGTAATCGCATAAATCACCCCCCCTTGTGCCAATCGACCGGCGGCCCCGAAACCCCATCATTTGGTCAAGAAAAGCCCTCGATTGGCACAAGATGCCGTTAAAAATTTGCTGCACGGCCTACACAAGTGGTAACTTTGCAACAGAAACAAAAAAAACGACACAATTATGAATACACAAGAAAACATCATCATCAACGAGGAGGCTACCGCACTGGCTTCTGGTGCTCCGATGAACGCTACGGAGATTGCTGAAAAGCGTAACAACCTGCGCAGCCGCATCGCAGCCGCCATCGCTGTGGGTGCTATTGGCGGTGGTGCCGCTGCCGCCGGCGTAGTCGCCGTGGTGAACGACGACGACGATGAAGCCCTCGACGTGAACTTGATTGCCGAGGACAACGAGAACACCGACGCTGCCGAGAAGCACGAGACCGTGCGCGAGGAGCATGTGATTGAGCGCCGCGTGGTCGTGGATCGCCCACAACAGCAGAATCATGTGGCTCAGCGCGGCAACGCCGACGCTCCCCAACCCGCAACCAACACCCCGGGCACTACCAGCGACAATGGCGACAATGGCAACACTGGCGCCGAGGGTCATCAGACCCAGCCCCATGTAGAGCGCGACCCCGATGCCATCGACCCCAATAAGGTGAGCGACGACATCCTGGAGGCCCACGAGATCGACAGCACCGACCTGGAAGGCACCGACCTGCTGGAAGAGCAGGGACTCACCCCCGTGGAAGTGGGCACAATCAACGTCGAAGGAACCGACATGACTGTCGTACGCCTGGTAAACGAGAGCGGCAACGAATACTGCTTTGTCGACTCAAATGGCGACGGACAAATCGACGGCGTCCTCTACCCCAACGGACAAATGGAGGCCTTCGACGGCTACGGTTACACAGTCAACGATCTGGCTGCCCGCGTACAAGACGGCGGATTCGGTGGCGACGGATATCTGGATCCTCTTCCCAACGTGGTTGCCGACAACCCGATGGTCGACATCATCGACCCAAACCGTCCCGACGCCACGATGGACGACGACTTGCTGGCAAGTTACTCGCCCGTAACCGAACTCAGCATCGAAGATGACACCACGCTCAGCGACGACGAACTGGTGTCGCAAGTGGTGCCGAACGACAGCGCAAGTTACTTGGGCAGCTAATCGGGCGCAACCTACTTCAGCACCGATGCCGATGTGGTTGCCGTCGACGAGACCGATATTGTTGACGTTGACGCCTTGGCCGACGTGTCGCCCATCGACGATGACTACACCGCCGACAACGACCTCACCGCCGATAACGACATCACTGTCGACAGCGACATTGTTACCGACGACGACTATGCTGCCGATGACGACTTCGCCAGTGTCGACACCACGGTCGACGACTTCGACCCCACCATTGACACCAGCCTCGACCTTAACGCCGGCAACGACATCATGGCCAATGAGGATCTGGGCGGAGGCGAAAACTTCAGCGCCGACGATTTCATCGCATAAACAATTACAAATCAGAGATTTAAAAACACACGTTACATATTAAACAAATTACTTACAATGAAAGCAATTAGCAAATATATCGGGATGGCGCTTGCCCTCGCTTGCTTAGCAATCGCTCCCGCCAACGCACAACTTTTGGAAAAAGTGGGTAAGACCCAGAGCAACAAACCTGCCACCACTCAGGCAGCAAAGAAAAACAACGCTAACAATGCCAGCACTACCAGCAGCACTACCAGCATCACCGACTTGGAGCAGAAGGCACGCAATGGCAATGTTGAGGCCATGAAGCAACTGGCACAGTACTACTTCAACGGCACCGGTGGCGTGAGCCGCGACCGTGAAAAAGCCCTGAAATATTGGGCTATGGCCGCCAAAGAAGGCGACATGAACGCCGTGGCACAGATGGGACGCTGCTATCACTACGGCTGGGGCACCAAAGCCGACACCGTGCGCGCACACAACCTCTACATCAAGGCTATTAAAGGCGGCTGCAACGAGTTGCTGCCCACGCTCAAGAAAGAGGCCGAGAACAACAACATGTTAAGCGCCAAGGTTGTGGCCGAATGCTACAAGGATGGCATTGGCGGCGTGTCGCGCAACACTGCCGAGGCAGCAAAATATTACACCATCGCCGCTCGCCAGGACGACGTCGAGTCGATGCGCTATGTGGCCAACTATGCCTTGCAGCACAAGGACAACCCCGAGGCCATGATGTGGTACAAGCGCCTTGCCGACATGAACGACAGGGCTGCCGCCTACCAGTATGCCAAACTGCTCTACCCCAACGATCCGACGGTTGCCGTGGGCTACCTGCGCAAGTCGGCCGAGATGGGCTACGACAAGGCACAAATCGACTATGCCGAGATGCTTCTCAAGGGCACTGACTACGTTACCGCCGACGCTTCCACCGCCGCACGCATGCTTCAGCAGGCTTCGTCGACTGGCAACTCCAAGGCTATGGATATGCTGTGGAAATGCTACATGAACGGCGACGGCGTGCCTGTAGACTACGACATCGCAGCACGCTGGCTGGCCAAGAGCGTGGCCGTGAACAAGGCGCTGAACAACAGTTTTGGCACCAATATCCCCGATAACACCCTCAACGCCATGAAGCCCGAGTTCAAGGCTTACCTGAACGGCCTGAAGGCTTACTATATCGACAAGAACATCAGCGAGGCCGAGAAGCAGTTCAAGGTCGTTGAGAAAGCAAAGGTTGCCGACGGCACGGCGATGCTCGCCCTGTGCCAGGCCAGCAACAACAACCCCAAGGCCAACGCCAAGAAGGCCGTGAAGACCCTCGAGAAGGCCATCAAGGCTGGCAGCACCTCGGCAAACTACTACCTGGGCCGCCTGTACAGCGCTGGCAAGGGCGTGGACGCCGACGAGAAGCGCGCGCTCGACCTTTACAAGAAAGCCGCCGATGCCGGCAATGGTCTGGCACAGTGCGAGGTTGGTGAGGCTTACTATGCCGGCAAAGGCGTGGTGGTCGACTACACCCAGGCTTTCAGTTACTATAAGAAAGCCAAAGACCAGTATCAACTCACTGTCGAAGCAGCCAAGCACATGAAGCGCTGCTACGAAATGGGAACGTTCTCAACCATGAGCAAGGAAGAACTCGACAAATGCATCAAGGAACTCGAGGCCATGAAGGGCAACGACACCCTGTCGCAATTGCTCCGCATGCTTTAATGCTCGGTTGACATAATACATACCACCTGCCGCCCCACCCCCGGACGGCAGGTGGCTTTCTTTTATTGGTGTCCGGAAAAACCATTAAAGGGTGTGTGATAATACAATGCGGTAAGATCAAAACACCTCCCCTAAGTTAGGGGAGGTGGCTCAACGGGTCGGAGGAGTGTGTGATAACAACGTGGTTGTCAGCCATATGTCGTATACACACGCCCCCACCCCTACGCCCCCCCTAAGAGGGGAATTTCCACCCCTGCAGAGTTGAAAGCCGTCGCCTGGCGCACGACGCGCCGTGGCGCGTCCCTACAAAGTTGATGTCGGATGAAAAGGGGACGGTCCTTTTTTCATCATTTTCATCACGCACGACGCGCCGTGGCGCGTCCCTACAGGCGGCTATCGATGCGCGTCAAAACAAAACTGTTATGGTATAATTAGGAATAAAAAAATAACATAACTCCGTTCTAATGACCGATTTAGGTTTATACCCCACCCATCCACTTACACCTTGGGAGCGAATTGGGGGGGTAAAATGGGGCCAAAACGGGGGTTGAGGTGTTGAGGATTGGGAGATTTTTTGTAATTTTGGGTGTTTGTTTTAATTATTGTGACTATGGAGAAGGATAAGGGCCGTAAGGCGGTGGTTATGGGCGCAACGTCGGGCATCGGTGCCGAGGTGGTGAAAGTGCTTACCGAGCGTGGTTGGCTGGTGGGCATCGCTGGCCGTCGCACCGAGGTTTTGCAACAGGCCATGGCCGACAATGCCGGCATTGTGGCCATGCGCCGCATCGACGTGACCGACGACAATGCAACCAGCGAACTCGACGCGCTGATTCAGGAGATGGGCGGCATCGACCTGTACTTTCACTGTTCGGGCATCGGCTATCAGAACCCGGCGCTCGACATGAAGAAAGAACTTGCGACAGTCGAGACCAACGTGGCGGGCTTTAACCGCCTTGTGGGTACGGCCTTTCACTACTTTGCCGGCCGCGAGGCGCCGGGCCACATTGCGGTAATCAGCAGCATCGCCCGCACCAAGGGTCTGGGTGCCGCACCGGCCTACAGCGCAAGCAAGCGCTACGTGAGCCACTACATGGAGTGCCTGCAACAACTGTGCACGATTCGACACATCCGCAACGTGCGGCTCACCGACATTCGCCCCGGCTTTGTGGCCACTCCGCTCATTGCCGACGGCAATGGCTACCCCATGCAACTCCAGGCCCCGGCAGTGGCGCGCAAGATAGTGCGCGGCATCGAGCGCGGTCGCTCGGTGGTCACCATCGACTGGCGCTACCGCATCCTCGTGGCTATGTGGCAACTGATACCGCGCTGCCTCTGGGTGCGCCTACCCATAGCCTCCCCAAAGTAAACCACTAATTAATCAGTAGAAAACTACGGATTATTCTGATTATCTGATTTTTAAACCACAAATTAAACAAATTGAACAAAAAACCGAGCCAATCTCGGCTCGAGTAGAGACTAATCGATGAATTCATGGGTAATTCATGGCAATTAATGTTAACCTTGCTGCATGGCTGCGCCGAAGTTACGCGGCGGCTCGGAAATGCTCAAATAAAATTTGGCATTTCACTCGCCTTGCAGTAACTTTGCAAAAAATTTGATTGGAAAGGAAACAACATAATGGAACAACTCAAACACGAGTGTGGTATAGCGATGATCAGGCTTCGCAAGCCGCTAAGTTATTTCAAAGAAAAGTATGGTAGTTATCTGTATGGGCTGAACAAGATGTATCTGCTCATGGAAAAGCAGCACAACCGTGGCCAAGAGGGCGCGGGCGTGGGCTGCGTGAACATGAACGCTGTGCCCGGCGAGGAGTATGTGTATCGCGAGCGTGCCTTAGGCTCTGCCGCCATCGACACGATTTTCGCCACCATTCGCACCCAGATTCACGACTCGCTGGTGAAGGGCGAGGCCCGCACACCGTTTGTTGGCGAACTGTATATGGGTCACTTGCGCTACAGTACCACGGGCAAGGCCGGGATGAGTTTTGTGCATCCTTTCTTGCGCCGCAACAACTGGAAGTCGCGCAACCTGATGCTGTGCGGCAACTTCAACATGACCAACGTCGACGAGATTTTTGACGACATCGTGAGCCGCGGCCAGCACCCCCGTGTGATGAGCGACACGATGATCCTGCTGGAGCAACTCGGCGAGTCGCTCGACAATGAGAACCAGCGCCTCCACCGCCAGTTCCGTGCCGAGGGCCTGACCGGCGAGCCACTGACGCAAAACATTGAGGACAACCTCGACTTCTACAATATCCTGCACCGCCCGGCCACGACGTGGGACGGCGGCTACGTGCTGTGCGGCATCACGGGCAGCGGCGACATGTTTGTCATGCGCGACCCCCACGGCATCCGCCCGGCATTTTACTATTGCGACGACGACGTGTTTGTCGCAGCCAGCGAGCGCCCGGTGATTCAGACCGCGATGAACGTGAGCATCGACCAGGTTCACGAATTGGAATACGGCACCGCAATTATTGTCCGCAAAGACGCGTCGGTGAGCAAGATTCAGATTCTTCCGGCGCTCGACAACCGCGAGTGCTCGTTTGAGCGCATCTATTTCTCGCGCGGCAGCGACCGCGACATCTACGAGGAGCGCAAAGCCCTGGGCCGCGCGTTGGCACCGCAAATCATCGAAGCCGTCGACGGCGACCTCGACAACACCATCTTCTCGTTTATCCCCAACACCGCCGAGGTGGCCTATCTGGGCATGTGCGACGGCATCGACCGCTACTACCAGACCCACAAGATTGACAAAATCAAGAGCCTCGACCCCTCGTCGCCCGACTACGACAGCCGGCTCGTGGAGATTTTGGGTCGCCACATCCGCACCGAGAAAATCGCTATCAAGGATATCAAGTTGCGCACCTTCATCACCGAGGGCAACCAGCGCAACGACCTGGCGGCACACGTCTACGATGTGACGTACGGCCAAGTGCGCGAGGGCGTCGACAACCTGGTGGTGATCGACGACAGCATTGTGCGCGGCACCACGCTCAAGCAGAGCATCCTGCGCATCCTCGACCGCCTGCAGCCCCGACGCATCATCATCGTGTCGTCGTCGCCGCAAGTGCGCTACCCCGACTATTACGGAATCGACATGCGGCGCATGTCGGAGTTCTGTGCTTTCCGCGCCGCCATTCAGTTGCTGCGCAAAACCAAACGTCAGGACCTCATCGACGACGTGTACGCGGCCTGCGTGGCACAAGCCGACCTGCCTAAGGAGCAGATTGTCAACCACGTGAAGCGTATCTACGAGCCGTTTACCGACCAGGACATCTCGCGCGAGATTGTGCAGATGATTACCGACAAAGACATCAATGCCGAGGTGAAAATCATCTTCCAGTCGATTGACGGCCTGCACAAGTCGTGCCCCAAGACACCCGGCGATTGGTACTTCTCGGGCGACTACCCCACCCCCGGCGGCAACCGCATGGTCAACCTGGCGTTTATCGACTGGTACCGCGACAACCATTAATCGACGACCAAGGTTATGGACGACAACTACCAATTCTCTCTCGAGATTGCCGTGCGCGACTACGAACTCGACAGCGAGGGCATCGTGAACAATGCGATTTACCTGCATTACCTGGAAATGACGCGCCACGCGTTTTGCGAATCGGTGGGCTACAGTTTTGCCCAGATGCGCGCCGACGGCCTGGTGCCCGTGGTGAGCCGTCTCGAAGTCGACTACCGCACTCCGCTGCGCAGTGGCGACGTGATGCTGAGCCGTCTGCGCCTGGCCAGCCCGCGCGGCCCGCGCTTCATCTTCCACCAGGACATCTACAACAAGGCCACGGGCGACGTGGTCATCAAGGCTGTTGTCACCATTGTGGCAATAGAGAATGGGCGCGTGAGCCGTGGCGAGCGATTCTCACAGGCGCTAACCCGCTGTTCCAGCGATGAATGACGAACTGAAATATCGCATTGCCTTTGCTTCGATACGCGGCATGGGCGTGGACCTGGCTCGCAAAATCCTCGAGGTGATTCCGAGCGAGAAGGAGTTTTTCATGCTCAGCGAGCGCGAACTCAAGAGCGTGACGCAAAGCCGCAGCCGCGTGACCGAGCGCGCCTATCGCCAGGCGTGCCTCGAGCGTGCCGAGCATGAACTCGAGTTTGTGGCAAAAAGCGGCATCAAGGTCACCTATTTCACCGACGACGATTACCCAAATCGCCTGCTCGAGGCCAGCGATGCGCCACTGCTACTCTACAGCCTGGGCGACGGCGTGCTAAACGCGCAGCACGTGGTGAGCGTGGTGGGCACACGCCATGCCACGGCCTACGGGAGGCGCGTGGTCGACGACCTTATCTCGGATCTTGCCACGAAACTGCCGGGCACCCTGATTGTGAGCGGCTTGGCCTACGGCATCGACATCGCCGCACATCGCGCCTCGCTGCATCATGGGCTGCCCACAGCGGCCGTGATGGCACGTGGCCTAAACCATATCTACCCCGCTGTGCACCGCCAAGACGCGGTGGCGATAGCGCGTAACCATGGCGTACTGCTCACCGACTACAGCAGCCAGGACGAACTGCATCGTGGCAACTTCCTGGCACGCAACCGCATCATCGCCGGCCTGGCCGACTGCACCGTGGTTGTCGAGAGTGCTGCCAAGGGCGGCGCGCTCGTCACGGCATCGATCGCGCAGAGTTACAACCGCGACGTGCTTACCTTCCCAGGCCGCGTCAACGATGAGTTCTCGTGCGGCTGCAACCGCCTGATTCGCACCAACCAGGCGCAAGCCATCACCTGCGCCGACGACCTGCTGGAGGCCATGCGTTGGGAGGCCACCGCCACGCCCGCCAAGCAACTTGAACTGTTTCCCGAACTCAGCGCCGACGAGCAGGCGGTCATCGACCTACTGCGCGAACGCGGCGAGATGCACATCAACGACATCGCCACGGCACTCGACCGCCCCATCTACCGGCTCATGGCCACCCTTGTCAGTCTCGACTGCAATGGCATGGTTCTCACCCTTCCCGGCTGCCGATATAGCGCTGCCCGCTGACAAAAGGGCATTTTTTGGTGAACTTTCCCTAATTTTAGTGATTTTTTGTTAAGAGTTTCGAGGTTTGGCTCGATATTTGCCATTTTTGTAGTAACTTTGCACGCTTAAACTCTTCATTCCGTAATGAGACAACTGAAGATTACAAAATCGATCACCAATCGCGAAAGTGCGTCGCTCGACAAGTATCTGCAAGAAATTGGCCGTAAAGACTTGATTTCGGTCGATGAGGAAGTGGAACTTGCGCAACGCATTCGCATGGGTGACCAGGCGGCTCTCGATAAACTTGTGAGCGCAAACTTGCGATTCGTCGTCTCTGTGGCAAAACAGTATCAGAATCAGGGATTGAGTCTTCCCGACTTGATCGATGAGGGAAATCTTGGCTTGATTAAGGCTGCCCAGAAGTTTGACGAAACGCGCGGTTTCAAGTTTATCTCCTACGCAGTGTGGTGGATTAGGCAATCCATTCTCCAAGCCTTGGCCGAGCAGGCTCGCATTGTGCGACTCCCGCTCAACCAGGTTGGCTCGCTCAACAAGATCAGCAAGGCGCTGTCTCGGTTTGAGCAAATCCATGAGCGCAGGCCGTCGGCCGAGGAACTCGCCGAGGAACTTGATGTCCCCGTGGAAAAGATCAGCGACACAATGAAGGTGTCGGGTCGCCACGTGTCGGTCGACGCACCGTTTGTCGACGGCGAGGACAACAGTCTGCTCGACGTGCTGCCCAACGACGACAGCCCGATGGCCGACTCGACGCTGAATCAGGAATCGCTGAGCAAGGAAATCAACCGCGCTCTCGACCAACTGAGTCCGCGCGAGCGCGACATCCTGAAGATGTTCTTCGGCATCGGATGCCAGGAAATGACGCTCGAGGAAATTGGAGCCAAGTTTGACCTAACGCGCGAACGCGTGCGTCAAATCAAGGAGAAAGCCATCCGCCGCCTGAAAGGCCAACGGAGCAAGCTACTTAAGGCTTATTTAGGGTAAGAAGCCCCACAAAGGGAATTGGGTGTAACGCCACACGGCGCTGCACCTTTTTTTTGCGCCTTATCAATTCAGTCGTTTTTCAGGAAAAGTTACAATTATTTGCTTAAAATTTTTTTTCACAATGAAAATTCAGTATCTTTGCGTTTTAAACAAGAATTGTTACACTTAGCAACTTAAACGACAATTATTATGTATACACAAGAGCAAGGGCTTCACATTGCGCATGGCCCCAATGGCGCAATATGTATCAACCCCAAGATGGCCAACCGGCACGGCCTGATTGCCGGTGCCACGGGAACGGGCAAGACGGTGTCGCTGCAAGTGATAGCCGAGAGTTTCAGCCAAGCCGGTGTGCCGTGCTTCATGGCCGACATGAAGGGCGACCTGAGCGGCATCAGCCAGGAGGGCCGCATGAGCAGTTTCATCGAGAAGCGCCTGCCCGAGTTTGGCATCCAGGACCCGAAGTTCCAGGCTTGCCCCACACGCTTCTTCGACGTGTTTGCTGAGCAGGGGCACCCCATGCGCGCAACCATCAGCGAGATGGGCCCCGACTTGCTGTCGCGACTGATGGGACTGAACGAGACGCAGACCGGCGTGATGCACGTGGCATTCCGCATCGCCGACGAGCGAGGGCTGCTGCTCGACGACATCAAGGACCTGCGCGCATTGCTCGACTACACGGCAAAGCACGCCAAGGAGTTCACCACCACCTACGGCAACATCAACAGCCAGAGCGTGGGCGCAATTCAGCGTGCCATGCTCGCCCTTGAGAACCAAGGCGCCAACATGTTCTTCGGCCGACCGTCGTTCGACATCATGGACCTCTTCCAGCAAGAGGGCGGCAAGGGTGTGATGAACGTGCTGGTGGCCGACAAACTGATGCTCAACCCCAAACTCTACTCCACCTTCATGCTGTGGCTCATGTCGGAACTTTACACCCGCCTGCCCGAGGTGGGCGACCTCGACTGGCCCAAACTGGTGTTCTTCTTCGACGAGGCGCACATGCTCTTCGAGGACACATCGAAGGCTATGGTCGACAAGATTGAGCAAGTGATTCGCCTGGTGCGCAGCAAGGGCGTGGGCATCTACTTCATCACCCAGAGCCCCACCGACATCCCGGTGAACATCCTGGGCCAACTTGGCAACCGCATCCAGCACGCGCTGCGTGCCTACACACCGAAGGACCAGAAAGCCGTGCGCTCGGCAGCCGAGACCTTCCGCGCCAATCCGGAGTTCAGCACCGAGGAGGCCATTATGAATCTGGAGACCGGCGAGGCCCTTGTGTCGTTCCTCGACGAGAAGGGTGCCCCGAGCATCGTCGAGCGCGCCAAGGTGCTGTTCCCGCTGAGCCAGATTGGCGCCATCAGCGTGGGTCAGCGCAGAGACATCATGCGCGCGTCGCGCCTGAGCGGCAAGTATGACAAGGCCGAGGAGCGCGATAGCGCCTTCGAGGTGCTGCTGGCACAGAGCGAGAAGGAAGCCGCCGAGGCCGAGGCCGCCGAACTCGAGAAGGAGGAGGCAAAGGCCGCCGCAAAGAAAGGCAAGGAGAAACCGGGCATTTTCAAGAAAATCCTGAAAGCCATCACCACGGCTCTCACCGCCACACTTGCCGCCATCGTGGGCTCGAAGATTTCCGACGCCATCACCGGCAAGAAGACCAAGAGCAAGACCAGCGCCACGGGCCGCATGGCCAAGAATGCGGGCAGCGCCGTCACGCGCACCATCACCCGCGAGATTTTAGGCAACCTTATTAAGTAACATTCAAATAGGTAAAATCGTGAGACTGAAATCGTTAACACTCATCGTGGCTGCCATGATGGCCGTGGGCAGCACCTCCACGCTCACCTCGTGCAAACAAGAGTCGACCCCAGCAGCGACCGAGGCCGAGCCTGCCGCTCAGGCCGAGGAGCAGTCGCAGGACCCCGAAGCAGCCATCAAGAAAGCCATCGGCGACTACATGGTGAACGAGTTTGGCAAACAATACACTCAAGGCCAGTATTGTATCCCTAACCTCATCCTTCTTGAGACCAACGATGCCGAGAACGAGACGCTGGTGTGGGGCGGCTTCTGGGTGTTCAACTACAACCAAGTCGGCGACACGCTCAAGACCGTCTCGGGCGGCAACCACCCAGGGCTTATGCACTTGCGCCGCACTGGCACAGGCTACGAGGTGACAAAGTTTGACGCTGTGGGCGACGGCAGCAATTTCGAGCCCACGGCGCGCAAGATTTTTGGCGAGCGCTACGACTCCTTCATGAACAACGAGTCGAACGACGGCATGCGTGAGTCGCTTCGCGGCATAGCCATCGCCCGGTACGTCAAGGAGCACAAGTTGCCGGTGACCATGTACCAAGACTTTGGCTGGGACCCCGTTGCCATCCCCACTGTCGAGGAGTAAACCCCGCATCCCTAACCGGGATTGAGTGAAACAAAAACCCCGCCTACGCACAATTGCGTGGCGGGGTTTGATATTGTAATGGACTGAATTACTTCAGCGCCTCTTGAACCTTATCGTTGGGAACCATACGCTCCTCGAACACATAGGCACCAGTCTTGGCCGAGCGGACCATCTTGATGACCATGCTGAAATTACGACCTTCACCAGTTTGAAGGGTTGCAACTACTTTTTTTGCCATAACTTAGTGTATATGTGTATTATTTAATTTCTTTGTGAACAGTAACTTTCTTCAAGTACGGATTGTACTTCTTGAGTTCTAAACGCTCGGTGGTGTTTTTGCGGTTCTTAGTGGTAATGTAACGCGACATCCCTGGCACACCACTGGCCTTCTGCTCGGTGCATTCGAGAATCACTTGCACGCGATCGCCTTTCGCTTTCTTTGCCATAGTTCTACTGATTTTTAATAGATTGTTTTGATTTCGGTGAGGTGGCCTTCCTTGGCTGCTTTGCGCAGTGCTGCGTCGAGGCCGAACTTATTGATGTTGCGCAGTCCGGATGCTGAAACCTTCAGGACGATCCATTGGTCTTCCTCAGCCCAGTAGAACTTGCGTGTGAACACGTTAGCGTAAAATTTACGTTTGGTTCTTCTCTTAGAGTGCGACACGTTGTTACCTGTGATCGCCTTCTTGCCGGTAATTTGACAAACTCTTGACATAGTTGTGTGTTATCTCTAAATTATTAATTCTGTTATCTCGATTTCAAGCCAGTGCCTCGGTGCCTCGCACAGTAGCACAATATTCACGGCGCATCGCACTCTGGCCTGCCGGCGAGCCTGAGAAATGGCTGGCAAATGGCTGGCGGCGGTGTGTCACGCCTGTCAAGTCTGGAGGCCGCATAACGCGGTGAGTTCCAGAGGGATATCGTCCTACGCTTTATGCCTGGTTTTTAGCATCATAGCCAGTGCATCGAAGTTTCAACGACCAAATCATAGAACAGAACTAACGGGAAGTCTCGCTGCATCCTGTCTCGAAATCGGCTGCAAAATTACAACAAATTATTGAATCCCACAAACTTTCTGCATTTTTTTTGAAAAATAACTTCACGACACACCACCAAATAGCAACTATAATGGCTATAGATGCTATAAATGCTATAAATGCTATAGCAGCAGGCGCGGCGGCGGGGGTTATTGGATTTGCTGGTTGTCGGCGAGGCGCTGGCGCACGACCTCGTAAATCATGATGCCGGCGGCTACCGAAACATTGAGCGAGTGGATGTTGCCAAACTCGGGGATTGCGCAGCGCACGTCGCACAGGCGCATCACCTCGGGCGAGATGCCACGGTCTTCGGCTCCGAGCACGATAGCCACGGGGCCGGTAAGGTTGGCACTGGTGTAGGTCACAGCGTTCTTGTCGCTCGTGCTGACTATTGTCACGCCGCTGTCGCGCAGGTAGCGCACGGCATCCACGATGTTGCGCTCGCGGCACACCGGCAAGTAGTTGAGCGCGCCAGCCGAGGTCTTCACGGCATCACCGTTGACGCTCACGCTGCCCGTCTCGGGAATGACAATCGCGCTGACGCCGGCGCACTCGCAGGTGCGTGCAATGGCCCCGAAGTTGCGCACGTCGGTCACGCCGTCGAGGATGACGAAGAAGGGGTTGTCGCCATTGTCATAAATCATGGGCAAAACCTGCTCTAACTTATAATAGGTGACAGCAGCCATGAGCGCCACCACGCCCTGGTGGTTCTTGCGAGTGACGCGCTCGATGCGCTGCACGGGCACACGCTGCACGGGCACCTGATGCTCGCGCGCCAAAGCCAGCAACTGCTGCACGCTCTCGCCGTTCATGTCGCGCTTGAGCAGGATTTTGTCGATATCACGTGCGGCTTCGAGGGCCTCGATGACGGCGCGCAGGCCGTAGATGTACTGGTTGTCGTGTGGTGTCATGATAAACGGTTTTGACTGATTAGTGAACGGGCATTGTCGATGGCGGCCTGGTTGACATCGCGTCCGCTGAGCAGGCGTGCCACCTCGAGCAGGTGCTCGTTGTCGTCGAGTTCGGCGACGTGAGTGAGCGTGTCGGTCGCGCTGTCGGTCTTAAAGACGCGTAGGTGCTGCTGCGCGATGGCTGCCACCTGTGGCAGGTGCGTGATGGCAATTACCTGGATGCGCTGGGCGATGCTTGCCATCATCTCGCCCATCATGCTCGCGGTGTCGCCGCTGACGCCGGTGTCCACTTCATCGAAGATGAGCGTGGGCAGTTGCATATGGCTTGCCACGATGGCTTTGAGGCAGAGCATGAGGCGCGAAATCTCGCCGCCCGACGCGGTGTCGCGCACCGGCATGGGCTGCTGGTTGCGGTTGAACGCCATGAGAAACGCCACGGCATCGGCCCCGGTCGGCCCAGGCTCAACGGGGGTGATGTCGACGATAAATTGCAGATTGTTCAGCGCGAGCGTGCGCGCTTGCTTCACCAGGTCGCCGGCAAAACCGGCTGCCGCACGGCGACGCGACTCGGTGAGTTTTGCGGCAACGTCGTCGAGCGCCGCGCGTTGCCGCTTGAGCAACGTGTTCAACTCGTCGAGGCGGTCATCGCTACTGTCGATATCGGCGAGCCGCTGCTGGAAGTCGGCCTGGCGAGCCAGCAGTTGCTCGGTGTTATCGACGCCATGCTTGCGCATGATGTCGTAGATGGCCGCCATGCGCGCCTCGGTGCGCTCGACCTCGGCGGGGTCAAGGGCCAGGGTGTCCTGGAGCGACTGCGCGGTGTGCGCGATGTCCTTGAGGTCGATAAGCATCTCCCCCACCCTTTGCGCCATACCTTGCGTGTCGGGCATCCACTGCTCGGCCGCCTGCAGACTTGCCTCGACCTGCTTCAGCCCCTCAATCACCGAGTGCTCCTCGGCATTGAGCGTGCTGTCGACGCGCCACAGTTGCTCTTTCAGTTCATTCACGTGGGTGAGACGCTGCAACGTGGCCTCGAGTTCTGTCTCTTCGTCCTGGTGGACGTCGAGCGCAATGAGTTGGTCGAGTTGAAAGCGCAGGTAGTCCTGCTCGGTTCGTGCGGCGGCCACCCGCTCGGTGAGCAGGCGGATTTCGCGCTGTGTATCGGTATAGGCCTGATATGCAGTAGCATACTGCTGTCGCAGACCAGTATTGTGCGCTATATTGTCGATAATGCTCAGTTGAAACTGCGGGCTGCTGAGCAGCAAGTTGCTATGCTGCGAGTGGATGTCGACGAGCAGCGCCGCCAATTCGCGCAGCGCGGTCAGTGCCACGGGGGTGTCGTTGACAAAAGCCCTTGAGCGGCCGCCCGGCGCAATCTCGCGCCGCAAGATGCACTCGTTGTGGTCGTTGTCGAGGCCGTTATTGTCAAGCCAGGCGTCGGCATCGGCATTTCCGGCGATGCGCACCGTGGCTTCGACGATGGTTTTGCGCTGCGGGTCGCGGATTGACTTCGCGTCGGCTTTCCCGCCCAAAATCAGGCCTAAGGCGCCCAGCAGGATTGACTTTCCGGCGCCTGTCTCGCCCGTAATGACTGTGAACGGCGCGGTGAAGTCGATGGTGACCTCATCAATCAGCGCATAGTTAGTGATGTACAGGCGTTGTAGCATCAGTTGGTGTTGTCCGGGTTTTTGATTTTGTTGAGACGCGTCTGCTCGGTGGGATAAAGCGCATACAGCGTTTCGTAGACCGATTCGCGCTCGCTGCTGTTGGCCTTGCTGTATACGTTGACCAACTCGTCAAGTTTGGCGTCCTTGAACATTGTCAGGCACACGTTCATCGGGTCGGCATCGTAGATGGCCTTGAGCAAGTCGATCTGCTTGGTGATGGTCGAGCGGCCCTTATCCACGCTCACCGACATCTGGTCGAGGCCCAGGCGGTGGTAGTTATAGAGCATCTCGCGGTATCCCTCGGTGGGCTTGTCGGTGAAGACGCTGAGCAGAGCGCTGCGATTTTTCCTGTCCTCAAAGGCTTTCCAGCCGCTCTCGCCCGAGGTTTGCGCCATGCGCACCACGTTGGCGGCCTTCTCAAAGTATGGGTCGCCCGACTTGAGTCCGAAGGTGTCGAAATCCATGCCGATAATCAGGAAGGCGTAGAAGTTGAGGATTGCGGTGAGGTTGCTCTGCATATCTTGGTCGCTGTAAATCAGCGGCTCGTTTTCCTCGTATACGAAGTCGATTTTCGTGTCCTTGAAGTTGAAGATGGTGGTCATGTAATTGCTGTTGTACACCGGGCGCTGCGACTGAATCTGCAGGTTGCCCTTCATCTGGCCGGTGCCCTCGTTGTACTCGGCAACGGTGAGAAACAGTTTGCACACGATTTTCTCGTTGATGGCAAACTGTGCGTCGGTCCACTTCGTGTTGTTCATGTACTCCGTGATGGCCTCTTGCAGCGTCTGGAAGATTTGCTTGTTGGACAGATTGATTTGCTGCGCGTTCACCTCGACGGTGCAATTCAACTCGGCGCCCTCCTCGTCGGCCATTGCGACAAGGGGCAACATGGCAAACAATGCCAACAGCGTGAGAAGTTTCGTTTTCATGATTTCATCAATTCAATAATGTGGTCGACGATATCGCGTGCCACCTCGGTTTTCGGCTTTGTGTCGCCTTCCCATTGCTGGCCGTCGCGCCTGATGATTGTCACGCGGTTAGTGTCGGTCTGGAAACCGGCGCCCGGGTCGCGCAGCGAGTTGAGCACAATCATGTCGAGGTTTTTACGCTCGAGTTTGCCCACGGCGTTCTGGTGCTCGTTGTCGGTCTCAAGAGCGAAGCCCACGGTAATCTGCCCGGGTTGCTTAATCTGCCCCACGGCGCGTGCGATGTCGGGGTTTTTCTTCAGTTTGATAACTGGTGCCTCGTCGCTGGCGTCGCGCTTGATTTTTGTTGTTGCCACGTTGTCGGCGCAATAGTCGGCTACGGCGGCGCAAAGTATGGTCACATCTTGCTGCCCGAAGCGCTCCACTACGGCGTCGTGCATCTGCATGGCGCTCTCCACATCCACCCGTGTGATGGCGGCATTGTGGCACTTGAGCGCCACGGGGCCGGCGACGAGCGTCACCTGGGCGCCTCGCGCGGCACACTCCTCGGCGAGGGCGAAGCCCATCTTGCCGCTGGAGAAATTGCTGATGTAGCGCACCGGGTCGATGCGTTCGACGGTGGGGCCGGCAGTGATAAGCACGCGCTTGCCCTCAAGGTCGCGCTGCGAGGCAAAGAAGTCGTGCAGCACGGCCACGATGTTTTCGGGCTCTTCCATGCGCCCTTTGCCGATGAGGTGGCTGGCCAACTCGCCGGTTGCCGGCTCGATGATGTGGTTGCCGTAAGAGCGCAGCAGGTCAAGGTTGTGTTGCGTGGTGGGATGCGCCATCATGTCGAGGTCCATTGCCGGAGCGACAAAGACGGGCGCCTTGGCCGAGAGGTAGGTGGTGACCAGCATATTGTCGGCCACACCGTGCGCCATCTTGGCGATGGTCGATGCCGTGGCTGGCGCCACAACCATTGCGTCGGCCCACAGGCCGAGGTCCACATGGCTGTTCCACTGGCCGGTGTTGGCGGTGAAGAACTCGCTGATGACGGGCTTTCCGCTGAGCGTCGACATGGTGACCGGCGTGATAAACTCACGGGCGTTGGGCGTCATAATCACCTGCACCTCGGCACCGGCCTTTACCAGCAGGCGCACCAGCGTAGCGGTCTTGAACGCCGCTATGCCGCCGGTGATGCCCACAATGATGTGTTTCCCCTTCAACATGGTGTTTTTGAATAAGTTATCGTCCGTGCATGCGCATATAGAGGCGCGTAAGCACTTGCTTGGTGTTGAGCGTGAAGTCGCCGTTGAGCATCCAGCCGTAGTAGCCCGTGTCGCGCTTGAGCACGTCCTCCACGCGCTGGCCCTTGTACTTGCCGAAGTTGAACACCTCGTGGCCATCGTCATCGTAGACGAAGCGGCCGGCCAGGTCGACGTTGCGCGAGTAACTCGAGATCTTCGCGAGTTCCTCGACATCGTTCTGCAGCACGTCGGGATAACGGTCGAGTTGCGCCTTGAGCACCTCGTAGGTTGCCTGCGTATCGGCCAGCGCGGCGTGATGGTTGTCCATCTCGCTGCCGCAGTAGAACTTGTAGGCGGCCGCCAGGTCGCGGCGCTCCATGCGGTGGTAGATGGTCTGCACGTCGACAAACTTGCGGCGCGTGACGTCGAAGTCGACGCCGGCGCGGGCCATCTCCTCGGCCAGGATGGGCACGTCGAAGTGGTTGCTGTTGAAGCCGGCAATGTCGCAACCCTCAAACACATGCCCGAGTTCGCGAGCCACCTGCTTGAAGGTGGGGCAATCTTTCACGTCGTCGTCGGTGATGTGATGCACCGCGGTCGACTGCTCGGGGATGTGCATCTCGGGGTTGATGCGCAGCGTGCGCGACTCCTCATTACCGTTGGGCCACACCTTGATGTAAGCAATCTCAATGATGCGGTCGCTGGTGATATTGAGTCCTGTCGACTCAACATCAAAGAATATGATAGGATTCCTTAAATTCAGTTTCATGACAAGCGATGGTTGATGTCCTCGCAGCAGCGAGGCCGTTGTTCACTCCACAGTTGCCGCGCGATTACTGCTGAATCATCATCGGCATCTGCAGAATCAGCAGGTCCTCACCCTCGGATTGCTCGGTGGGCAAGAAGATGCCGGCGCGTGCGGGATCCAGGAGTTTGAACACCACTGTCGAGCAGTTGATGTTGTTCAGCACATCGATAAGGTCGACGCTCTTGAAACCGATGGTCAGGGGCTCGCCGTCGTATTCGCACTGCACGTGCTCCTCGGCGCTGGTCTGGTGGTCGAGGTCTTGCGAGGTGAGTTTGAGGCCTTCGGCGTCAAACTCGAGTTTGACGAGGCCGCCCACGCTGGCGAAAATCGACACGCGGCGCAGTGCGGTAAGCAGGGTCACGCGGTCGAGCGTTGCGCTGTAGGGGTTGTCCTTCGGAATCACCTGCTCGTAGTTGGGATAGCGGCCGTTGATGAATCGGCATGTGAGTTGATACTCGCCGGTATCGAAGGTTGCGCTGGTCTCGTCGATGGTTGCGGTGAGCGGCTGCTCGGTGTCGCGGTCGAGAATCGAAGCGAGGATGGTTGCGGGCTTGGCCGGAAGGATGAACGAAGCCTCAAAGCCGGGCTTCACCGACGAGCGTTTGTAGCGCACCAACTTGTGAGCGTCGCTGGCCACGAAGGTGATGCTCTCGGGCTTGATGTCCCAGAACACGCCCATGAACTGCGGGTGCATGTCGTCTTGACCCACAGCGAACACGGTGCGCTGGATGCCGTCGGCCACGTCGCGCTGGTTGAGTTGCACCTCGTGGGCCGTGTCGTTCATTTGAATCTTCAGGGGATACTCGTCGCCATTGAGTGCCACGGCGTTGAAGTCACCATTGAGATACTTGATGTTGACTTCCATGTTCTCCTCGTTTACGTCGATGGTGAGTCCCGTCTCGGGCATCTCCCTGAGCAGGTTGAGCATGCGCTTGACTTCGATGGCAAAACGTCCCTGTCCCTCGGCGCCGGGCACCTCGATGAAGGTTGTCATGCGAGTCTCCATGTCGCTACCGGTAATCACCAGTCGCTCGCCCTCAAGTTCGAAAAGGAAATACTCAAGAATGGCGTAGGCGTTCTTGTTGCTGATAACCTTGCTCACGGCGTTGAGGTGAGACAATAACTGCTTGCTTTGAATAGTGAATTTCATAACGTTATGTAGTTTAAATTTTGTTTCGTAACAACTTGGCTCACAGCGCCCGCCCGCCGCACTCGGCAGTGCGAGGGCCCCATTACGCCAAATATCTTACAAAAATACTACTTTATTTGATAATAGAACGAAAAAAATTCGGGATAATTTCTCTCCCACCCTCATTTTATATATTTTTAGTGATTGTGCCTCCCGGCAACACGCATTCGAGTGTTCGAGCATTCGAGCGTTCGAGTGTTCGCGGTGGCGTTAACTAAAACAACCCCGCCAATTCACCTTGCGGCTTTATGGCGGGGTTTGATATTGGAATATCTTCCTCGAAGACAGTGTATTGCAGTGCTTTTGCTTGAAGCGTTACCAGATGGTTACGCGGTCGGCGGGGTCGCGCCACATCTTGTCGCCCGACTGGATGTCGAAGGCCTTGAAGAAGGGCTCGAGGTTGCGGATGGCAACGTTCACGCGGTTAACGCCCAGCGAGTGCGGGTCGACCTTGGTGCGGCGCAGGATTTCCTCCTTGGTGATGTTTGCTGCCCACACATTGGCATAACTCAGGAAGAAACGCTGGTC
>JAEEGL014242098.1_pt1 | contig 20094 bp, 18 predicted proteins | sample 9134231 | NCBI WGS metagenome assembly JAEEGL01 (sample SAMN16246548, study PRJNA631951) | gut metagenome | biome: gut microbiome; feature: rumen; material: fiber-attached | host: Bos | place: Iran: Karaj | collected 2018-10
CGACTCCGTTACGACTCCGTTACGAAATCGTGTCCCAGTACAGTACAGAACAGAACAGTACAGTGCAGAACAGTACAGACAACTCCGGTCGCTTCTCTCCCTCCGTTCAGGGATCAGTGATCAGTAAACAGTGAACAGTGAACAGTACTCAGTACCCAGTGAAAAAGACGGCATTTGCTGAAAGAAAAGAAAAAATAAGCAAAAAAACAAAAAAATTCCTGAAAGCAGGAAAAGGACTTGACAAAATCAAAAAAATGTGGTATAATATTATACGGCACGTGGAAATGTGTCCGGCGACAGCTGTAAAAGGGGCGGCAAAGATTTTATGATTGCTTATTCAAACGGGCGTGGTGGCGACAGCCGTCAAAAGTTCTTTGCCGTTTCTCTTTGGAACGAAGAACCGGGAAACATTTATAAAATGGCGTGGCACAGACTTTAACGTTTGTCCGCATAAAAGAGCGATGGAGCGACAGCCGTCAAAAGTTCTTTGCTTCTTTCTTCCAAGAAAGAAGAGCGATACCGATAAAAAAAACAGGAGGTGGCAATGGCGCTGCTTGAACTGAAAAACATAGGAAAGATATACGCCTCGGGCGGAACCGTCGCGGTTGGCGTAAGAGGAGTGAACCTGTCGTTTGACAGGGGCGAATTCGTCGCGGTGACGGGCGAAAGCGGATCGGGCAAATCCACGCTCCTCAACGTCATAAGCGGAATGGACAGCTACGAGGAGGGCGAGATGTATGTCGAGGGCGAGCCTACCTCGCACTATCTGCAGCCGGATTGGGAGGAGTACCGCAAACGGTATATATCCTTCATCTTTCAGGACTACAACATCATAGAGAGTTTCACCGTACTCCAGAACGTGGAGCTTGCCCTTATGCACCTGAAATCGGCTGCCGAGCGCAGAAAAAGAGCGCTTGAGCTCCTTGATCGGGTGGGGATGAAGGATTTTGCCGGACATAAGGGCTCGCGCCTTTCGGGAGGCCAGAAGCAGAGGACCGTCATAGCCAGAGCGCTTGCGAAGGACAGCCCGGTAATACTTGCCGACGAGCCGACCGGGAACCTCGACGCCGCGACCTCCGCCGAGATAATCGCGCTGCTTCACGAGGTGTCGAAGGACAAGCTGCTTATCGTCGTGACGCATGATTTCGACGAGGTGGCGGGATTCGCGACCCGCCACGTGCGCATGTTCGACGGCTCCGTTGAATCGGATAAGACCCTCCGCCCGGCAGGTACGGTCTCCGCTCCCGTCGAAAAGCCCGAAAAACTGACGAAAAAGGGCGTCCTGTCAAACGGCCTGACCCTCGGATGGTCGATCTTCAGATCAAAGCCGCTGCTTTCGTTTTTCCTGTGCGCGCTGCTGGTGCTCGGAGCGCTTGCAGTGTTTTTGCTGACCATATCGTCCGGCAGCGCCATGCTTCTCTTTGAAAAGAGCTATATGTTCGACCACATCGACGGCCGCGTCGTCGTGGCGCGCAGGGACGGACAGACGGTTACGGCCGAAGAGGTACAGGGACTTGCGTCGCGGTACGGAGCTGAAAGAAGCCTTGTCGTCGACGGGATGCTTGAGATTCCGGTCGACGTAAACGGCAGATACGGCTATTACAGCGGGCTGAAAGTCAGAATAGCGGGCAGCGACGGAAAGGATCTCGGGCAGAACGCGCCGAAAAAGGCCACCGACGCGTATCTCTGCCTGCCGCTCTGGTACGAAGACAGCGTGCCCGAGACGGTATACTTCCTGAATACGGCGTTCGACGTCACGGGCGCCGAGTACTTCAGAAACACGTCGAAGGACGATATCATGTACGTGACGGAGGAGGGATTCAGACTCGTCACCGCGATCTGCTATACGAGACAGATGGGCAGCTGCTCCGCCGTGCTTGAGAAGGGAAACGAGCGGACCGACGCCGTTCTGCGGGTATCGGGCGGGCTCGAGAGGGGGCAGTACGCGGTCGCCTCATCCGGAAAGGACGCAGGCCCGGGAGAGCTGTCGGAGTTCTGGTGCCGGGTGTTTCTGAAAGGCAACGTTTCGGCGTTTTCCGGCGCGGCGGGCTTTGAGAAAAAAACGTTATATCCCTCCTACGACGAACTTACGGATCAGAGCGGCAATCCCCTCGGACAGGACTGCGTCTTTGTCAGCCCCGGGGACTTTACGGCTCTTTTCGAGGAGGCGCTGCTGAAATCCGAAAACGGATGGTGCCAGTTCTCGCTCTTCTTCGGGAGCGACAGGGAGGCCCGGGCGGCGGCGAAAAAAATCATGGGAGACGAATACATAGCCCTGCCGTCGGACACGGAGATAAAGATGGACTTTATCGACGCGCTCGGAACCGTCATAACCGGCGGATTTTCGGCTCTCATGTGGGTGGCGGGCGTTGTGTTCATCGCGTTTTTCATTAACCTCTGCACGTCAAGGACCGTAGGAGCCTTCAGCGGAGAGATGGCCGTCATGCGCTCGATGGGGATACCGGTCAGCGTCATAAAGGCGGGGATGTATTTCAGGATGCTCATCTCGGCGGTCCCGGCGGCGCTGCTCACGACCGCGGCGGGCATCGTGATCTTCTCGGTCCCCAGGCTCAGCGCAATGTTCACTTATATCAGCCCGTGGCTGTACGCGGTCATCTATCTCGGAATTTTCATCATAGTTTTCAGGGTCACGCGCAAGCAGGTGAAGAAACTGTTCGGCAGCTCGGTCAGACAGGCGATGAGAGGAGACGGACAATGATCTCTGTAAAAAAACTCAACAAGTATTTCTTCCGCCACAGACAGAATGAGATACACGTCATAAACAACGTGGGGCTGGAGCTCCCGGAAAAGGGCCTTACGGCGATATTCGGGCGCAGCGGCTGCGGGAAGACCACTCTGCTCAACGTCATAGGCGGCCTTGACGGTTTCAGCTCGGGGAGCGTGGAGTACGACGGCGTCAGCATAAGCGAGAACACCGACTATCTGCGCAATTCGTCGATAGGGTACATATTCCAGAATTACTGCCTCAGCCGCGGCAGAACGGTGTACGAGAACGTGGCTGACGTGCTTGCCCTGTGCGGAGAGCATGACGAAAAGGTCATCGAATACAGGGTTTTGAAGGCTCTGTCGTCGGTGGGTATGGAGAAGTTCCGCAACCGCACGCCCGACATGCTTTCGGGCGGACAGCAGCAGAGGGTCGCAATCGCGCGAGCAGTGGTCAAGTCTCCGAGAGTCATTCTGGCGGACGAGCCTACCGGCAATCTCGACGACGCGAACACCGTGGCGGTGATGGACATGCTCAGATCCATCTCCGAAAAGTGCCTCGTTCTGCTCGTCACGCACGAGGAGCGTCTCGTCGAATACTACTGCGACAGCGTCATAGAGCTTTCGGACGGCAGCGTAGCGTCCGTGCGCGCCCTCGAAAAGGGAGACGGCTACAGCTTCAGACAGAGGGGGAACGTATATCTCGGCGACCTTGACGTGACGGAGCTGCCCGGGGAAGGGCTTAACATCCGTTTTTACGGGGATAAGCCGGAAACTCCGGTCGAGCTGAAGATAGTCAGCGTAAACGGCAGGATATATCTGCAGTCGGATTCGCCCAACGTGAAATACGTCGACGGAACCGGGGAAATACGTCTTATAGACGGGAAATTCGACCAGACGGCGAAAGAGAGGAAATACGGCGAATACGAGCCTCTCCCGCCTCTTCCGAAACGCGGGAAAAGGGAATACGGCAGACTTTTCACCTTCTTCGGTTCGTTTAAAAACGGCTTTGCCTCACAGATGAACGGCAAAAAAAAGGGCAAGAGGTTCGTGCGGATGTGCATGGGCATGTTCGCCGCTGTCATCGTGATATTCGCCGGAGTGTACGGCAGAAAGACGGCCGATCTTTTCGACATAAAAAAATCGGTCAACGGAAACCTGATCGCCGTGCGCGCCGATCTTCCGGGCGCCGAACGGGCGATGGCAGACGCGTTCGAAAACAGCGGGACGTCCGGCGTCGACTATTACTTTTACGCCGGATTCGCCGGCTCGGTGGGCGAGCAGGAGATCCTTAATATCGTCCCGGCGTACTTTATCTCCGGAGGTTCCGGAGTGGTTCTGTCGGCGGAGGGCACGCCTCTGCCCGAGTCGCTTGCCGACGGACTGCGCGTACTTGCGGGCGAAAAGAAGGTCTCGGACACCTCGATATGGATATCGAGATACATGGCAGACCGCTTTTTGAAGACGTCGACCGTGTCGTTCATCAGAAACTATTCCGATCTTGTCGGGCTGAGAGCGGGGAACTACGATGTTGCGGCCGTGATAGACACGTCCGAGCCCGTATACTTCCTTCCCGACGCGATCCTTCAGAAGCTGAACATCGAGAGGCTGGGCCTGAAAATTCAAAAATCCTCCGACCCGGCGGCCGAGGGGGGGAAGACCGTCTATATGTCATTCAACGATACGTCTCTGAAAGCCGGGGAGCCCGTCATGATAAACGGGAAAAGGTTTGAAGTAGCAGAGGTCAGACGGATGTACGGCTGCTACGCCGACTGGCTGCTCGAAAAATATCCCGAACACCTGAATCTGTGCGAAAAGCTTTTCGGGAGCGGAATAATGAGCGAGCAGCTGCTTGCCGCCGCGAAGGACGACGCTGCCTTTGCCGGAACGTACTCCGCGTCGTCCGAGCCGGACGCCGAGGGACTTGCGTATCTGTACGCGTACCGTTATTTCGACGAGTGGGTCGGGTACTGCGCGGAAAACAACCTGATTTGCCGTTATTCCTCCGTTCCCGAACTGTTCTACGTGTACAAGGCGGGCGTTCTCGACGACGCGAAATATCCCGCGTTCGGCGAATACGGCTGGTACGGGGACGATTCAGGCGGGAAATACATGTCCGAAAGCTTTTCAAGGTTCTATTCGGTCCTTAAATTCTTCCGTTCAAACGGCAGGGTGGCGAGCCCGGGCGAGTCCGTCGCGGACTATTCCTATTCGATCGATTATCTTGTAAGCGCGGCGGAGGAAATCTATTACAGGATCGACACGTCGGGCATTGCAACCCCGGTCAGCGAAAGCTTTTTCATGCTCGGGCCGGATGACTACGCGATCGCCTCGACAGGATACGGAGAGAGCGATCCTTTAGCCGACGGGGGGCTTTACGGGCAGAGAAAAGAGACCGGGACGGTCTATTCGTCGCCGTATCTTGTCGCTCACTGCTCGGATTACGGCAAGGCTCTTAAGCTGATAACCGCCGAATACGGCGCGCCCGACAGGTATTCGCCCGACAACGTTTCGCCGCGGATCATAACGCCGGAATATCAGTTCGACGAGCGGCTTGCCGATAAAGGAATGTCGGTGCTCGGAGGGGTCGTTCCGTTTGTCGCCGTCGTTGCGCTGCTGTGCGTCTGCGTGTACTTTATGATAAGGTCGACGCTCATGAACAGAGTGAAGGACGTCGGAATCTACAGGGCGATCGGGGTAACGAAAAACAATCTGCGCTTCTCGTTCATGGCCGAGACGCTGGCGCTTACCTGCACGTCGGTCGTTCCGTGGTTCGCTGCGTTCAGCGCTCTGCTTTTCCTGACGCTGAAAAGATCGACGATAGCCGGGAACACCATCTTCTACCCGCCGTGGTTCGCCGTCCTGCTGCTTGCCTTTGTCGTCGGGATATGCCTTGTATGCGGCATTATGCCGATTAACAGACTGCTGCGCAAAACGCCGGCCGAACTTCTTGCGAAATATGATATATAAATTGTCCGTACCGCTTGACAAACCGGGCAATTTGCGGTATAATATTAAATAGCAAGTTTGGTCTTCCGCTGCGGAAATCTTTCAAAATTACATGAAAACCGCCCGGAAGAAAGCAAATGGCAGCTGAAAAATGAATTTTTGCATTTTATGTCTGTCAAAAACCTGTTGTATTATCGGTCAGTCAAAAAAAGAGAGGTAACAAAAAATGAAAAGAGTCTACAATTTCTCCGCCGGACCGTCGATGCTTCCGCTGCCGGTGCTTGAAAAGGCGCAGGCGGAGCTTACGTCATACGGCGACACGGGAATGTCCGTAATGGAAATGAGCCACCGCACGCCGGAGTACGAGGCCATTATCACCGGCGCGGAAAAATCCCTCCGTCAGCTTATGTCCATACCCGACAGCTACAGAGTGCTGTTCCTTCAGGGCGGCGCCTCGTCGGTCTTTTCATCCGTCTGCTACAATCTTCTGACCGGCTCCGGCAAGGCCGACTACATCGTTTCGGGCCAGTTTTCGAAAAAGGCGTACAAGGAGGCCCAGAAGTACGGCGATATCCGTCTTATCGCGTCGTCGGAGGACAGGAACAACACGTATGTCCCGCAGATAACCGCCTCTGACGTGCGCCCCGACGCTGACTACGTTCACATCTGCTTCAACAACACCATTTACGGCACAAAATACAACTACATACCCGACACGGGAGACGTTCCGCTGGTCGCGGACATGTCCTCCTGCATACTTTCCGAACCGGTCGACGTCAGCAGATTCGGAGTTATCTATGCCGGCGCTCAGAAAAACGTCGCCCCCGCCGGACTGACAATAGTCATAGTCCGCGACGATCTGCTTGGCAGATGCCGCCCCGACACTCCCGTCATGTACGACTGGAAGCTGATGGCCGACAACGGATCGATGTACAATACGCCGCCCTGCTGGCCGATATACATAGCGGGAATGGTTTTCGACTATCTGCTTGAGAACGGCGGGCTTGATGCCATGAAGGAGAAAAACCTGAAGAAAGCCGGGCTTCTGTATGATTATCTCGACAGTCAGGACTACTATATCGCCCCCGTGGAGAAGCCGTACCGCTCGATGATGAACGTGACGTTCGTGACCGGAAATCCCGATCTTGACAAGAAATTCGCCAGGGAATCGACCGAAAACGGTCTGCGCAACCTGAAGGGGCACAGATCGGTGGGCGGAATGCGCGCCTCCATCTACAACGCAATGCCGGTTGAAGGCGTTGAAAAGCTCATAGCCTTTATGAAGGACTTCGCCGAAAGGAATCCGAAATGATGTTTAACGTAAAGCTTCTGAACAAAATAGCGAAGATCGGACTCGATCAGCTCGATAAGGACAGATTTGTCTGCGGCGAGGATATCGAAAATCCCGACGCCATCCTCGTCCGCTCGGCAAAGATGCACGACATGGCCTTCGGCGACAGGCTCGCCGCCATAGGCAGGGCCGGAGCGGGCGTGAACAACATCCCGATAGACAGGTGCTCGGAAAACGGCATCGTCGTGTTCAACACCCCCGGCGCCAACGCAAACGGCGTCAAGGAGCTGACCATAGCGGCCCTGCTGCTCGCGTCGAGAGGCGTGGTCCCCGGCATTGACTGGGTCAGGAGCAAGGCGGGCGAACAGAACGTTGCCGCGCTTGCCGAAAAGGAAAAAAGCCGCTTTGCGGGAAACGAGATAGAGGGCAAAACTCTCGGCGTTATCGGTCTGGGCGCGATCGGAGGGCTTGTCGCCAACTCGGCGAAGAGCCTGGGCATGAAGGTCTACGGCTGCGACCCGTACATAACCGTCGAGGCCGCCTGGGCGCTGTCGAGATCCATCGAGAAGGCGGCGAGCTACGACGACATATTCTCGTCCTGCGAGTACATAACCCTGCACGTTCCGGCGACCAAGGACACGGCAGGAATGATAAACGCCGAATCGATAGCCAGAATGCGCGACGGAGTGAAGATAATCAACCTCGCCCGCGCGGAACTGGTCGATTCAAAGGCGGTAATCGAGGGGGTAAAATCCGGCAAGATCGCCGCGTACGTTACCGATTTCGTGACCGACGATCTCATCGGCGCGGACGACAGGATAATCTGCATCCCGCATCTTGGCGCGTCCACCGAGGAGAGCGAGGACAAATGCGCGGTCATGGCGGCCAACGAGATCTCCGACTACCTGCTCACCGGCAACATCAAGAACTCGGTCAATTTCCCCAACGCAACGCTGCCGCACGTGGGCGACGCCCGGGTCTGCATAATGCACAAGAACGTCGCAGGCGTCATTTCGGGCATCACAAACCTTATCGCCCGCGAAAAGGTAAACATCGAGAACATGGTCAACCGCTCGCGCGGGGAATACGCCTACACAATAATTGAGACCATAGGCGGAGTTCCGCAGAGCGTTATAGATTCGCTTTCGGCGGAAAAAGACATAATAAGGGTCAGATACATAGTATGATCTTTGTGCTCTATAACTTCTGCGGGGAAACGCGGGAGGAACAGCACGGAGCCGCGTATTCGCTTCTTTCTCTTTACCTCGGTTATGAGCCTGAGATAAAGAGGGAGGAGACCGGCAGGCCATACATCGAAGACGGCCCCCGGTTCAGCATTTCGCACACCGGGGGTCTTGCCGTCAGTTCGGTATCATTTGACGCACCGAGCGGCGTTGACGCCGAGAGGGCCGACCGCGCCGTTTCGGAGCGCGTCCGCGACAGGATGCTCGGCGGGCTCACGGGACGCGAAGCGGTAAGAAAGTGGACAGAGACGGAGGCGCTGGGGAAATACATCGGCTGCGGCGTTCTCGGTCTGAAAAACGCGAAGATCCCGGACGGCATAATCTTTACGACGGTCGAGAGAAACGGGTTTTATATCACGGTATGCTCCCCCGAGGGGCAGGACGTCAGTTTTACAGAGGTAAAATGAAGGGAAAAGAAAGAGCGGCTCTCCGCTCGCGGGCAAACGCCCTTGAGGCTATACAGCAGATAGGTCACGCCGGTGTGACTGAGGAGATAATAAAGAACGTGGACATGGCGCTTGACGCGCGGGAGCTTATAAAGCTCTCGGTCCTTGAAACGTGTCCCTCGGACGCCGGGGAGACCGCCGCGGCGCTTGCGCGCGCCACCGGCGCCGAGGTGATACAGGTCATCGGCAGAAAGCTGGTCCTGTACAGATACAATCCCGAAAAGCACACGTGAACGTTTTTTGCTCTCACGCCAAACGTCAGCGGTAAAACATGCGAAAGAGCCTGCGGGCTCTTTTTTTGAGGCGTAATATCCATAAATATTCTCCATATATTGACAAAGTAGAAAAAATGTGGTATAATTATCCGTTGCCCGCGACTGAGGAACGCGGAGACGATCAACATCAGGCGGAAACGCCGAGCGCCGGGACCGAAATCTCTTCTGTCGGTTGACGAGGCGGGAGTTTATCGAAATATTCGGCGGATGCTCCCCGGGTGACACCGTGAAAGCGCGACAAAAAATGCCGGAGACGGCACAACAAACCGCGCGGTCAAATAAATTAAGAAGAGGTTCCGGAACATGTGCGGAATAGTCGGATATGTCGGATACAGACAGGCCGCCGACATACTTATTGAAGGCCTGAAGAAGCTCGAATACCGCGGTTACGATTCGAGCGGTATAGCCGTTTTCACTCAAAACGGAGTTGTAACCGAAAAATCGAAGGGCCGTCTCAGCATGCTCGAGAGCAAACTTGAGAAAAACGGAGTCCCGGAAGGCAACGTCGGAATAGGGCACACGCGCTGGGCAACCCACGGCGAGCCGTCGGACGTTAATTCACACCCCCACTCCTACGGGCGCGTCACGGTCGTCCACAACGGGATCATCGAAAACTACCTTACGCTTAAAAACGCGCTGACAGAAAGCGGGGACGCATTCGTCTCCGAGACGGATACGGAGGTCATCTCGCACCTTATCGACCGCTATTACAAAGGCGACCCGATCGAGGCCATTTTCGCCGCCACGTCCAGGCTGGAGGGCTCGTACGCGCTCGGCGTGCTTTTCGACGACATTCCCGACAGGATCTTTGCCGTCAGAAAGGACTCTCCGCTTATCGTCGGGCTCGGAAAGGGCGAGAATTTCATCGCCTCCGACATCCCCGCGATACTCTCCCATACGCGGAACTACTACATTATCGAGGCGGGCGAGGTCGCGGTCCTGTCGAAAAACGGCATAAGGATCACCGACGCCTTCGGCAACGACATAACCGGCAGGAAAGAGCTGTATACGGCCGACTGGGACATAGAATCGGCGGAGAAGGGCGGTTTTCCGCACTTTATGCTGAAGGAGATATTCGAGCAGCCGTCAACGCTCGAGCGCGCCGTGTTCCCGCACTTTGTGAACGGGCCGGAAGGCATCCTTAAGGAGCAGATACCGTCGACGGACAACATAAAAAGACTGGTCATCGTAGCCTGCGGTTCGGCGATGAACACCGGGATGCTCGGCAAATGCGTCATCGAAAAGCTTGCCCGCGTGCCTGTCGACGTGTGCATCGCCTCCGAGTTCAGATACAGCGACCCCATTCTGAACGAGGGCGACGTTGTCATAATCATATCGCAGTCGGGCGAAACGGCGGACTCTCTCGCGGCGCTGAGACTTGCGAAGGAGCGCGGGATACCCGTGTGGGCGATAGTCAACGTGGTCGGTTCCTCCATAGCGCGCGAGGCGGACAACACCATATACATCTGGGCGGGGCCCGAGATCGCCGTTGCGACCACCAAGGCGTATACATCGCAGGTCGCGGTCCTCTACGTTCTTGCGCTTCGGCTTGCGCTCGACAGGGGCAGGATAGACTCCGACAGGTGCCGCTATTATATGGACTGCATGAAAAAGCTGCCCGAGCTTGCAAAGCAGGTGCTGGGCGACGGGTACATAAAGGAATATCAGCGCCTCGCCTCCTACAACAGGAACAAGCACGATTACTTTATCATCGGCAGAGGCCGCGACTACGCTCTGGGTTGCGAAGGGCAGATGAAGATAAAGGAAGTGTCCTATATGCACTGCGAGACCTATGCGGCCGGGGAGCTCAAGCACGGCACCATCTCGCTTATAACCGAAGGCGTCCCCTGCCTTGCGATAGGCACCGATTCTGCGCTGTTCGACAAACTCGCCGGAAACATAAAGGAGATAAAGGCGAGGGGAGGGCACATCCTGCTGATCGCCAAAAAGGGGCTTGCCGAGGGGCGCGACTTCTATGACGATCTGATCGAGCTGCCCGAGCTTGACGAGCTGTTCCTGCCGATAATCGCCGCGATCCCCATACAGACGTACGCGTATTATACCGCCGTTTACCGCGGCTGCGACGTCGACAAGCCGAGAAATCTGGCCAAATCCGTCACCGTTGAATGATAATACAAATCCCGCCGTTTTTACGGCGGGATACGTTTATTGTGAGGGTTTCCCCGCATAGTCAGGGAAGGGCGGTGACGTCAGGATCCTCCGGCATCTCCGTGACGCTTTCCGGTTCGGAAGCAATATCGCTTTGCAGGGCACTTTCTGTCACTGGAATGTCTTCGGTCTCGGAAATGCTTTCGGTTTCGGCAACAGTTTCGGTTTCCGGAATGCTTTCGGTGTCCGGGACGGTTTCTGTGATGTCGTCCGTTTCCGTAACCGGTTCGGTCTCTGTTTCCCAGGTCGTTTCGTCCGGCTCCGTTATGCCGTCATCGAGGGTCGTTTCCGTCTCCTCTCCGTCAAGCCCGAGGAGACCGCGCGCCTGCCGGTACATGTCCTTCAGCGTTTCCGCTCCGAATACAAGCGCCATTGATCTCTCTCCGCCTACCTCTGCAACGGCGACTATGCAGTAGCCGGACAGATAGATAAAGCCGTTTTTCAGACCCTTGACCCGGGCGTCCTTCAGCAGTGCGTTTGAGTTTTTGTATTTGCACTCGCGGCCCGAAAGGTTGGTGAATTTATACGAGCGGGTCACGGCGGCGCGTGATAGCAAGCGGTTTTTAAGTACCTCCTTCGCTATTATGACGGTGTCGTGGACGCAGGTGAAGTGCTCCTCTCCGGCTATTCCGTCGGGAGATGTATAGAAGGTGTTTTTCGCGCCGAGCTTTTTCAAATATTTGTTCAGCCCGTCCATAAACACGCCGACGGCCTCTTTCGCCCCCATTTCGGGTGTCGCGGCGATCTTTCTGCCGCAGACGGCGGCCACGGTATAGGCGGCGTCGTTGCCGGACGGCAGCATCATGGCGTACAGCAGGTCCCTGAAGCGGTATTTTTCGCCGACCGCAAGCCCTGCCGCAGAGGAGGTCGGGTGAATGAGGTATATTTCGTATCCGACGGTAAATATCTCGTCCGCTTTCGCCAGTTTTGAGGCGTACAGGCAGGTCGCGAGTTTGGTTATGCTCGCGGGATACACCTTTCGGAAGACGTCGTCTCCGGAGACAAACGAGCCGGAGGTGAGGCTGTAGAGCGCGGTGCAGAGCGGCTGTGCTTCGGGGCGCTCCTTTTCAGGTTCCGTGACGGGGGAGGGTTCGGTAAAGTCATCTGTAATGTAATCGATTAAGGCGCCCGATGTGTCTGAACCGTCTGTGAAGCCTGTCTCTGCGGTTTCGGGCGGCATTACGGCGGATTCGCGGCCCGGGTATTCCGTGACGGGAAAAGTTGAGAACGAAATTACGGGGCACTCGTCAGTCAAGGGAACGACCGGCGCGGGAGCGGGGCCGGAGCACGCGGAAAACACCGTCGCCAGGCAGACAACGGCAGGGATTATTAACTTTGCTTTTGCGGCAGTATTCACTTTCCTGCTCCAGTGCAGACGGTGTTTTTGTTTTTTTATTTGTAATTCAGTTTATAGATCCTGATATAATCCGTCGGGCTGTATTCGTGAGCCCATTCGCTTCCGAATCCGGCAGTCAGTATATATTCGTCGCGGAAATCGGTTGGGTCGCCTTTTAAAGATACTCTGGCGATCACCTTTTCGTCCACGTTCATGACGAGAAGCGTCCGCTTGTAATCTGTGAACAGAATGTTTCCCCTGCCGTCAAAGCTGAAGAAATAAAACCCACGTGGTGTTTTAATCACCTTCAGTTTGTACGGATCGGGCGCGTTTTCGTTGAAAAATATCAGATCCGGATCCGTATTCGGAACATGCAAAAAAATATTTTCAAACCTCGGTCCGGCTGGGAGGCTGGAAAAATCGCCCGCATCCGGTTCGGCTGACGGGATCAGCTCCTCTCCGGTAAAACACACGTAGCGGAGCGTGCGGTCGCTGTCACGCGGCGTTTCGTATCCGAAATAGAAATGATGCCGCGGGCTGAATACGTTTCCTCCAAACTTGTGGTAAAATACTTTCCCGCGCATTTCTTTTACAAGCGTTGCCGTTACCGCCGCGTCTTTTCCGCAGATCTTTTTATATTCTTCAAGATACCCGGCATATAAGCGGTCATCCCGTTTTCTTGCCAGTTCTTCGGGATTGCCTAGCAGCTCGTCAAAGACAAGCAGGGCCACGCCGAAATACTCCTCCAGCAGAGAGACCAGCAGATCGTCGTCGGAGCATTTCAGAATGACGGATATCCGCTTGTGGCTTCCTTTGCGCGTGTCACCGATCAGCTCCGGTATTTTCGATATTCCTTTCGGCGAGGCGGAATCCGTGGAAAAATCAACGACTTTCTTCCCCTTGTCGAAAAAGGAAAACATGGTGAAATCGCTGTCGAAAACCGAGAAGAAAAGAACGGTGCAGCCGTTTTTTCGCGAAATTGTTCTTGCAAGCTTATAATTCCGCTCTGCGTCAAAGGAATCCGTGCACGTGAACCATCCGGGAGAGAAGCTCCTGAACGTAACGTCCGTCACCTCCGGCATTTTATCCGACAAAATATGTATACTGCTGAGTGTTGTTCCCATTTTCAGATTTTTTCCTCCTTGCAGCCGAGCCTTTCCGTCATCAGGCAAAAAAGTGCCTTAACTTCGTCTTTTGCAGTATCTTTTCCGCAAATTTTTTTGACTAATATAATCATTAAGCGTGTGATAATTGAAATAAGCAACAGCGGTGAGAAAATGATTATTTCTATCGCATTACGGATTTTATCACCGCACGTCACTATCATGCAGTCAGCAAAGCGGATATTTCCTTCGATAACAAGTTCGTCATCAATTTCTTTGTATTCCGGTTCAAACCAGTATCCACCTGTATGGGTTGCTTTAAGTATTCCGAAACTGTATTTGCCGTCGATTTCGGCAAACAGGTAATGATCGCAACCGTAGCGGCAATCCTCTTCAAATTTTCTGACCGCATTATTGAAATCGCCAAGCGTTCCTTTATAAACAAATCTGTATTTTTTCCTCAAAAAAAGAACCGATTCGGGCTTTTATTTCCTTTTCCCCCGGCGCGGAACCGCAAAACTCAATTCCGTCAACTTCAGCCGTCATCGCCTCGTCATCAATTTCCATGGCGGTCATAATGGCTCTTCCGTGCCATTTAAGATACAGCCATCCGTCCTCTATGAAAATATCGCCGTGTTTCATACCGGCAAAACGTTTTTTACCGATTCGCTCATTTCCCGCAACGTCTTTTTTCATCTGATAAAACCAGGAAATTAAGCTCTGTTCGGGGTCTGCGTAATCGGGATAATCATATTTTTCTGAGGAGTCCGCAAGATTCAGTCTACCGCCGAAAACACATCGGCGGATAAGCGATATACCATGATTTTTAGCAAGACGCCAAATGTCCGGAATTGTCAAACTGTCAAAAACGCAGTGACGCTCCGTAAGATCAACGACACACGGCAGAAACGAATTATTATACCCGTCACCCCCGTTTCTGCATACAAGTTCAGGAAGTTTTTCTGCAATAGAACGATCCACAATCCTTGCGAAAATAAAAACAACAACGGCACGGTTGAGCAAACGTTTTTTCGTTTTTTTTGCGGAGAAAGCTGTTTTATTATTCAATTGCTCAGCGCACATTTTTGCCGAGCTCAGTATAGATTCGTAAGCGGTAGAGTCCAGAAAATCGGTGTTATAAACCGCGACCATTTCCTCCGTCTTAACGGAGAAAACCGTTATTTTAATTCTGTGTCTAAACACGTCGGGGCACACCCGACAGCAGGAAGGCTCGCACTGAACTCCGAATCCGGAAAGAGTTTTTTCGTTTTTTAAATATTAAAAGATTCACCCAGAACATACCTTTTTCTTGCCCGCGCTATGCCGTCCATGGTTTTAAGAAAAAGTTCGGTTATATACAGATACCCGAAGTTAAATATCAGCCAAACGGATGAAAAGCCAAGTATGACCAGTAATGATATCGTTTTGGCGAGTTCGCCGATAACATTTACACAGCATATCACAGAAGCGGCAACTACAGGGACACCGATAATCGTCAGCCACATTACTGTTTGACACAGTCGGGGATTTTTAAGTTTTGGAAAGTTCATAATCGCTTTTCACCCCGGTATGTTTCAACGAATTCATCGATAAGTTTTTCGTACTCCCTTCTTTTCTCCTCGGGATAATACGGGTAAAAAGGCGAGTAAATGTTTTTTCTTTTGTTATTTCCTTTTTTGACAAACTCAGCGCGCCTGTAAACGCCGGCTCTATATGGAAAAACAAATTCAAAGCCGTATTCCTCAAGTTCGCTCCAGCAGATCTTTTTTCTGACAAAAACAAACAAAATCAGTTCCCTGATACCGTCTTTATCGATTATAACAGACGTAACAAGCGAAATATCATTGCCAAACAAGGCAAAATAAAAAATGAAGAACAAAGCAAGGCTGCCGATTATAAGATAAAGTACGCTCTCACTCGTCCCCTTTATGTAGTCAAAAAGCAAAGAAAGGTATATTATAGCCGTGGCAAAAAGAATAGCGCAGCACAGAATACCGCGGAATTTTGAATCAAATACCAGACTTCCGTTTTCGTTTTTTATCTTCATACCGTCGCTCCAATTTCAAACAATTGAATATAACAATAATGCGAGAAAGTCTGTTTCACGCATTACTCGAAAAAAATCCCGAGGACCGGCCTCGGGATACTCGGGGAGCTGAACACATCCCGAACTGTGGAGCTGCTAATCAGAATCGAACTGATGACCTCATCCTTACCAAGGATGCGCTCTACCGACTGAGCCATAGCAGCACATTAAATATTATATCAGCATTTTACCGTTTTGTCAAGGGTTTTCGCAAAAAAGAAAATAAAAACCGTCCCGCGGACGGTTTTTATTTCGTAAGTCAGATTTTTTCCTTGACTTTTGCGCTCTTGCCGGTTCTCTCTCTCAGGTAGTAGAGCTTTGCTCTTCTGACCTTGCCGCGTCTGGTAACAACCACCTTTTCGACGTTCGGAGAATGAAGCGGGAACGTTTTTTCGACGCCGACGCCGTAGGCCACGTGCCTTACGGTAAAGGTCTCGGAGATTCCGCCGCCGTTCTTGGCGATGACCGTGCCGGAGAAGATCTGCGTTCTGGTGCGCTCGCCCTCAACTATGCGGCAGTAAACGTCAACGTCGTTGCCGATCTGAACGCTGGGGACGTCCTTCTTCAGTTGCTCTTCTGTAAAAGCCTTGATAAGATCCATTATGGCTTCCTCCTTTATGGAATCGGATGTTCGTACAGAGCCGCAGAGGACCACCCGTTTTAAACCGAATTATTATACCATTATTTTTCGCTTATGTCAAGCGCAGACTGAAAAATTTACAGATTGTTAATTATTTTTGCCCGTTCAGCGCCTTTTCAAGCCTGCGTTTTTTCAGCTGCTTCGGCACGACAACGATGGCGGCAATCGCGAGGATCATAAGCAGGCCGACGATCACGTCGACCGCAAACGAGACGTTCTGCCCGAACAGAAAGCTTGATTTTACATATTTCCACGACGCTTTTGTGACGATCGCCTTTTGTCCGCCGTACGCCTCGACGTCGGACAGGGAGGAGAGGCTGTCGCCCGCCTTTACGCTCATGCGGGTGACGACAAGGCTTTTTTCACACGTCAGCGCCGCGTCTTTTCCGGTGACGGAGACGTTCGATGCCTCGACGCTCAAAGAATTGACGGCGAAAAGACCGGCGTCGGATTTCAGCTTCATTCCGTTTGAAACGACCACGTCGATCCCGTAAATGCCGTTTGATCCGGCAGCGACGGTCATGTCTGAGTCGGAGACCGAGATTTTCTGAATGTCGGAGTGTATTCCGTCCTCTCCGGCTTTTATCTCGTATTTTCCGCCTACTATCGACAGCTTGTCGGTCGTGTCGGAGGAGTTGCAGAATATCCCGTATTTTCCCCCGTCCAGGATGAGCGTGCCGCTGCCCTTGATGATGACGTCGCCCCCGATGTACAGCGCCGCCACAGAGGCCGAAATGCGGTTGACGCCCTTGAGTATTACGGTCGCCCCGTCCGGGACCTTCAGCCCGTAATCGTCCTTTGTCTCGATATAAAGATTGCTCAGCGTCAGGATGTCGTGGGGGTTGTCCCATTCGTAGCCGTTCCCGTGGATATTCTGCCGCGGGTTGAGTATCGAAACGCCGGAGGTGATTTTCGACGCGGCGGAAACGCCCGTCAGCATCGATGCAAGGCAGGCCGCCGCCGCAAGGACGGCGGCAAGCAGTCTTATGTGTTTTATCTTCATTGGAAATGCTCCCGGATTTAATAACAATATTTTACCACAAATTGTCCGTCAAGTCAAGTTTCCTCCGGAATCATTGCGCAAAAAAATATTTTTAACAAATTGTTCACCGAATATTCTTGCCATTTTGCCGGCGATGTGGTATAATATTCATACAAAATAAAAATCCTAAGGAGGATACTGTAATGTTCGGTAAGAAAGAAGACAACAGAACCCTTGAAATCCTTCTCAAGATATTTCTTGCGGTCGGAATCGTAGCGGGAATCTGCGTTATAGCGAAGATACTCTACGACAAGTACAAGGAAAAGCTCCAGGTCATCAGCGACGAAGGCTTTGACTGCGATTTCGAGTGTCTTGACATCGACGGTCACGACGGCAACTGCGACAACTGCGAGTTCAACCATTCGAACGACGGGGATGACAGAGCTTCGGCAAAGGAAGCCGTCGACCAGGCGGTTGAAAACGCGAGCGAGGCCTTCGAAAAGGCAACCGCTGAATAATTTTCCCGCCTTTACGGCGGGTTTTTTTTTATTGTCCGGTTTTTTCTTGAAAAAAACTTGAAAAAATGCGCGAAATATGGTATACTATATATTGAGTATTTGTTTATAGCGGGGAAGCATGGTCAATCTGCTCGGTAAGGATGAAAACTTCATAGCTTCGGTCTGCTCCTCGCTCTCTCTGCCCGGATACCGCGCAAAGCAGATTTACGGGTGGGCTTCAAAGGGCGTCGCCATCGAGGACATGACAAACCTGCCGCTTAATGTTCGTTCCGCTCTCACCGGCGCCGGATACGGCGTTGAACTGCCGGAGATAGCAGAGAAATACGTTTCGGAAATCGACGGAACGGTGAAATATCTCATGCGTCTGAGCGACGGGGAAATGATAGAGAGCGTCGTCATGAGCTACAGATACGGAAAAACGATATGCGTTTCCTGCCAGGCCGGCTGCCGGATGGGCTGCAGATTCTGCGCCTCGACGCTGAACGGGCTGAAGCGTAATCTTGCGTGCGACGAGATACTCGGGCAGATCTATGCGGCCTCCCGCGACCTGGGAGAGCGCATATCGGGCGTGGTTATGATGGGAATAGGCGAGCCGCTCGACAACTACGACAACACGGTGGCCTTTATCCGCGCCGCTTCGCGCCCCGACGGTCTGAACATAGGCGTGCGGCACATTTCTCTTTCCACCTGCGGCGTCGTGCCGGGCATTCTGAGGCTTGCCGGCGAGGACCTGCCGGTTACGCTTTCGGTTTCTCTGCACTGCATCGACACGGAGAAGAGAAAGAGGATTATGCCCGTGACCAACGCCTGGAGCGTTGAGGAGATACTTTCCGCCTGCCGCGCGTACTTTGAAAAAACCGGGAGACGGATTTCGTTTGAGTACACGCTGATCGCCGGCGAAAACGATTCGGAGGACGACGCGTGCATGCTTGCCGCGGGACTTAAAAAGCACCTCGGCAGAATACCGCTTCACGTCAACCTGATCCCGCTGAACCCGGTGTCGGAGAGGGATCTCAAAAGAAGCGGCAGGGAAAACGTTGACAGATTCAGAAAAACTCTTGCCGGGAACGGCGTAAACGCTACGGTAAGACGCAGGCTCGGTCCGGATATAAACGCCTCGTGCGGGCAGCTCAGATACAACCGCACGCCAGTCGAAAGGAACAGTGAATGATAATCGCAAGCGCAACCGACGTCGGTAAAAAAAGAAAGGAAAATCAGGACAGCTTCCGCGTGGCTCTTCTCGGAGACGGCGGCTTTCTTGCCGTGGTCTGCGACGGAATGGGCGGCGCAAACGGCGGCAGGCTGGCTTCCGTCACGGCGGCCGATGTCTTCGTGCAGTCGGTGCAGCGGAAATTCCACGTCTGCAATGATCCCTTCGACCTGCTGATATACTCAGTTTACAAGGCAAACGAAGCGGTGTTCGAACTTTCAGGCACCGACGAGAGCCTTGAGGGAATGGGCACGACTCTTGCCGCGGTGCTTCTGAAGGACGGCAAGGCTTACGCCGTCAACGTCGGCGACAGCAGAATCTATTCGGACAACGGGAGCGAAATGACGCAGATAACCCGCGACCATACGCTTGTTCAGCTGCTCGTCGACATGGGAGAAATGAACATCGACGAGGCAAGGACCTCTCCCGACAGGCACAAGATAACCCGCGCGGTGGGCGTGAACGCGGACGTGAGGCCCGACGTTTTCGAGATAAGCGGCAGCGGATTTATCCTGATATGCTCCGACGGTCTTTACGGCGAGCTGGAAAAGGACGAAATTCACAGGATGCTGAAGGGAGACAGCTACCGGGAGATAAAGAAAAACCTCTCGTCGCTCGTATCGCTGGCAAACCGCCGCGGAGGCAGCGACAACATAACCGCAATAGTAATAAAACAGTAAGCGCGAGAAGAAACGAAATGAACCTGAACTCTCAATTTATCGGAAAGATCCTCGATAAGCGATATAAAATAAACAAGATAATCGGCGTGGGCGGCATGTCCATAGTCTTCGAGGCCTACGACGCTGTCGCCGGACGTACGGTGGCCGTAAAGGTCCTGAAGCAGGAAATGGCGAACGACGAGCACGCAGTGCGTCGCTTCATAAACGAATCGCGCACTGTTTCCATGCTCTCGCATCCGAATATTGTCAAAATATACGACGTTTCCGTAAAATCGCAGATGAAGTACATCGTTATGGAGCGCATCGAGGGAATTACGCTCAAGAGCTACATGGAGCGCAAGGGCATTCTCTCGGTTAACGAAATGCTGAGTTATACCGAGCAGATCCTGTCCGCGCTTTCGTACGCGCACTCAATGGGCGTCGTTCACAGGGATATAAAGC
>JAEEGL015650602.1_pt1 | contig 20094 bp, 13 predicted proteins | sample 9134231 | NCBI WGS metagenome assembly JAEEGL01 (sample SAMN16246548, study PRJNA631951) | gut metagenome | biome: gut microbiome; feature: rumen; material: fiber-attached | host: Bos | place: Iran: Karaj | collected 2018-10
AACCCAAACGAAAACAACGAAAACAACGAAAATAATAAAAACAACACAAACGAAAACAAAAATCAAAAAACATTCGACGAATTCGAAAATTTAGAAGAATTTGTAATATAAATAATATAAATAATTAAATATTTATAAATTTAAAAATATTTTAATAAAAATAAAATAATTTTTTAAAAAAAAATGAATCACAAAGTCGCAACAAATCGTACAGATCGTCTTCGTTGGAATTTATACGACCCAGACGGAAGAGGCCGAGACACATACATTCTCTACGACAATGGTGGATTTTGGAAAAACTTTCCTAAAATTAAATACAAACCTTCCTACCCAATTTATCACAAAACTAACTATCATTCTCTCTATCATCTTCCTGCTCCTTTTCATTACATTCCAGATGGTTCCGGAAGAGACGCACACATTCTTTCTAATGATGGAGGCTTGCGTAGAAATTTCAAAGCTTTAGACACTTATTCTTTGGGAGATTATTTACGGGATGGTCAAAGTGGTGTGCAAAATTACACTTTTCAGCCCAAAAAAACGAAAAATAATCCTTATGTTTTTACGCAGAATTTTTTGGGTGAAAAAGAAAAAATGAAGAAAAAATATTTAGATAAACTTCAAAGTGGAATTATTAATAGATTGTATAAACCTTTTATTCCGAAATTGAGAGAATTGACGTTGAAGGAAAAGAAGAAAAGAAAACAAAATGAAGAAGATGAAAAAACTTTTAATTATGAAGAATTAACGAAAAAATTCTCTTTAATGAATGGAAGACCAAAAAGTAGCATTAATAAAAACATAAAACAAAGAAATTTAAATCCTTTTTTTAATTTCACTAAAACTAATAGTAAATTTTATTACATGGATGAAAATACACCTGAATTGCCTGATGATGTTGGAATTATTCCTTTTTTAAGAGAATATCCGAATGAAATTTGTACGATTAAAGATGATCCGAAATTGTTGACTGTTCCTTCGAATAAATATAAAAATTTTCCGCCTGAACCGATTTTGCCTAAACCGAGATTTTTTAAAAAACGACCGGAATTTATGAAAAATATTGATTATTAAAAGTTTATTTAAATAATAAAATTCGGTTATTTTATTTTTATTATTATTATTATTTTAATTTTCGTATATTTAATATTAATAAATTTTTTTTTTTTTTTTTTTTAATGAAAAAATTAATTTTATTTAATAAAAAAATTAGAAAACAAAATGAAAAAATGTTTAAAATTGTTTTAATAATTTTTTTGTTTTTAAATGTGTTTTTAATGTTGTTTTTCGTGTATTTTAAAATTTTTTTAATAAAAACAAAAAAAGAAAATTCAGAATTAAATAAAAAAATTAATGATTTATTATTTAAAAATTCTTTTTATAATTATCAAAATAATTATCGAATGGTTAATATTTTATCATCAGCAAATAATTTTTTTTGTGATTCAACAACAAATTTAAAATTATCGTTTATAATTAAAAATATTAATGAATTTTCTTTAATTAAACCTTTATTAAAAATAGATCAAAAAAAATTACATTTAATTCCATTTTATCAATATTCAACTGATGGTTATAAAAGAAATAAAATATTATTTTTTTATAATTTTTTAATTTTAATTGAAACATTCAATAATTATCGATTTGGATTTATTAATAATAAAGTAGAAAATGAATATTTATTTTATTTTTTTTCTTTTGATTTATTAAAAATATTCAAACCTTTAAAAAAAGATGTTAATTATAATGATTATAATGAAGGGAATATTTTATTAAAAATAGGTGATAAAGATTTAATTATATATGAAAATTTTAATTCAACTGATAATGGTGGTTATTCAGAATATAAAAATTTTGAATCATTTGATAATTTAGAAAACCCTTTAATAGGAATAAATGGATTTTTTTCAATAAAAGAAATGGAAATTTTTTTATTTGTTTATACATAATTTAATTTATTTATATGAATTATAATAATTATTTATATTAAAATATTAATATTTTTATTATGTTTGAATATTATTATTATTATTATTATTATTATTATTATTATTATTATTATTATTATTATTATTATTATTATTATCATTATTATTATTATTATTATTATTATTATTATTATTATTATTATTATTATTATTATTATTATTATTATTATTATTATTATTAAAATCCTTTTCAAACTTTTTAAAATTCTTAAAAAGCAAATCCAAAACAAACTTTTGTTTAAAAATAGCACCTAAAGTTTTATTTTTCCTATTAAAGCAAATTCTAAGTAATCCATCCCATTCCATAAAGTTAATATTAGGAAGAGGATTTTTAGGTTCAATTCTAACAACAGAGCTTTCAACTTTAGGAGGAGGATTAAAATCATTTTTAGAAACTTTCATTAAATGCTCTACTTTACTTAATAATTGAACATTAACACTTAATCTACAATAAAATTCACTTCCAGGTTTAGCAATTAATCTCATAGCAAATTCTCTTTGAATTAATAAAACAGCACATCTGAAAAAAGGTCTATGATTTAATAATTTAAAAACAATAGGAGAAGAAATTTGATAAGGAATATTAGCAACACATAAATTAAAGAAAGGTAATTTTTGTTTTAAAATATCACCTTGAATTAATTGTAATTTATTATGATATTCACTTGCTGAAACTCTTTTTAATAATTGAGCAACCATTCTTGGGTCTAATTCTATTGCTATTACTTTTTTTGATTCTTGTAAAAGTAACATTGTTAAATTTCCTGTTCCTGGTCCTATTTCTAATACAATGTCTGTTGGTTTTATTCCTGATTTATTTTTTATTTGCTCTAAAATCTTTGGATTTTTTAATAAATGTTGCCCTTTACTCTTTTGCATATTAAATCCTACTGAACCTGATATTGATTTTATTTTTGTTTTTGATTTTTCCATTTATTTTTCTTTTTAGATAAAAAATTTATTTTTCTTTTGGTTTTTTAATCATTTGTTTTTATATATATTATTTTCATTTATTTTTATTATTTATATTTGATAATTTTTATAATTTTGATTTTTTTGGATTGAAATTATATTTAATTAAATGTTAGAGTCTGGAAAAGGAATAGATTTAAGTTTTAAAAACGAAGAAAAACCATCTCATTTTGATATAATATATAAAAAATTAAAAGAATTTATTTTCGAAGTTCAGTTTCTTGTGTTAAGATATCAAACATCATCTTCAATATGGATAGAATTATTTTCAAATTGTGTAGTTCTTCTTCAATTTTTAACATTTTCTTTCCATCAAACAGTAAGAGCATTATATTAAATTATAGTTTCAAAAAATTCAAAGACCAGAAAAATTATATCGTGTAATACATCCTTTTTTCAATTTTTTTTCAGTTACAGAATTTATAATTGGAAATTCAAGAATCTATTTCATTATGATATATTTGATAATTATAATTACAATTTTAAATATCGTATTAAAAACATATATAATATTTAATGCAAATAAAAGTTGGTCAAAAGTCAAATTAGCAGTTCAAATATATTCTGTAATAATGAGATTTATGTCTCATTCTCTTTTTTTACCAATTATAAGTAAATAAAAAAAATTATATTTTTAGAAATATTAATTTCAATTTATTACTGTGAAAATGGATATAATATATATGCATTAGATTTTAAATGTTGGACTTCAATGCATTATATTCATTTAATTTTAGTTTCAATGTTTTTTTGGATTTATATAATAGATAGTTATTTTTTTGTTTCAACTTCTTTTGATACTACTTTCAATTCTCATAATGTTCTTTCTAAAAGAACTTCACAAACAGATAAAATGGTTTTTTGGCAAAAATTAATATTAACAATTATTTTTACATTCTTTAGTAATATTACTCAATGGGGTTTAATATTAATTATTATTTCAGTTTCTTTACTCTTTTTTTTTGTTTATATTAAAGTAATGCCTGATTATAATCCTATATTAATTTATTGTAAATTAATAGGAAGAGCGATTTTTTTCTGGAGTGGAATTTGTTTAATTTTAATTAAAATAATTCAAAGTGTGACTGATTTTGAAAGTGGAATAATATTATTTTTAATAGGTATACCTATAATATTAGGAATAGCTTTTAAATGGAGAAGAGGTAAAATTAAGAAGTTATTAGTTCATCATTCTAAATTTCAAAAACCTTATGAATTTCTTAATAGAATATTTATTATGTATGATTTAATAGATAATTTCGATAGTAGATTTGCACAATTTACTCTAAGAGGTTATGTTAAAAAAATGGAAGAATTTTGTGTTTTAGAAGTTTGTCCTCTTAAAAAATATCTTGAATGTATGAATAATAAAGAAGAAGCTATTGGATATTTATATATGTATATTGAAGTTGTTTTTCAAGTTGGAATTTCTAGAAATCCAAATGATATTACTTTAAGAATTGCATATATACAATTTTTAATTTCAAGAGTAAATAAAATTCATAAAGCTTATTCAGAATTAATTTTATGTGAAAGTTTAGATAAAAATATTGAAGAAGAATTTATTATTTATAGACATAAAAAACAATTTGGAGAAAATGGTGATTTTAATTTTGTAGAAGAAGTTGATGATTCTGGACTTAATGTATTATTTCAAAATAATTTTGTAAAATTTAAAAATTTAATAATAAAAGTATCTTTCTTATACATAGATTTTTGGAGTTTATTATATGAAAATCAATTGGAAGAACAACAAGATATGACAGTATTAAACGAATATGGAAATCAGATAAATATAGGAGTAGAAGAAATACATAAATTATTTAATAAATTGCAAAAAATAAAAGAAAATGAGCCTGAATTATTAGAATTATATTCAGATTTTTTAAAAGAAATAAGAGCAGATTATGAACAATCAAATGAATATAGAACTATATTAGAAAAAGCACATAAAAGACTAAAACATGATGATCTTGATGAATTAAATTGGATAAATTCATTTAATATAGATATATATGCATTAAATAACAATGATAAAAACTTATATTTAGTATTTGATACGAAACCAAATAATTTTGGAACAATACTAAATATATCTTTAGGATTATGTTCTATATTAGGATACCCAAAAGAAGAATTAAAAGGAAAACATATTAATCTTTTAATTCCAGAAATTTTTCATTCTTCTCATCGTTCTCTTTTAAAAAAATTAATTGAAGAATATCAAAAAGGTCATCGAGCAAAAAAAAAAGTAGATTTCAGAAGTACAGATACATTTGCTGTAAATAAATCTAAATATTTAGTTCCATTTAATTTCAAAGCTTGTGTAATATCAACAGATTCAGAATATTATTGGTTACTTAAAGTAAATAAAGAATATTCATATTATACAAATTTTAATTCAATTGATTTAAATAATTCAAATTATAATACATATTCAATAATAACAAATAAGCAATTTATAATACAATACTTTACATCAAATTGTGTAAAATTTTTTGGTTTAAAAGCTTCTGAAATTGTAGGAGTAAATGATATATCACATTTTATAAAAGAATTCCATGAAGAATTTTTAAAATATGCAATTGAAAACGAAGATCAAAGTCCAGAAGAAAAATTAAAAATAAAACAACAGATAGTAAAATTAAATTATAAAAATCAAAGTCAAGTGACATGGATAAAAAAAGAACATCCAGAATATTATTATTCACATGTAGAAAACTTCGATAAGAAAAAAGATTCAAAAATATTATATTTAACATGTTCAGAAATAATAATAAATGATAATTTAGATGGATATATATTTAAATTTGAAACGAGTCTTCATCAAAATTATTTTTCAAGTGTTGAAAGTCAATCTCAAGCTTCGAAAAGTAAAATAATGTCTCATGAAAATTCAATAACAAAGAAAGGTTCAAGGTTAATTCAAACAACAAATACAGTACAAATTCAAAGTAATATTATAGAACAAACAGCACAAAGTAAAAGAAGAAGTGTAATTAAATATGATACAAGAAATTTTTGTTTAAGTCCAATGCAAAGCTTAAATAATAATAATACTAATCTAATAGAAAGAAATTTTATTCCAAAAATTAAAGCAGGAGGGTTTAAATTTAATCCTTCAATTTTATCATATCAAATCAATGTAAATGAAAAAAATATAACAAGGAGAAAATTTTTAAGAGATAAAGCAATGATTAAAGTTAAAGAAATGCAAGTTTCTTCTTCAAATAAAACTGATAGTTCAGGAGAAGAATTTTCTGAATTTTCAGATGATTCTTTTGAATCTAGTAATGTTGAATCTGGAGTTGCTGAAAGAGAAAAAAAAAAGAAAAATACTGTTAAAAATACTGGAATTAAAATTGCAGATGATACTTATTATAAAGTTAATTTTTCTAAAATTAGATTAAAAGTTTATGATTATAAAACTAAAGGTTTTATTGAAAAAAATTTTGAAAAAAAATCAAAAGTTGAAATGATGATGGATAAAAATAATAAAGGAGAATATGATGATGATGAACATTATTCTGATAATTCTGGAATTCAACAAGTTCAATCAAAAGAAGATAATGAAAAAGATTTACAACAAAAAAGAGAACTGTTACTTCAACAAATTCAAAAATCACTTTTACAAGAAGATACTCAAACTACAATAACTACATTAAGATTCATTAGTTTAATTATTTTCACTGCTCTTATTATTTATGGTGTTATTTTCTTAGTTATTCTTATTAATAATTTTGCTACTAATGATGATAAATTTTTATATATTAAATATAGTTTTGCAATTTATAGAGGAATTTTACATTGTACAACTATTGTAAGAGAACTTGTTTTAATTTCTTTTGAAGGATATGATAATTCGTTCGCTTCAAAAGAAAAATATAAAGAGAATTTATATAATTCTTTAACAAGATTATATGTTAGAATTAGTGATTATATAGATCAATTAACTAAAAAATCTTCTCAATTAAGTGAAGAAAATTATCAAACTGTTTTTGGTACAATTTTACCTACATATATAATAAATCCTGATTATACAGTTAATATATTTAATTTAACTTATATTTCTACAGTAAGTAAAGCTGCTACTGGAATTTTTGAAATTACTCAATTAAATGATAGTGATTTTATGCCTTTAAATAAAGATATTTATTTCTTTTTAACTAATACATTAAATGGAATTTTAACTGATACTAGAATAGCAGAAAAAACTTATACTGATCAATTAGAATCAATAATAAAAACACAAAAAAAGAACTTATTAATTCTTTTTATTATTATATCTTTTCTAAATATTATCACATATTTTATTATCAATAAAGCATTTTCGGATGTTGATGCAAGAAAAAATTCATATCTTGAAGTTTTTTTTGAAATAAAAGGAAATTTAATAATATCATCATTAACAAAATGTGAAAATTTTGTTAAAAGATTACAAAACACAGATAATGATGATATAATTTCAATTCAAGATGATGATGATAATGATGATATGGATGTTTTAATTCAAAATCATAAAAATTATTCAAGCGAAGGAGAAGGAAATAAAATCACAAGTAGAAATGTAATAATAATTAATTCAATTGTAATTTCAATGATATGTTTTATTATTATTTATTTTTTAATTATTATTCTTCTTTATTTTAATTTTTCTGAAGATTTCTTAAATTTCCAAAATTTATTTTTACATGAATCAAGAATACAAATGGAACATTTTCTTCTTTATTGTTATCTTAGAGAATATATTTTTGATCCAAAAACTCTTGTTAATAATACTCAAATTGATACTTTAATAGATGATATAATGAAAAATTATACTTCTCATCAAATTGATAATGAAAAGATCATTAAAGAATTACATTATTTATATAATGATAATTTCACTCAATTACGATATAAAATTTACCATACTGATATTTGTAATTATTCTGCAAATTTCTTTATAGAATTTGGAGAGCTACAAGAAAATTTCAATTGTTATTCTTTTCTTCATGGTGCTGCTAAATATGGTCTTGAAATATTTCATTCAAATTTTTATGAGGAATTAAGAAGTATAAAAGCAGTCAGAGAAAGATCAAAAAAAATGTGGGATAGATATAATTTCACTTATAATTTAACTTTATATAGAACTGAAAATTATTTTAAATTCAGGAATTCAGTTGAAGATGAATTAAAACCAATATATGATGAATATTCACCTTTAACATTATTAATGAATTCAAAAATGAAATTGTTAACAATAGTATATGAATATTTTTTAAGTCCTATTTATATAGAACTTTTTGATAGTGTAGAGCAAGTAATAATAGAATATGTTAAAACTAAAAAAAAAATATTATTATCAATGTGTATGGTTTTCATATTATTATTTTTTTTAATATATATTTTAATTTGGAGAAGATATGTAGAAAGTCTAAATACTATAATATATCAAACAAAAAGAATGTTAGCAATTATTCCAAAAGATATTTTAGCTTCTTTGAAATCAATAGGAAAATTATTAGATATTAAAACTCAAGCTGCACAAAAAATTTCTGACCACAAATCAATGAGATTATCTTCCAAAGTTAAAAAAAATAATGAAGACCATCAATCTAATCCAGCAAACAATAATCAAAATGATAATTTAGGCGCAAATAATAATAATCCTCCTTCTCCTCAGGAAATTCATTAAAAAAAGAAGTGAATAAAAAATTAATTATAATCTCCTATTGAGTCATTTAATTATTAATAATAATAAAAAAGAATTTTAAATATATTTATGTAGTATAAAAACAATCTATAACATTCTAAAAATTTATTTTGAATAAAACAGTGTTTAATTAAAAATTATTTTTTTAAAAAAATTTATGTTATTGTTTTAATATAATATATTTATAAAAGTAATATAGGTATATTAATAAAGTAATTTATAATATACATTACAAAAACAAATAATTTTTATTAATTTTTATCTTTCCCAAATAATAAATAAAAACAATACAATCCATTACTCATTTTTCCAACATTAATTCCAATATATTTGGAACTTTTACTAAAAATATTATTTCTTCTTTGATTCATTGAATTAGTATCATCAACAATTTGAAGTAAAGTAGTTAATTCAATGTTTGAATTCATTATATCATAATGAAAATTAACTAAATCTAAATTTTTTTCACTTAAATTATTTTTAATTTGCTTTAATGTCGAAGTTAAATAATTTTTTTTAATAAAATCATCATTCATATTTTCTTCAAAATCTTCTGGAAAAGGGAAAGTTAATTCTTTTTTAAGAATTAAAGGTTGAAGAGGTTTTTTTTTACTAATATAAGATTTACATTGTTCAAAAGTAATTTTCCCTTTATTTAATTTAATTTTATTATTTTTATCAACTTGTATAAAAGATTCTTTATCAATAGTAATTATAAAAGGTAAATATTTATTTATTTTTTCAATAATAATTTCTGGATTACTTCTTATTAAATTTATTTCATTAAACATTTCTTCTCTCATATTTTCTAAATAAGAAAATTTTTCATTATTATTTGAAGTTGAAAATCCATGATTTGAAGAAACATTTGATTCAATTGAATACTTTTTTTCATTAAAATTGATTTCGTTAGTTAACAAATAATTTAAATTTCTTTTACTTTGTAATGTTATATTATTTATTGGTATTTTTTCAATATAAAACACTGACTTATTTGAACATACTTCACAACCCATTTTTGATAATTAATTTTACTAAATCTAAAATTTAAAAATATATATTCATTTTTTATAATTTTGATTATTCTTTTAATATATGTTATATTATTTGACGCAAATATCAATTCATAAATAATAATTTAAAATAAATTATAAACAAAAATTATTTACATTTAAATTAGATATTTTTTAAATAAAATTAACAACATTTCTTTTTTTTTTCAGTTTTTGTTTCTTCTAACTTAATATTGCTATTAATAACATTTTTATCTTTATTATTTTTCATATCATTTCCATTTTTATTTTTATCTTTTAAAAATTTCTTTCCAAAAGTTTCAAATAAAATATCAATCCCACTATTACTTTTAGCAGAAGTTAATTGAAAAACAGCATTAATACTTTCAGCATATTGTTGAGCTTCTTCTTCATTAACTTCTTCTTTTTCATATAAATCACTTTTATTTCCAATTAAACCATACATAATATCTTCTCTTGTAGTTTCTTTAGTTTTAGGATACCAATATTTTTTAATTTCTTCAAAAGATCTTTTATTAGTTATATCATAAACAAATATTATTACTTTAGCATTTTTATAAAAAATTTCTGCTAATGCTCTATATTTTTCTTGACCTGCTGTATCCCAAATATCAAAATGAACTGTTTGAGAATTTATTTCTAATTCTTTTGAATTTATTTGAGCTGAAAGTGATGTTATTGTTTCTGGATTAAATATATCATTTGTATATCTTGATATTATACTTGTTTTCCCTACAGCTGTTTCTCCTAACAAAACTATTTTGATTGAGTCTGGATTTGACATTAAATATTAAATAATTATTTATGTTTTAATAATTATATATATTAAAAAGAAATTTATATCCTTTAAGTAAATAAATATTTTATTTTTGCTCTTATATCATACATTTAATAAATAATAATTTATATTATGACATATCATATATAATTATTCATTTTTATATTTAATTACTTAAATATTAAAATTTTTAGGGGAATTAGCAATGAAATTAAATTTATATAAAACAAATTGAATTTGTTAATTAACACTTCAATTATATTTCATTTAATAAAGCAAATAATTTGCTAATACTATTAAAAAATTTAAAGCTCAATAATTTTCAATTTCAAAAAAAGAATCACCCATTAATAATAACATTAGAATCTTTTTATTTAAAAGACTATTAAAAGAATTTAATGTGCACATTATTTGATATATTATCTTTATTTCTTTTTCTAGAAGAAACACTTTTAATATGATATAAAAGATTCATCAAAGAAGGAAAATTATGAAGTTTATTCAACCAAATTCTTCTTCGTTTAGAAGTATATAGTATTGATAAAGAAAAAATTACAAAACTTTTTTCTAATTTATATTTTAATTCATAATTATTATTAAGGTTTCATAAATATCAAAATTATAATTTGTATAAAAACTAGTATATAATAAAATATCATCTGATCAAAGATAATTACAGTATTAGTCTTTGGTTTCCAAATTCTTTTTGTTATTAATTTAATATAATATATTTTTGGTATATATTTGATGGTGTATAACTTATATTTAAATCATTTAATAAAGTTGAATCATCTGACTGAAGAATATGAAATTAACTTGATATTTAAAGTTTTTTTCTTTTTCTTTTTCTTTTTCATTTTTAAACATTTTTTTCTTTTTATTTTATTTATTTCTTTATTTTTTAATTATAATTTTAAAGTTTAATTTAACATGTATTTAAATCTTAACATTTAATTTTTCTTTTAAATCTTCCTTATTTTTTAATTTTTTTTTATTATTATTTCAATAGATAAAAAATAAACAAACTAAAATTATTTTTTAAATTCATTTTTATTTTATTATTAATATTTGAAAAAAATGATTTTTATAAACTTTTTTTTTTTTGATATTTATTTCATTTATTTTATGTGATAATTTTACTAAAGAAATTACTTTTGAGAGTGATTCTGGTATTTTAATATTAAATGATGATAATTTTGATTATGCTATTAAAAAATATAATTATCTTTTAGTTATTTATTATTATCCTTGGAATAAAATTTATGATTATTTATTTCCTGAATTTGTAAAAGCAAATTATTTTTTTGAAGAATATAATCTTCCTTATAAAATTGGAAAAATAGATTTATCGTTAAGTAAAAAGATTAAAAATTCTCTTTTTTTTTTTACTTATCCTACTATTTATATTTATTTTAATGGACAAAAAAATATTTTTTTAAATGAAATTAAAAGTTATATTGAAATAATTGATTATTTAAACAATAAAAAAAAAGGTTTTTATATCAATGAAGATGAGCCTGAAGAATTAGAAAAAATAATAATTTCAAATAATTATAATTTATTATCAACTTTAAATAATAAAAAATATAAATATGAAAATTCAATTATTAAAAATATAAGTAATAATTCAATTTATGAGTCAAAAATAAAATTTTCTTTTTGTTCTTCTCGAAAATGTATATTAAAATTTAATGAAGGAATTTTTTTATTAACAAATCCAAAAAAAAAAATTCAATTTAATCATCACAACATGACTTATGAAAAATTTGAAAACTTTTTATTTAAAAATACTCATAAAGCAGGAGAATCAATCTCATTATTTAATTTTCAAAAAATATTAAATCATAATCAAACAACTTTATTTTTAATTTATAATTCATCAAAAATTACTATAAAAAAAAGATCAAATTTACTTTCTTCATTAGAAAAAGTAGGAAAAGAATATAAAGATAAAGTATTTAGTTTTTCAATAGATTCAGAAGATAATGTATTATTTAAGAGTGTATATAAAATCTTTAAATTAGAAAATATTCCTTGTGTAATTTTATATGTTCCTTCAAAAGGAAAAAGATATGAATTAAATCTTGAAATTAATGAAGAGAATTTACGTAAATTTATTAAAATATATTTCCTGAATGATTATGAAGCAATTAGAAGTGGAAATATTCCAATAATTCAACAATCAACATGTAAAGAAATTGTAGGAAAAAATTTTAAAGAAGAAGTTATTTTAAAGAATAAAAATATTCTTATATTATTTTATGATTCTAGTAGTATAAAAAAAACAAAAAATAATGAAGTTACAATGTTTAATAAATTAGCCGATTTTTTTAAAAATTATACAGATTTTGAATTTGCTATTATGGATATGTTTAGTAATGAAGTTAAAAGTGTTGAGATTGATTCAATTCCTTCAATTTATTTATATTTTGCAAAAGATAAAAAAAAACCTTTTAAATATAAAGGAATAATGCTTTATCAATCTTTAGAAAAATGGATTATGAATTTAATTAAAATAAATAATTAAATATTTTAAAAAAAATATAAAATGTAATTTTTTTTATTATTAAAATAATACAAAAAAATAAAACTATATTTTAACTTATATATTAATAGAATTACTTACTATATAATAATTTAAAAATTTTGTTTTCAGTTATTTATTTAAGATATTTTTTCTAATTCCTTTTTAACGTATTTTAACTTTATATCATAACCTATAAATTGATTAAAAATATTTTTAAATTTAGAAACATTATCACCAGATAAATGTTCCTTAATATATTCATTTAATTTATTTTTTAATTCAACATCAATTTCAGATTTTTCTGCTTCTTGACAAATTTCTAAAATTTTTTGACAATTTATTTGTTTATCATAAGCCCAAAATTCTTTATAAAACAAATCATAATTTTCTTTAAATTTATTATATAATAAATTTAATTGTTTTCTTTTTTCTTCATTTATTGTTTGATTTTCTTTATTTGGTAAAACTGAAACAACTTCTTCTTCTTCATTATTACTATCACTTTCTTCATTATTTAAATTTTTAAGTTTATTTAAATCATTATTTTTTTTTTTAATTGAATCTTCTTCAATAAAAGAAATTTCATTTGGAGAATTTAAATTTTTTTCTTTTTCTGATTCTATAATAAAACTAACTTCTTCTTCATTTTTATTTGAATATAATGGAATATATTCTATTTTTTCTTCTTCATCATTTAAAGTTTCATTATTATTTCTTTTTATTAATTTATTTGTTTTTTCTAATTCTTTATTTAATCCTGAAATAAAATCGTTTATTAAATTATTTGGATTTTTATTTTGTAATTTTAATTTAAAATCTTTATTTTCAAAATTTAAATCACTTATATTTGAATCATTACTTATACTTTTATCATGGGATTTATTTATAAATTTTTTTAAATTTCTCTCTTTACTTTTACTTCTACTTTTATTTTCTTCAGCACTTTTGTTCATTTTATTTTCCTCATTTTTGTTTATTTCTTTCTCTGTTTTATTATTTTTATTTAAGATTGTATTTCTTCTAATTGGGTTTTCATTTACTTTTATTAATTGATTTATTTCTCCTTGATTATTGTTTTTTAAAGAATTATCAATCATTGTTTTCTTATTAATTTTTATATTCTTTTGAATTTTTTCAGAATCATCATTTTCATTTACAATTTTATTTAAAATTAAATCTAAATTATTTACTTTAGATGAATTTCCTTTATGCACAATATTCTTTTTAATAGAATTAATATTATTATAATTAGAATTATTATAATTATTATGATTACTGTTATTATGATTAATATTATTATTGCTATTATAATTACTATTACTTTTTTTATTATTATTATGATTCATATTATTATCTGATAATTTTTTTGATTTTGTTCTAGAAGTATTTATCCTAATTTTTGTATTTGGATTTGCAGTTTGAGGAGTTGTAATTTTATTAATATTATTATTTACATGTTTCATATCTAATATTTTATTATTATTAATTTGAACAAATGAATTTTTTCTTTTTTCTTCGATTTTTTCTTGATTTTTATTAACATATCTAAGATTATTATTTGATTGATAATGTTTTTTAATTATTTCAGATTGTCTTGCTTTATTATTATTATTTTTAATTTCATTATTTTCTTTTTCATGACTTAAATTATTAGAAAAATAAATTTTATCTAAAGAAGGAGTTTTTTTTCTTTCTCTCTTAACTTCTTTCTGAATTTTATTTTTTTTAATTTGTTCATTCATAATATTTTTACTCATTTCTTCAGAATGATTAATAATTGAATTTACATTTGTAATATTAGATTTAAAATTGTTATTAAGATTATTTTCACTTTTATACATAGCATTATTTTTATTTTTAACACTTAGAATTTTATTAGAATTTTTTTGTTCAGGTTTAATATAAGTAATTTTTTTGATTTTTTTAGATTTAGAATTCCTTTCATTAAGTTTTTGACTTCCATACAAACTTAAAATAATAATTAAATCGTCATATAAATTTAATTTCTTACATTTTTCAACAAAAGTACTATTTTCAATAAGCTCTTTCATAGAAGGTCTATGAATATAATTTTTTTCTAAAAGTAAATCGACCAATTTTTTTAATTCTTTAGAATATTTTAAATGATTAGAAATAGGTTCATAATGTCCATTAGTAATTTTAAAGAAAAGAGCAGCTTGATTATTAGCACTATAAGGTTTTTTAAAAGTAATTAATTCATATAATATACACCCTAAAGCCCATACATCACTTTTTTCATTATATGGTTTTTCTTCACACATTTCAGGACTTAAATAATATGGTGTTCCTATAAATGTATGTGCATGAATTGTATTTTGTAATATTTTTGCAACTCCTAAATCTCCTATTTTAATATGTAAATCTTTTGTTAAAAATATATTTAATGTTTTTAAATCTCTATGTAATATTTTGTGATAATGCATATATGATAATCCTAGAGACATTTCTATAAAAAATTTCCATATTTGTGTCTCAGGTAATATTTTATTCTTTTGTTTATTATCATTTATAAAAGAAGATAAATCCCCATTTTCACAATATTCCATTACTATATTTAAAGTTTTATTTTCTTCAAATGAATCATAGTATTTTATTATATATTTACAATCAAGTTGTTTTAAAATTATTGCTTCATTTTTTGCTTCTTCTATATTTTCTTTATTTTCATTTGTATAAAATGGAATTTGTTTTATAACAAATATTTTTTTTTTATCATTTTTTTTCTGAGCTTTAAATACCATTCCATAAGAACCTATTCCTATTCTTTCTTTTAATTCATATTGAGAAATTAACATGAAATATAAATTTAAGTTTAATTATTAAAAATTAAATTTTAAATTAATAGTTTCTATTTATAAAAGTTACTTTGATTCATATAAAAATAATAAATTATTTTGTTTCTTTTTATAATTATTATTAATTAAATTGATTGATTATACATTTTTTTTCATTTTCAAATCTAAAACTTTGAAAAAAAAAAATTTATAATTTTTTAAAAATAAAATGTCAGATAACGAAGAAAATATAATATCAGAACCAACAATATCTTATTCCTATACATCTTCAAATAATTTTAATTCAGGAAGTTTAAAAAAAGATTTAAAAAAATCTCATAATTTATCATTTACTCCTTTATGGAAAAGTGATATTAAAAAATCATTTTCTGAATATGAAATACAAAATCAAGAAAATCATAAATTTAGAAAATCTGCTTTTTTTTCTCATAGAAATGAAAATACTAATCAATCTCTTTTTAGAGTAAGTACAACTTCAGAATTAATAAGAATAAATCCTGATTTAAGAGAGACAAAAATATTGTCAAAAAAAGAAAGTGATAATAATATTATTTATATTAATAATACTGATGAAAAAAAAAAAAGTGATTTAACAAAAAGATATGATGAATTAATTGAAAAATTAAAAAGAAGTCCTCCTCATCTCAGACAATGTAATACAAATGACAATTCTAATGTTAATGAATTTAATGTGAATGATGATGATAATATAAATAAAAATAATACTTTTAGACAAAGAAATATAAAAGATGATTTTTCAGTCGCCCAAAAAAGATTTTCTAGTCCTTTATTATTTCAAAATAGTAAAGATAATAGAAGATTTTCAGTTCAATATAATCTCTTGTTATTTAATGAAGAAAAAGTAAAAAATTTCACCAACACAGAAGACATAAGTGATTTCTATGAATACACTGAAAGATGTATGGAAATGATTTTAGATTTAGATGAATCTAAACAATATAAAATCAATGAAAAAGTAAATTTACATTTTCCAAAAGATGAAAAAAAAAAAATAGCATTATTTGATTTAGATGAAACTTTAGCACATTGTGTAGGAGAAATAAAAGAAAATAATATTGATATAAAGCCATATAAACATATAGTAAATGTAACATTACCATCAAGAAAAAAAACTAAAATAGGAATAAATATACGACCAAATTGGAAAGAAACAATGGAGTTTATAAAAGATAAATATCATATTGTAATTTATACTGCAAGTCATCAATCATATGCTGATGCAGTTTTAAATTATATGGATCCTAAAAAAAAATATACAAAATATAGATTATATCGAAATAATTGTGTTCAAGCAAATGTAAATGGAAAAAAATTTTATATAAAAGATTTAAGTATATTTGATAAATATTATAATTTAAAAAATATTGTTATTGTAGATAATTCAGTTTTAAGTTTTGCTTATCATTTAAATAATGGAATTCCAATTGTTCCTTATTATGATTCAGAAGAAGATTCAGAATTACAAATTTTAGGTTTTTACTTACTTTCAATATATGATTATGATGATTTAAGAGAAGCAAATAAAATTCATATTAGAATAAGTTATTATTTAGAAAAAGCTAGAAAAGATAGAGAAGAAGAAGAATATGAAGATGATATTGATACTATTTCTGAAGAAGAAGAAAATATTCAAAGAAATGATGATAATACAGATGATGATAATAAAAGTTATACTCCTGATAAAAAAAATAATAATAATGAACAGAGAGAAAATAGCGTTAAGAAACATGAAAGTAAAAAAGTATATAATAAGAAAAAATTCGATAGAAGTCAAACTATTAATATAAATTTAAAGAATAAAAAAAATAATTTACAATTAAGTCCTGAAAAACCAAGAAGAAAAAATTCAGGTTTGAATATTGTTAATATTTGGAAAGGAATAAGAAGACAAATGTCTTTTTTTGGATGATTCCATAAATTTTTTAAATATATATGAATAAAAAATTTTTATATATATTTCACACAAATTAATTTATGATATAAATTTTTTTGTTAAATTACAATTAGTTAGCTTTAAATTAAAGACATTATAAACATTTCTTGAATGAAATTAATTAATTATATAATTATTGATAATTAATATATTAAATTTGAATATAATTAAAAATTTTTTTATTTATTATCTAAAAATGAAAGTTCCTTTAGATTTACTTTTAAGATTAGTTGAAAAAATGATGATTGATTTAAATTTAGAAGATATAGCTAAAAAAATTAATAAACATTTTGAAACTCCTGAAGAAGATTATAATGATATTCTTTCTGATGTTTCTTTAAAGGAAATGATAATGGAATATATAAATAATAATAAATCTTTAAAGAAAAAAATAAAAGAAAAAATAAAAAAATTAACAGAAGAATCAGAAGATGAAGAAAAAGAAGAAACAAAAAGAAAAAAAAGAAAAAATTCAAAAATATCAAATAATGAAGAAGAAGAAGAAAAAAGAAATAAAACATCAATAAAAAAAAAGAAAAGAAAAAATTCAAAAGTATCAAATAATGAAGAATTAAATGAAGAAGAAGAAGAAAGAACATTTAAAAATAAAAAGAGAAAAAATTCAAATACTTTATCAGAAGAAAAAGTAAAAAAAAAAAGAAAAAAAACAGAAGAAAGTATTGATTTAGAAAAAGAAGTAAAATTTATTCCAAAACCAAAAGGAGATTCAAATCCAGAAAGAAAGCCTTTTAAAAGAATAGATGATACAATTAAAAATAATAAATTAAAAGATAATTCATATGAAGCATATATGAAAAATACAGGAGATAATTTTGGTAAAGCTGCTAATGATAAATTAATTATTACAAGAGGAAAAGATTTTAGAAAAGAAAAAAATAAATTTAAAAATAAAACATTTCATGGAGGATTTACTATTTCTCAAGGCATTAGATCTACTAAATTATATAATGATTCTGATTCTGATAATGAATAAATAATAATATTAAAATATTATCTTTATTTTTATTTAACTTTTTTAATTCTTCCTTTAAATATATTTGAAATAAAAAAAAAATAAAAGAAAAAAATTTACATTTACCTTTTTTTAAAAAATTAAGAAATCACAATAAATAAAAAAAATATAATTGAAAATATTTATAATTAAATCAAGTATCTCCTTAGGTTTTTTTTTAATCTCCTTCACAATTATTTTCTCTTTCTTTTAATTCACTTCATAACCTTTTGAATCAATACAATATGATTTTTACCATTTTATATAAAAATATTTATACAAAAAAATTCAAAAATTTTTAAATAAATAATAAATGTCTTTTAAATTAAAAGGCGATTGTTCTTTTATTGATGAATTTCTTGATTTAACAGTAAATTTACCAAGAGAAATAGTTCGTTTATTGAAATTAATAAAAGAAGTAGATGAAAAATCTAATGATATAAATATATTATTGAAAGAAAGCAGAGAAAATTATCTTTCAACAATGAAAACAAATCAAATACCAAATAATGATTTGTTAAATAAAATAAAAGAATATAATTCAACAGCAATTTCACTTTGTGATTATAAACAAGAGTTAATAAAAGAAATTAATTATTTATTATTTCATTTTTATGGAGATAAATTAAATAAAGTAATAGAACAAGGAGAAAAAGAATGTAAAGAACTACAAATACGTCATTCAAATTCATCTCAAAATAATTTTTCATATACAAATTATTATGATAAATCAAATGAAGAATATTCATCAACACAAAATAAAAAAAAAATAAATTCTTATCAAAACTCAGATTTATATAGTAATGCTTCAAATATATCATCAAATAAAATTTTAGGTCATAAAAATAGAAGAAATCAAAAATTAAAATCAACAAAAAAAAACAATTTAAATAATAACTTAAATAATAATGTTGATTTAATAGAAACAGAAATAACTCAAAATTCCCAATTAATTAATAATATACAAGAACCATTATATTGTATATGTAAAAAGCAAAAAGATGTTAAAATGATATGTTGTGATAATCCTAAATGTAAAATTCAATGGTTTCATTGTGATTGTATGAATGTTTCTTCTTCTGATGAAGATAAAGAATGGTTTTGTTCTGACGAATGTAAAAAACAAATAAAAGAAGATAAAAAGAAAAAAAAAAAATCATTAAATAATTTAAAAAATTAAAATATAATTATTATTATTATATTAAATTTTTTTATTAAATTTAAATTATTTTTTTTAAAACAGAATTTTACTGAAATATCATAATATCTTATTGGGGATTGGGGATTGGGGATTGGGGATTGGGGATTGGGGATTGGG
>JAEEGL010016071.1_pt1 | contig 20093 bp, 16 predicted proteins | sample 9134231 | NCBI WGS metagenome assembly JAEEGL01 (sample SAMN16246548, study PRJNA631951) | gut metagenome | biome: gut microbiome; feature: rumen; material: fiber-attached | host: Bos | place: Iran: Karaj | collected 2018-10
GCGCACAGCCTGCAGATTTGGAAGAATATCAATTACAGGAGAGCAATTTGAATGATATCCGACCAGGTTGCACGGGCCTTTGGCATATCTGGCGGCATAGGATTCCAGCCATTTCTTTTCCTCTTCTGTCCAGATACAGTACGGAGGATGATTGCAGTCGGAAAACGGCAGCACCTGTATGCTGTCCATTTTTTTGTAGAAATCCAGCAGGAATTCCTTCCGCTTCCTGAAGTTTTCCATGGAATCGGCTTCCCCGCAGGCTGAAAAATCAGGAACTGTCAGCGACATCCGCACCCTGTGCAGGCCATAGCGCTGAAGCAGCTCCATCATATAGGAATAATCCATATCGTCACTGTACAGGTTGAATCCCAGAAGAACCCTGTTTTTTGTGTCATCCCGCTGAAACAGAAAGTCGAGATTGCGCGTCAGGCGTGCATATGCGCTTTCTCCGACAGCGGACGGGGAATTGCAGTTCACGCAGATTTCAAACTTCGGGTGGGTAATTGCCGGGAAAAACTGGTCCAGCAGCAGTCCGTTCGTAAACAGCCTGACGCCCTTAACCTTTGGATTTGCGATCAGCAGCTCCGCAATCGTCTGAAAGCCCGGATGAAGCGTCGGTTCACCGCCGATCAGGCCGATATAGTTTTCTGTTCTGGTGATAAATGAAACGGCCTTCAGAAAGTTTCTGACAGAAATCTCCGCTTTGTCCCGGTTGACAAATTCATTGGCAAAGCAATAGGAGCACTTCAGATTGCAGCGGTAGGTCAGCATGATATTGGGCATCATATGGGCAGCGTTCCTCCGTTCTGTTAGTGATGCGGCGGAAAAGGAAAATCCGGCGCTTTACAGCCGCGCCACAGCTTCATTCCCGGAACGGATCCTGGATGATTTATACCCCATGCAGCCTGTGATGCATTTTCTGACCTTCTGTTCATAGCATTCCCTGCATTCCGGGCATCCGGGCAGCTTGTACGCGACAGAATCGATCTCATTCTTGAAATAATTGATCAGGTCGGGAACATGCCTGAAATCCGCAATCGGGACCTTCATGTAATCAGACATCCCGAAGCAGCGTACAGCCTGCAGGTCCGGAAGAATATCGATGACCGGAGAGCACCGGGAGCATTCGCTGGTCAGGTTGTTTTTCGGATACCTGGCAGAATACTCTTCCAGCCATTTCTTCTCCTCGTCAGTCCAGATGCAGTATGGCGGAAAATTGCAGTCGTAATTCGGAACGACCTGGATGCTGTCCATTTTTCTGAAGAATTCCATCAGGAATCTCTTTCGTTCCCTGAAATATGTAAGCGCGTTGACCTCGCCGCACGCTGAAAAATCAGGAACGGTCAGCGAAATGCGCACGCGGTGCAGGTCATAGCGCTGAAGCAGCTCCATCATATAGGAATAATCCATATCGTCGCTGTACAGGTTGATCCCCAGCGTCATCCGGTTTTTCATGTCATTCTGCGCCATCAGAAGGTCAAGGTTATGCTGCAGGCAGGCAAAAGCCTTCTCCCCGATGATCTGCGGCGAATTGCAGTTCACAAGAATCCGGACCTTCGGATGGGTAATCTGCGGGATAAAACGTTCCATCAGCAGGCCGTTGGTATACAGGGAAACGCCTGAAACCATCGGCTGCGCGGTCAGCATTTCCATGATCACGGCAAACCCCGGATGCAGGGTCGGTTCACCGCCGATCAGGCCGACGCGGGTTTCACCGGCTCTGGTGACAAAATCGACCGCTTTCAGAAAGTTCCGGATGGAAATGTCCGTTTTTTCCTTGTTCACAAACTCATTGGCAAAACAATAGGAGCAGTGAAGATTACAGCGATAGGTCAGCATGATGTTCGGCATATGGGTTATTCCTTTCATTAAGCGGGAAAAACCTGTCCTTCTGCTTCACTCTTCAGGATATACTCTTTTCCGTCTGTAACCATGGCAGTCAGCCTGCCTCCCTTGCCGCAGCCGGTATCGATGCAGAGAACTCCTTTTTCCGGTAATACCCGTTTTTCATCGTCGTCGATTTCTTCCGTAGTCTCCCCGTCTCCGGCAAACCATGTCGCCTTTTGGAGAGCAATATGTCCTGTCACCGTAAGCTTTCCGCTGTACAGGTTTTTTTCTGTCATATCGTGGTCGTGTATCAGCGTCTGCAGATCGTTCGCTTCCGGCGGATCGATCATAATTCCGGCATGGACGCACTGAAACTCTTCTGTTTTCCAGAAGAGCCGCACATGCTTCCGCAGCCATGGAACGGTACTTTCCATGGTTTCCCCGGCTTTTTGAAAAGAATGGACAGTCGTCTTCCTGCCGACGCTCTCCCAGATCATCCTCTGCCTTCGTGTCAGGCGGGGCTGCAGCAGATAATCCTCATGGTTCCCGCGCAGCAGAATCAGGTTCTCTCCGAAAATCTCATCAAGTTTCTGAACTGTCAGGAATACTTCGCGGGATTCCGGTCCCCTGTCAAACAGGTCTCCGAGGAACACAAGCCTGTCTTTCCCGGCTTCCGGTTTTACTTTTTCCAGCAATGAATTCAAAGCGTTATTGCAGCCATGGACGTCCCCGATAATAATGGTCCTCACGAAAGCTTCATCCTGCTTCTCTGAATTAATCGTCCTCGATTACGCCGTATTCCTTCAGGGTTGCCAGCAGTCCGTCCAGATCCGCCGCGGCAACAGCCTTTTCAACTTCAAACTCATCCAGTACGGCATTGAGCAGATCCTCCCTGGAAACGGGATTCTGCAGCTTCTCCCACACAAAAGCCGAGACGTCGTTCAGGAGAACGGTGCCGTTGAATTTCCCGATCATATCCCCTGTAGGCATCAGAATGTGTTCATCCACAACATTTCTGAGAATAAAACCCTGTTTCGCTTTCATATCCGGTTCCCCCTTTAAATATGTGTGATTGTCAAGAGCACTGTACAGTGCCCGTGCATCCTCTTCCGTGGGTCCGCTGAAGATACGGACAATTTCCGCCCCGGCTGCCAGCCGGGCGGCGTTGGTCATCTGAATAACCGCTGTTTCCGTGTCCCACATAGGCATAAAGCACTGCCGGATCAGCAGCTTCCGGCGCTGCGCGAAATCCATGGTCCGGATATATGCGGAACCGGAACGCCGGACCTCGCAGATTGCTTTCAGGGGATAATGAACATTCCGGAAACATTGTTCCTTTCCGTCCCACGGAACGCCGTATACTTCCATTTTCCCGGTGTCAATCAGGGGACGGTCCCCGTTGATCAGTTTTGCCCCGAACGCCTGACACCATGCCGCGGCGCGGGTTGATTTCCCGACGCCGGACGGCCCGGAAAAAAGGCAGGCCTCTCCGGAAACTTCAACCGCCGCGGCATGCAGGGAAAGATAACCCTTCCGGGCCAGCAGGCATTCCATTGCGATCCGGATATACCATTCCGACTCATCCACAATGCCCATCACCTTCGGTCCTTCTGCTCCAAGGCGTCTGAGCCGGGAATAGTCTTCGCTGATATACAGGCCCCGCTGATCCGTCGATACAGGATGAAAGAACCAGCCGTCCGCAAGCTTGCGGTGAGCCATCATTCCGGATACCCGTTCCGGTCCCGGCGGAGGAAGCTCATCCGTCACGTTAACGGTCACGTCCGCCTTTGCGGGTTCGCATGCAAATACTCTGTACGAACTCAGTTCGCGGTCTGATTCCATTGTCAGCTCGGCTATTCTGTAGTAATACATTGCGTCTCCTGTTCAGGCAGCGCTGCCTGCTTTGTCATTCTTCCTTCTGTGATATGCAGCTGGTAGTCGCAGATTGCAAGCGCCGCTTTCCGATGGGTCACGATCAGGCAGGTTTTGTCCCGCATAGCTGAAATGTTTTTCAGCATCCTGGCTTCGGTTTCTTCATCCAGCGCGCTGGTGGATTCATCCAGCAAAAGAATCGGTGCGCCGGTCAGCAGGGCCCTGGCTACGGCCACGCGCTGCGCCTGACCCTCTGAAATTCCGACTCCCCGTTCTCCCAGCTCGGCGTCCAGCCCGATTTCAGACGCCAGGTCGTCTATGCACGCCGCACTGAGCGCTTCCCGGATCTGTTCCTCAGAAACCTTATCCGTAAACATGACCAGGTTTTCCCGCAAAGTTCCGGAAAACAGCGTGTTTCCCTGCGGCACATACGCAAAGAGCGCCCGGGATTCCCTGCAGGCGTTTCTCTCTTCAGCGCCTTTCCGGAAAGCCACTTTTCCGGAATTCGGTGCGTAAATCCCCAGCAGCAGCTGGAACAGGGAGGTTTTCCCTCCGCCGGACGTGCCTGTCAGGGCGGCAAACTCGCCTTTCCGGATGGTGCAGCTGATATCCCGCAGTACGTCCTCCGTCCCGTCCTCGTAGCGGAACGTCGCGTGGTCGATGCTGATTTCATCAAAGTCCGTCATCAGCTCGCCCATGCTCTCCGACGGAAGGTCCGTCACCTCCATCAGCCGTTCCGCAGACGCAATCACACGGTATATTTCCCCCGCAATGTTCACCGCGTTGGCAATGGGTCCCTGTACACGGCTGATCAGCTGGATCATCGCGGCCAGCGAGCCGTATGTCATCTCTCCGCGGAAAATCGCCGCGCAGCCCCACAGCATGCAGAACAGCCAGGAAATAGTAAACATTAATCCCATACTATTATTCATCACAGCATGAAACTTTCCCTGCCGGATCTGTTCCTTTTCCATAGCCTCCTGCCGGTTGTCAATCTGGCGGAAAACCCTTTTTTCAGAGAGGCTTGCTTTGATCAGCCGGATATTTTCGAGTGTTTCCTGGATCGAAGCGTGAAGCTTGTCCTCCGCCTTCTGCATCCGTGTATGCCGTTCTTTCATCGGCTTCCTGAAAAGCAGCACAATCACGGTTCCGATTATTCCGGCAAAGGCAAGCAGCATAACAAAGCGCCAGTCCAGCGCGATCAGGATGGCGGCGGCGCCGATAAAGCTGACCAGCGTGCTGATGATCCCGGGAAGAATCCCCAATACGCCGTTCCGGATCACGCCTGCGTCGGAGAATACCCGGTTGACTAGTTCCCCGCTGTGGTACCCTTTCAGGGTGGCATATTCCTTCGTCAGGACATCCCGGATCAGCGTTCCCTGCAGATGCCGCTGCAGTTTGGCGGATGCCTTGATTCGTATCCATGAGAGAATAAAGCCGAGGCCAAGCTGCGCCAGCACCAGTCCCAGCAGCATCAGCCCGTTCTTCCACAGCAGATCCTGCCGGGCGGAAACAGCCGCGTCCACCAGTTCCTTGGTCACCAGCGTAACGCCCAATGAGCAGAAAACAAGAACCACATTCAGAAAGCAGATGCTGAGAATCCGGCCGTGTACGCATTTTGACCAGCGAAAAACCTGAGACATTGCCGGGCTTCGGAACAGTTTCCTGACCTTTTCCAGATCTTCCAGATTGATTTTCACCGGAAACCTCACACTTTCTTTTTTTTGATCCTGCGGGCTATCCCCTGCTTAATCCTCAGGAAAAAAAGGTAACCGGGCCTGATTCTTTGCCAGAATTCAGCCCATCGCAGCCCTTTCACCGGGTCGGGATGAATGATCCGTTTTCCCCGTTCAATCAGAACAACCTTTCCAAGGATCTCCTCCGTCTGAAACCACCCGTCCGGTGCAGGGCAATTATCCCCCCGGATCAGCACCTTCCCGTCTTCCGTTTTCCGGAGGCGGTGTACGACATACCGTCCGGTATTTCCATTCATGAACAGAACGATGTCCCCCGCGGCAGGCGTTTCCCGGATCGGAGCAATCGTCACGTAATCCCGGTTCATGCGGACCAGCGGATACATGCTCCCGCCGTTCAGCTGAATACGCACCGGCGGCGCGGTCCCTTCCTTTGACAGCCGGTGCCATTCCGGAATGGAAATCGATTTGTTCATTATAGCACTTCCTGATTGATTCATTCAAACAAGGCATCTCATACGCTGAGATGCCTTGTCTGTAAGTAATTACCGTTTTGCTTGTCCGGTCGTAAGAAAGCCGGCTGTCAGCAGCCCAGGCCCCAGCCGGGTGCCCAGTAGCTGTTTCCGCCTTCATTTCCGCCATTTCCGCCATTTCCGCCATTTCCGCCATTGCCGCTATTGCCGCTATTGCCGCTCTTGCCACCATTGCTGGCACTGGTGCCGCAACTTCCCTAGGCGAATCCTTGATGATCCCAATGAAAAGGTCCCTGTTGCGTGCAACCAGACGGGCATGCAACAACAGATTCCACGTAGTCAAAATCTACTTTTTCTGCCTGTGGCCTGGAATACTGCTTCTTCGCCATAAAATGTCTCCTCCTGAACTCTTTCGCCACTTTATTTTTTGGTCCGTACGCAGAAATCCTTCACCGGAATAAACCGGAACTTCAGTCCCGGATGCCGGGATTCCTGCTGCCGGAAGCGGCCGAAACGTCAGCCCTGGTTGCTCACGTAATAGGTATCCGGATAGATCGTGGTGCTGCACATATTCTCCGGGAACTTGTCTCCGACGACATGCTTGTTGCCGCAGCCGGTGGAAGCAACGACGGTTTCAGAGTAGTTGAACTCCATTTTTTCCGCTTTGGGGGCTTCGTAATTCTTCTTCATATTCCTTTTCTCCTTTATAAAAATTTCTTTTATTCACAAACCGGCTGTTTCCGGTTAAGCGAATCATGAATACTTTTTGTCCGGTACTGCCGCCGGACGGTTCATGCGGTCCCGGGTTCAGTCACATTCCGGTATATGCCGTACTCCGTGGCTCACAAAATACTTCGTCTGCTCGCACAGCGGCTTCGGCTGTTTTCCGGGCTCAGCGAACCGAAGCATATTCGCCATACAGTTATTGCATACGTCGTAATATGCACACCCTTCGCATTCCGGAATCCGAGGCCAGCTGTTGGCTTCCCTGCACACTCTGGCCCACGCTTTCGGGATTCCTTCCTGCAGGGCGTCGGCGTGAATCATGTCCATCCGGTTGCATGCCAGCATGGTTCCCTTCCAGTTCAGCGTATAGGTGGAACGCCCGCTGCCGCATTTGAGGCCGCATTCGCTGCATGCATGGGATGGCCCGCCGACAGGAGGAAGCTCTCCCGTGAACTCTTTGGTTTCCCGCCCGTCCAGTTCATCCAGCAGCCGGTAAATCCGCACATACAGCTCTGTCTCCGGGTCATCTTTCTGCGCGGCCCGCCCGGTTTCTTCATTGGGTGAAAAAATCGCGGAGTTGATCGTTACCTCACTGCGAAGGGTCCTAGCAAACCGTACCGTATCCAGAACGTCCTCCCCCAGGAAATTGTTCGGGGTGATATTCAGGCTGACCGGCAGCTTCGCTTCAATCGCCTTCCGGACGTTTTCCGCCACGGTTGTGAAGGCCCTTCGCCCTGTAACCCGCTCGTAGACGTCGTCGTTCTGCCCGTACAGCGTGACCTGGATAATGTTCGGTGTATGCTCCTGAAAAAACCGGATCCGCTCATCATCAAGCAGATACCCGTTTGTCAGAACGGCAACGCTGCAGCCCAGGCTGTGGAGATACAGGAACAGCTCGTCAAAGCCCGGATACGCAAGGCATTCACCGCCCGTCAGCGTCGCCTGGATCATCCCGGCTTCCCAGGCCTGATGCATCAGGTCCTTCCAGGTTTCTGCTGGAAGGATGTCCCGTCCGTTCAGCTGGTCCGAATTCAGATGAACGTAGCACATTTTGCAGCTGAAGTTGCACAAAGGTGTCAGTTCAAACTGAACGCTGATCGGGATCCCCTTTTCACGTGCCTTGATGTCCAGAAAGTGATGGAGGTCTTTCGTGCGCTGGAACCGCTTTCCGTTCTTTTTCCGGAGCTGCTCAAGGAATTCGAAACCATTCAACGGTTCAGCCATTTGAAGCTTCCTTTCTCCATGTTTCGGACAAAAACATTATAAGGGATCCTTGACAAACTGTAAACCATGTTTTATACTTTTTTTGTTGTTATTCGTAACATTTCTGGAGGCGCTTTATGAAAAACTTTTCGATCTCAAAACTGGCGGAGACCATCCTGACCCAGCGCAAGCTTCTGAACCTTACGCAGCAGGAACTCGCGGACAAAGCCGGGATCAACCGTTCCATGCTCTGCCGCCTGGAAAACCAGGATTATATTCCTTCCCTGGATCAGCTGACCCGCCTCGCCAACACCCTTCAGTTTGATGTGACTGACGTTTTTATCGAATATTCCAGACCGGTCTTTCATCATGTTGTTCCCAGAAACATCACGGTATATGGCGCCGGATATGTAGGTCTCTCAATCGCAACCCTTCTCGCCCGGCACCACAAGGTTACGCTGGTGGATATCGTTCCGGAAAAGGTGGAAAAGATCAATCAGCGAATTTGCCCGATCCGGGACGAATACATCGAAAAACATTTCGCGAAAGCGGACCTGAACCTCACCGCCGTCCTGGACGGGGATTCCGCCTGCAGGGACGCTGAATTCGTGGTCATCGCCGCGCCGACCAATTACGACCCGAAAAAGAACTTCTTCGACACCTCCGCGGTGGAGGCTGTCATTGAAACCGTCCTCCGGAACAACCCGGACGCCATGATGGTCATCAAGAGCACCGTTCCCGTCGGCTACACCGCCTCCGTGCGGGAAAAGTACGGCACCCGGAACATCCTGTTCTCTCCCGAATTCCTGCGGGAATCCAAAGCGCTTTACGACAACCTCTATCCCAGCAGGATCATTGTCGGCTGCGACGAATCCACCCGGGAGCGTGCGGAAGCTTTTGCCGGCCTGCTCCGGAGCAGCGCCCTGAAAAAGGATGTGGAAGTCCTGCTCATGGGGCTGACGGAGGCGGAAGCCGTCAAGCTCTTTGCCAATACCTATCTGGCGCTTCGCGTCTCCTACTTCAACGAGCTGGATACCTATGCGGAATCAAAGGGATTGAACACAAAGGATATCATTCAGGGCGTCTGCCTGGATCCCCGGATCGGGACCCATTACAATAACCCGTCCTTCGGGTACGGCGGATACTGCCTCCCCAAGGATACCAAGCAGCTGCTGGCCAATTTTGCGGATGTACCGCAGAACATGATGACGGCCATTGTGGAAAGCAACCGCACCCGGAAGGATTATATCGCCGACCGCGTGCTGGAGCTGGCCGGCGCTTATGAAGCGAATGACACCTGGGACGAATCCAAGGAGAAAAAAGTCGTCATCGGCGTCTTCCGGCTGACCATGAAGAGCAATTCCGACAACTTCCGCCAGAGCTCCATCCAGGGCGTCATGAAGCGGATCAAGGCCAAAGGCGCTACGGTAATAATTTATGAACCCACCCTGGAAGACGGCTCGACTTTCTTCGGCAGCAAGGTCGTCAATGACCTGCGGAAGTTCAAAAAGCAGAGCGACGCCATTATTGCCAACCGCTATGATGCCTGCCTTGACGATGTGGAAGGCAAAGTCTACACCCGCGACCTTTTCCGCCGCGACTGAGGAGGAAGAAGTATGCTGAACAGAAATATTGATCTGTCCGGTGCCACGGTCCTTGTCACCGGCGCGGCCGGCTTCATCGGCGCCGCGCTTTGCGGCCGCCTGCTCCGGGAATATCCGGAAATCCGGATCGTCGGTGTCGATAACCTGAATGATTATTATGATGTCAGCCTGAAGCATTGGCGCCTGGAGCAGCTCAGCGGTCCCCGGTTTACCTTCGTACAGGGGGACATTGCGGATCCGGATACTGTACAGTCCCTGTTCAGCCGCTATGGTTTCGGTGTGGTCGTCAGCCTGGCTGCCCAGGCCGGCGTGCGGTATTCCATCGAAAACCCGGATGCCTATATCCGTTCCAACCTCATCGGGTTCTACAACATTCTGGAAGCCTGCCGCCGGAATCCTGTGGCGCATCTGGTGTACGCCTCTTCCTCCTCTGTCTACGGAAGCAACCCGAAAACGCCCTATTCCACGGAGGACCGGGTGGACAACCCTGTCAGCCTCTATGCCGCCACAAAAAAAAGCAATGAGCTGATGGCTCACGCCTATGCCAAGCTGTACAGCATTCCCTGCACCGGTCTGCGTTTCTTCACGGTCTACGGCCCTGCCGGGCGCCCGGACATGGCTTATTTCAGCTTCACAAACAAGCTGATCCGGGGTGAAAAGATCCGGGTGTTCAACTATGGCAACTGCCTGCGGGATTTCACGTACATCGATGACATTGTGGAAGGAATTCTCCGGGTCATGGAGCATGCGCCTGAAAAGAAAACCGGGGAAGACGGCCTGCCTGTCCCGCCTTATGCCCTGTACAACATCGGAAACAGCCATCCGGAAAACCTGACGGACTTTATCCGGATCCTCGGCGAGGAGCTGATCGCCGCCGGCGTCCTTCCTGCCGGTTTTGATATCGCTTCCCGCCAGGAACTCGTACCTATGCAGCCCGGCGACGTTCCGGTCACCTATGCGGATACGGAACCTCTGGAAAGGGATTTCGGCTTCAGGCCCTCCACGCCTCTGCGGGAGGGGCTCCGGCGGTTCGCCGGATGGTATAAATCGTTTTACGGCTGACAGGCGGCTCTTATCCTTCCGCCTTTTCCGCCTTCCCGTTCACCTCTTCCGGAGTATGGAAGGTCGGAACCGCTTCCATCAGTGCTTTTTTCATTTCCCGGTTGCTCCCGGTTTCCATGGCTTTCCGGAGAATATCCAGCTTTTCGCCGATCTGGTCTTCGCTCAGCGGTTTGTCCCGTTCGATGAAGATCAGGTCGTTTTCTGTCTTGTCCATTTCCTCCGTCCGGATCAGCAGCTCCTCATAAAGCTTTTCCCCCGGGCGCAGTCCGGTCTCGATAATATCGATATCCTTGTACGGTTCCAGTCCCGAAAGCCGGATCATTTCTTCCGCCAGGTCGTAAATCTTCACCGGCCGGCCCATGTCCAGCACATACAGCTCTCCGTTCTTTGCCATGGCGCCGCTTGTCATCACCAGCTGGCTGGCTTCCGGAATTGTCATGAAATATCGCGTAATCCGCCGGTCGGTTACTGTCAGCGGGCCGCCGTTGGCGATCTGCCGCCGGAAAAGCGGAATTACCGAGCCGTTGCTCCCCAGTACGTTTCCGAATCTGGTTGCGGAAAAAGAGGTTGTATCCCCCTTCCGGCTCTGTACGATCATCTCGCACATCCGCTTCGTCGCGCCCATGACGTTTGTGGGATTGACCGCCTTGTCCGTGCTGATCATGATAAACCGCCGTACGTTGTTCCGTTCACAGGCCTCTACCAGGTTCAGCGTGCCGAACACGTTGTTCCGCACAGCTTCAACGACGTTCCGTTCCATCAGCGGCACATGCTTGTGGGCCGCCGCGTGCAGTACGATATCCGGAGTATGTTTCTGAAGAATCCTGTCGATCATGTCGTGGTCGCAGATGTTCGCGATTTCGATCCGCAGGTTCAGCTCCGGATACCGGGTCATCAGCTCCTGCTGGATGTCGTATACACCGTTCTCGTAAATATCCAGCAGCATCAGCCGGCTCGGGCCGATCTTTGCGATCTGCCGTGCCAGTTCCGATCCGATGGATCCGCCGCCGCCGGTAATCAGAACGCTTTTCCCCCGGTACCACGCCGCGGTCTTTTCGTCGATGACGTCCACGGTGCTGCGGTACAGCAGGTCTTCAATCTCAAAGTCACGCAGGTGGCGCTTGCCGTCGGAAGCTTCCAGCGACGGATAATCGTATACCTTGATCTTGAATCCCCGGTCCTTGTAGATTTCAAACAGTTCCTTTTTCCGCTCCGCGCTGGTATTCGGAAGGGCAAACACCACTTCCTGCACATGGAAGCTGTTCAGGTCCGTTTCGCTGTTCACCACGGGAATCCTGGCAATCATTCTGCCGACTTTTTCCTTGTTGGCGTCCACGAAGACCACCGGTTTGTAAACTGCTTTGGGATTGTTCAGCAGTTCTTCCGCCAGCATGGCGCCGACGCTTCCCGCACCGATGATCGCGACCCGGATTTTCCGGTTCTCAGGCGTTGCCTCTTCCTGGGTAAAACGGACGCCTGTGATCCCCTGGAGTATACGGAGAACAAACCGCTGGCCCTTTGAAGTCTGGTTCCGGTTCTGATAGGCGAACTGGTAGACCAGCCGCATGCAGATCGCGCCGAGGAGGTTCAGCAGCACAAGGGAAATTGCCCGGACAAATGTCATTTTCACCGGGGAAATGAATTCCCGGAGCACTATGAAAACAAGTCCGCCGAGAAGGTCCGCGACAACCAGCCACAGATAGTCGGAGGAACCCGCGTATCGCCAGATCCGGTTATAGATGCGGAATACAAACCGCAGCACAAAAATGCAGACAGCAGCAAACAGGGCGTAGCTGGCAGTTTCCACTGTATTCAGGACATCCAGTGACGTAGGATACAGAACAATAATCAGCAGTCCGACGATCAGGTAGAAAAGCAGGTCAAACAGGAATAGTGTCCATCTTGTCTGTTGCTGTTTCATAAGGCAAAACCCTTCTTTATTCTGAAGTTTTCTGTTTCCGGCTTTCCGCGCGCTGCCGGAACCCGGCAGCAAGCCTGCCCATGCAGAATCCGATCCATCCGCCGAGGCTGTTGCTGATTACGTCGTCCAGTTCACAGACGCCGGTCCCTGTAAACCACTGGATCCCTTCAATCAGGATGGACAGGATCACCGGAACAAGCAGAATCACCGGCTTCGGATGCATCCTGTACAGCACAGCTCCCAGCGGGATAAACAGCCAGATATTCTTGAGAATGTCGGCCCGGGCCTGGCTGTTGATAAAAAATCTTCGGTAATACCGGAGAAATCCGGAAAAGGCGGATGTCCCGCTGTCCCTGAACAGCAGTGTCATATAGAGGATCGCCGCAATGCCGGCTGCCAGGAGTACCGCATTCGTCTTCTTCCCGGCCAGTGCCGAAAGAAAAACCGCCGCGAGAACCAATGGTACCACAATCCGGGAGCGGTTGTACAGCAGCCGCCGGATATTGAAATTCTCCGCGCCGTTCCGGTTCAGGTAGACGGCCTGGCCGCCTTCCTTCCGGATCCCGTAATATCCGTCCGGCATCCGGTACGGGTTCCCCTCTGCGTCAAAATACCGTTCGGTCTCCACGCTGCTGTCCTCGTGGTATGTATACGCGACTGTCGTATATCCCTTGTTCGTCGCCGCTGGTTTCCCGTCCGGTCCCAGGCAGGTCCATACGGACACCTGCCCGTATTCGTTGTATTCGCTGAGAACCCCGTACTGTCCGAGGGAAAGGGCTGCAGGATTCCCTTTTTCATCAAAATACAGCTCTCTCCGGACTTTTCCGTTCCACGGTCCGCCGTCCACATAAAACTCCCGGAATATGGAAGCATATCCCAGCTCTGTCTTCATCGGTTCTCCGGAGGCATTGACATAGGTGATCCTGTTGTTTCCGTTTTCGTCATATTCGCTGATCATTCCGAAACCGTACAGGCTCGTGCGGACGGGATTGCCCGCCAGGTCCAGGTAGCGGATTGCGGATACCTGGCCCGCTGCGTTGTATTCCCTGGCCTGGGTGGCATAACCGTATCCGGTGATGCAAGGCTGCCCGTCCTCCCCCAGAAAAGTCGACCGGATCATTCTGCCCTTTTCATCATATTCGCGCAGCAGCGCGTAGTAGCCGGGATAACGTTTCACCGGTTCGCCCTGATCGTTGTAAAACCTTTCGACAGCAGTATTTCCGGATGTTTCGGTAATGCTGGTCGAATAGCCCAGGTTTGCGGCGTTGGTTATTTTGCCTGTCTCATCCCTGAAATCAGTCCTTCGCGTATTCCCTTCCGTAACCGACGTCTGCTGCAGCCGGGAAGCATGGTCTCCCGGCCGTACACCCATCTCTGCCGGAGAAATAAACAGAAGGGAAAATACGGTAAACAGGATCATCAGGACAAGTACGGTCCATTGTTTTTTATCCATGGCAGTTCTGCGCAGGATCCGGCTTTTCGTCATTTCTTAACATACTCACCGTCAATGTAGTAAACCAGCCCGTCTCCGGTCCGTTTCACGCCCAGTGCGTCAAAAAGGCCGCTGAGCCTCCTCGCCTCCCTGTATCCGTCCATATATCCGGACGTACCCTTGATATAGCGGAAGCCCTGCCATATCCAGGCGAAATGGCGCAGGAACGGTTTCCTGCCCGCGCTCCAGTTCTCCCTGCCCGTTTTCTGGAGTTCTTTCAGCGCCTTCATGGGATGATGCCGAAGCCGGTTCATCCTGACAATAGCCAGTTTCTCCTCCTTGTCCTTCTTTTTTCCGAAGTTCCCGCTTTTCATCACGTAGTCCATGAGGTCCGCGCACAGCTTTTTGTCCGCCTTTGCGCTCCATGTATGCTCTGGCAGCCCCAGGTAAATTTCACACATCCGGGTCGTTGTCACCGCGAGGGTCTTCAGGCCGGTTTTCTCCGCGATTTCCTCAAACCGGCCCCAGTCTCCGTCATCCTTCAGGCACCTGTCTGCAAACATCATCCAGTCAATGATCTGCCGGAGGCCGATTCCCTCCTCCAGGTGCTGGTTCACATGGTCAATCAGAACAAGTCCGTTGATCAGGTCAGGAAGGATATGGCTCTCCGTAATGTTGTCCAGAATCAGGTCATCAAAAATCTTCGCCTTTGCCGGATCATTCATGGATGCGAAAAAAGCATGGTTCTCCGTGATCACGTTTCCCTTCCGGAAGGTTCTGTGCCGTCCCCGTTCAAGATCTGTCCCGTTTGTCGTCTCTGTCCATCCGGCTTCTGTCAGTTCCCTGCAGGCGCGCTCAAAATCTTCGCGCTTCGTCATGATGTCAATATCGCCCTGTGCGCGGTATTCCGGATGGGGATAATACTGTGCAGCGGCAGTTCCCTTCAGAATTACGTACGGAACCCGGAGGGGCAACTGTGCCTGGGCAGATTCCAGGTTCACGTTGTAGGCAATTTGCTGGAGAATGATCTTTTTCCAGCGTGTCAGAAGCTCCGGCGGAACGTCCAGCGATGCAAGCACCGAACCGGGCAGGGCAGAAATCGCATGGAGTTCCATTTCTTCAAGAAGCGCATCTGTCACGGCTGGCTGGCCGTTCCCCCACAGGGAAAGGCGGATCATTCCAAGCAGATCATCGTTCATACTGACTCCTTCCAACCCTTCATCCTCAAAATATCATTTTCTGCTCGTCAGTTTACGGAGTACGTTCCGTGTCGTTTCATTTATAAACAGAAAGCACATTCCCAGCGTTGCGCAGCCTGTAACAATAGTTGTCAGTGCTGCTGATATAATCCATCCGGCTATGGTGCTGCAGGTATAATCAATCAGAAGGCTGCAGACGCCGATGGACAGTATTGATGCGGAAGCGCACACTCCGATCGTTCTCAGCGCCCTGGATACAGGCCGGAAGATCAGTCCTTTCTTCAGGTATCTGAGCTCAAACACCAGCCTTACGGTCATTCCCGCCAGGGTGCCGGCAGCAATACCGATCAGTTTGCTGCCTTCTGTAGGCAGCAGGATTATCAGGCACAGGGAAACTGTCAGATTCGTCACACTCTCCAGGATTGCGCCGGTCTGGGTTTCTTTGAATCTGTTGCCGTTCATGGTAATTGCGCTGTATATGGAGCGGATGCAGAAAACCACTTCCGCCGCGATCAGAAAATACCCGAAAACCGGCTGAATATAATTTGCGTCTTTCATATTCGCAGTATAGATCCGGATAAAGGGCATCAGCATCATCGCCGCAACAGAAAACAGGATCGTGGTGATCATGGTTTGGATCAGTTCAAAACTGTCTACTGTTTTGTCAATGGCTTTCCGGTCGCCCGATGTCAGAACATTCCCGATGCTGGCATTCAGGCTTCCGGAAATAGAGGTGACCAGCCGCTCAATTCCAGCCACCACAGCCAGGTAAACGCTGTAAATCGATACCGTTGCAGTTCCGACGAACACGGAAAGCAGCAGAATGTCCGTATTTCTGTGGATAAAATATGCAAAATGATGAATCATGCCGTTTTTCCGCTGCGCCAGTGCCGAAAGGTCCGGTTTTTCGTTTTTGTCCAGCTTGTAATTGCGCCGCACATAGGTCACGTATACGACAGGATTCAAAACCGCGATCACTGCTGCCGTAATTTTTATCACAACGATGCTCGCTCCTGCTTTCATCAGGATAACGGTGGCGGCTACATTGAAGATAATAATCAGGCTGCTCAGAATATTGGCCAGCCGGATCATCTGGTCGGCGACAATCAATGATTTGTATGGAAGGGAAACAAAGTACTCCAGGAACGTCCCCGCACTCAATGCAATGATCAGGACGACCAGGCTGCCCTTATCCAGCTCCGTTCGGACAATCAGCGGATAGAAGAAGCACAGGGCAATGATATAAAGAATGAAAACAAGCCCGATTTTCCGGTAATACTGCTTCTGCGCGTTAATGATACCGGATATTTTACGCTCGTCATTTTCATAAAGCGGTTTGTACAGCGCGGCTCTGAAAACGCCGCCGACGCCGGCCTCAAGTAAAGTCATGTAAGAAATGAATTGCGTAATGGACGCAATCGTCCCGTTAATGGTTGAGCCAAATGCCGGAATGATGATTCTGGGCAGAATCAGGCCGCTGATTGCTGTGACTGTCTGCAGTCCGATAGAGGAAAGCCAGTTCAGCTTCGCATTTCTGGTCCTTGAGCTTTGATTTGCCATTAAAATAGTCCTCTTGCAAAGAATAATACCGTGAAAAGCCGTATCTCCCTATACGTCGGATCCGCCGTTCATACTGCTGCGCATGCGCAGAAGAATCAGGACTGTGCCATCCATTCCCCGTGTAAAAAGCCGGAACAACAGTTTTTTGGCCCTGCCGAAGTGGTTTCTTCCGCTGATTCCCTTTTTGAGAAATCCGCTGTAATATTCATCGTGCCGGATCATCCTGAAAATTTCCTTTTTCTTCCCGGCGGAGGCTTTTGACAGACCTGTCCGGACAATTTGATCAAGCAGCAGTCCGATGCATTTGTCGCGGTAATCGTCATAGTCATCTGCGGTAAAAACGTCTGCCTCCCTGATGAAATCCAGTGCTGCTTTCCTCACAGTGAAATCCACCGGTTCGGGATCCCCCGTTGTTCTGGTGATGCTTCCTTTCCGAATCCGGTAGACGTAAGGCGCGTCATCAATAAACTCAAATGTCCTGCAGCGGCTCACCAGATCAAGGCTCTGAAGCAGATCCTCCCCCCGCCGTACATGATACACTTCGGAAAAATCTCCGCCTTTGTACATCTCTGTTTTTGCGCATTTCAGCACGATAGCGTTATAGGGGATCTCTATCAGGATTTTGCGCAGGATCATTCTTTGATCGGTCTCATAACCTTCCTGAATATGAAAGGAAGGTTCAACAGCAGTGCTGCCGGACAGGCGTTTCCGGTTGAAGCAAACGCAGTCGCATCTGTTTCTTGCGATCGCGCCGAACAGGATCTCCAGCGCGTCCTTCTCCAGCAGGTCATCAGAATCCAGCATCACGATGTAATCACCCGAAGCGTGTTCAAGGGCCGTCATCCTTGCATGGATCTGTCCTCTGTTGGCTGTGTGATATGTCTGAATCTGCGGAAACTCCCGCGCATACCGGTCGCACTTTATGCTGCTTCCATCCGTGGATCCGTCGTCCACAAGAATAATCTCACAGGCCGGATAAGTCTGGCTGAGTACGGACTGAACGCACTCGTCCAGATAGTTCTCGACATTGTAGACGGGAATCAGTACGCTGAATCTGATATCGTTTTCCATCGGTGGCAATACTCCTGAAATAAGCGGTTCATCTTAACAGTGTTTAAACGAATAACCGCTGCTTTTGGGGTTGTCGTCAAACATCCGGGAACCGCCGGCCCTTTTTTCAACTTTTGAAAAATCGTAGAGGTAACCTGAAAGCTTTTCCTCGATTACTTCAATTTCCTTTCGGTCTCCGTACCTTTCGAATACCATGGTATTGGCCGCAGATTCATCCGGATTGAAATACCTTTTTTCATTTCCTGGTTTTCCGAGACCCAGGAAGGAACAAATTCTGTCCGCAGTCTCTTCATACCGGTAAACCAGATCTTCGAAATGTATATAGAGCACATCCGGATGATTCAGTGTTTCCGCAATTTTTTTGTGCATGTTTTCAAAGTAAGCGCAGAATTCATGCACATCCTGCAGCGGAACCGAATAGGAATGTCCCGGGAAAACATACTTCAGGAAAGCAAACACATCCCTCGGGTCACGGTCCGCCACAATCGCCTTCGCGTCCGGAAAATACTTCATATAAGGAATCGGATTGTTGCCCGGGAATGGCTGGTTCAGTACAATGTTGCGGTCTGTATTCAGCCCGATCGCTTTGAGAATGCTGCAGGTATATTCCCGGGTTATTTCGTCAAACTGCTCCGGGCAGATGGAAAATTCCATCTGCGAAAGCGGGTACGGCCGGTGCTTCCAGCAAAACTCCGGAGACAGCCTCGTAATAATCTTTTCCCGGATTCGCAAACCGATTTTTTTGTAGAGCCATTCGTTGCGAACCAGCTGCTGTCCCTGTTCCAGTCCGATCCATCTTGCCTGGATAAGCTTGTCCAGATATGCTTCCGTAATTTTCCCGGCTTTTCCTTTTGTCAGATCCCGCAGCAGGAAGTCCGAAGTTTTTCGGAAGCGCGGAATGGCAACCCCGCTGGACAGGAATTTGGCGCAATTTTCATTCAGGGCAGCATCCAGGTCTCTCAGGCCGTCCGGATGATATGCAAGAATATATTCCTGCGTCAGAACCTGGTTCTCCTCAAATTCCATCAGGTAATCAATAACAGCGCCGGAACCGGACCAGGAAAAACCGCATACGCCAATAACCAATTTGATACCTCCAATGCTGTGTTCCTTATTCACCATTCATATCTCCGGATGATCCCGGCAGAATCATTTTCTGAAATCACACGTGCGGGAACGCCCCCCAGTGTCACGCCGTCCGGAAAGCTCCTGTTCACAACGGCATTAGCCCCGATTGCACAGTTGTCCCCGATCGAAATACCTCCGAAAATTTTCGCGCCGGGGCCGATATAAACGTTATTTCCAATCCGGGGAACACCGTCCCCCCTCGCGTCGCTGCCGATGTTCACTCCGGCATGGATCCGGCAATTCTCCCCGATCCTGCAGTCAGGATGAATAATAATGGATCCATAATGCGGCAGGCTCAGTCCTTTCCCGCATGTGTTCTCCGAGATGCTGAATCCCAGCCGGATCCCCATCCGCCTCAGCCGAAACTTGTTGAAGAAATAGAACAGATTGGTCAGGCAAGGAAAACGCCTTGTATTCCTGATCCATTCGCATCGCCTCAGTAAATGCTGATAACGCCAGGTCGGGCTTTTCATCCGTTCTGTTATTGATGGTTTACGGCTGAAAACATGATGCATGTCTTCCTCAACATATTCCCTGTATTCTGCATAGTTTCTGATCATCCTGATCGTCCCCTGTCTTCGTGTATGGATACGTATCGAAAAAAAGTCCGTCAGCCTCCGCGGATCGGGTTCTCCGGATGCTCCTGGCAGTCCGGTTGTGTTTTCGGCATAGGCAGCGCACCTTTATGTGTTTTGAATCATGGTCCTGTTTGAAAAGCGGCAGCCGTTACCGTCTTCCGCCGGAATTTTTCAATCCTGTGATAAACAGCTCCCTGTGTGCTTCACACTCAATAAAATTGACTAATCCCGTCTGCCTCTTCCCCAGATATCTGTGAACGATCGGTTTTTCCAGCAGATAGTGTGAGAGCTTATTCAGCCCCCGGAAAAAAAGGCTGTTGTGGAAAATGCTGAAATATTTGATATATCCGTTTATACTCTTTTTCGCGTATTCCCTGTATTCGTTTTCAATAAATCCGGTTTCGGTAATCCTTTTGCTGCGGAGATTGAACTCATCCAGGATTTTTGTTTTTTCTTTGGCGTCCGCAAGGCGGACACCGTCAGTTGTTCTTATCACCGGGATATAATTTATCCGGCCGTTCCCGGAAACTTCAATCAGCAGGCCTGTATTCCAGAATTCATTGTCGTTCTGCGAAAAAATAAAATTGCCCTGCCCGTAAACAATCGTCCCGTCTCTGTATTTTTCCTCGCATCCGATACAATGGCTGTGCTGGCAGATAACCAGATCCGCTCCCTTTTCCACCATTTTTCTGCAGGCTTTCTGCAGGTACGGCGACGGATAGCGGTAATGCTCCTTTCCCCCA
>JAEEGL011026607.1_pt1 | contig 20093 bp, 18 predicted proteins | sample 9134231 | NCBI WGS metagenome assembly JAEEGL01 (sample SAMN16246548, study PRJNA631951) | gut metagenome | biome: gut microbiome; feature: rumen; material: fiber-attached | host: Bos | place: Iran: Karaj | collected 2018-10
ATTATCTACTGACGAAAATATCTAATGTGGTATATAAACCGGACGCAAAATCGGAAGACTGGGAGAAGTTCATCGGAGAAGTCACAGAACTAAAGGACAAAGAACGTTATCTCCAAATCAAGTTCGGATATGGTATCACGTCGGATACTTCGGAGGAGTCGTTCGATATTATCTTCGGAAGTAGTACGAGGAACGGAAAAAGTACAGTCCTTGAAACTATCTCGTACACACTGGGGAGCTATGCTCAAAACGTCAATCCGGAAACACTAGCACAAAAGCCCAGAGATTCCCGAAGTCCTTCGGAAGACGTCGCAAGACTTAACGGGTGTCGTTTTCTTGTTTGTCCAGAGCCTCCGAAAAGAATGGTATTCGATGTTGCCAGAGTAAAGACCTTCATCGGAAGGGATACACTGACAGCCCGTAATCTATACGAGAAGTCCTTCGAGTTTGTCCCTTGTTTCAAGCTGTTTATGAATACGAACTATCTCCCAGTTGTAACGGACGATACTCTCTTTAGTTCCGGAAGGGTACGAGTAATAACTTTCGATCGTCACTTCAAAGAGAATGAACAAGACAAGACCTTAAAAGACAGACTCAAAACCCCCGAAAACATATCCGGAATATTCAACTGGATTTTGGAAGGTCTGAAGATATTTCAGCGAGAAGGAATAACAGTCCCACAGTGTATTAAGGACGCTACGAAGGAATACAGAGAGTCACAAGACAAAATCAATCAATTTATCACAGACACACTCGAAGAAAAGACCGACGGAGTGTTAATGATAAAAGACCTCTATCCCAGATATTATGACTGGTGTCACAATAACGGGTATGGTGTAGAGTCAAAAAAGACCTTCATCGAAGACCTCAAGTCTAAAGGTATCTGGAAAAAGACGGGTACAGTCAGAGGCCGTACAGAATATAACGTTATTATCGGATACGAGATAGGATTCGAGTCGGCGTCCGATGAAGACACAGAACGCATAGACGGATACTTCAACCGATAATGTGGAAAATGTGGATTCTGTGTGGGAAGTTATATAGAAAAATCTATTCTAAAAAAGTTCCCACAGCAAATCCATAAAATCCACAAATTAAAATCAAAAGGGAGAGTTCGTGTGTTTGAGAAGACAGCGACTCTCTCTTTTTCTATCTGGAGACAACCCCTTATATTTATATACGAGGTCGGGGGTATATCAGCGCTGACGACAGCCGACGCGCCAAAGGGTATAGGGGGGATACCTCCCCTCCCCTTGTGTTGGCGACCCTCTCGTGGCTAGCGCCGATTTACACACAGAGAAAAATTAAAGGGCATAAACTTATCAATAACCGGATAAAACGTCTCATTTCGCCAAATATCGCTATATATAACGGTATCCCCTCATATTGTCCGGATAATAGAATCATAGAAGACCGACGGGCAAGTCCTTCATTTTATCGCGTGAGGCTATATAGATTTTTTGGAACGGTTACCACAACACCCCCTAAAAATATTTTCACTCGTATAAAATAATGAGCACCCCGTCGGTCTTTTTTTATGCTAGTAAATCGGTTATTACGGGGAGGGTATATGGTATAGAAAAAACACAGATTTTTAGAAAAGTATGTCAAAAGTATGTCATTTTGCAAAATTTCGAGATTTTTACTCTTTGATTTTTGAATAAAAAAATAGCCCGAAAGCCTTGTAAAATCAAGGTTTCGGACTAAATCGGAGTGGCGGGATTCGAACTCGCGACCTCCGCCTCCCTAAGACGGCGCTCTAACCAAGCTGAGCCACACCCCGAAGCAACATTGGTATGTTACCATATAAAAATAATATTTGCAAGGATTATTTTTAAAAATTTTTAAATCAATCAAAATCAAACTTGTCGAAGCGCTTGTTCATGGCGCCGTAGCGTATTCTTACGAGTTCGTTAAATTCCAGTACTTCCTTTTCTGTTCCCCTGTACTGACAGCGGATACAACTGTATATTTTAGTATCCTTGTTATAAAACATATCTATGTCCAGATCCCTCATAAAGCATGAGGGACAACGGTAGTTTAATTTGCCTTTGCCAAGTTGAGCCATGTGGAAAATACCTCCTTATCCGTAATCTTCTTCGTGAATCCCAGTTTGAACATAGGTGAAAAAGGATATCCCTCTTCAATGTAGCCCTCTGCCTTCGCATCGGTGGTCATTGAAACAAAAGTTTCGATAGCGGGTATATTTGCGCTTACTTCCCTTGCATTCATCACCTTGGCATCACGACATCTGTACTCGTACTCTATAATCTCCTCGGTGTCCCCCATTGCCCTAAGCAGTATACCCGTCATATCCTCGGGATACTCGGTGGTTCCGTAGCATGCAGTCATATACTCGTCGATGGTCACCTCTGCATCGGGCTTACTCATCTCCAGGATATTTCTCTCTATTCTGATACTTGATGAGCCTTCCTCGAAATATTCGCGAGTCTGAATTTTTACAGTAAGGTCTCTGAATTCTATGGTGATGGGGTCAAGAGTGATGATCCTGTTCTTCTTTCCGTCTATCACTTCTTCGGAGAAATGAGCATGGGTGGGAGTAAGGCACAGGTCGACTTCCTCTCCGTTATATTTAACCTTTGCGCTTCTGACGGTTCCGGCTCCGGCATAATGCGTGAAATAACCGGCTCTGTACTTTTCCTGTATAAGGAAGGGGTAAGACGCATCCTGTACATGCTTTGTTCCGATTCCCACGGGCCACTCAAGCTTAGCGGCATAGGGACGAAGGTCAACTATGGCACCACCCTGGTCCATGTTTATGCAGGCTCTCATATAGGGGTCGCAATACCAGAAAAGCTGTTTATCAGATCCGTAAAGGATATCTCTCCAAAGAGCACACTCGGGCTCGTTATAGTTTCCGCCATTTACGCCCTTCTTTTCACGATAATGATCCGCAAACTCGCTCATGGTCATATCCACAAGCTTGCCCTCTTTTTTCAGATCTCCGTAGTACTTACATCCTTCTTCGTAGGACTTTAGCAAAAGCTCATATGGCTGTTCCCAGCGTCCTGCCTTGTTCATCCAGCCCGGTCCCACAAACATCATATTGTAGGCATAGCCATTATTGTATTTTTCCAACGAACGGTACTGGTCGATAAGATTATAGAGATAGGGAAATTCCCAAGTCTTTGTATCGTAAATCATGCCGCGGAGCACGTTTTGAGGATGTGTACCGAAATTGGATCCGTTTCCGTCATAGCACGCCAAAAGATCCCTGGAAAGATGAGGGATTGCCACTATACCGGAATCCTCTTCCTTGTTTGCCGCAGGTGCATGGGTATTCTGCTTTGAAGGGATCCAAGGTGCCCAGGGGCCTCCGTCAAAGAGAGTATACCAGGAGTTATTGCAGGTGTGATAAGCCTTGGGACCTTCCTCCCAGCATGTAGCCACCGCACATTTAACCATGGGATATTCGGCTTTGATGAAGTTGATCAGTTCAGCATCCATATAGTATGAACCGGTGGATTCGGGATAGAATCCGAAGCGCTCATAGAATTTACCGAACACGTCCTTTACTATGGTCTTTTTCTCTTCCATGGAAAAGAGCCAGATACAGAATTCTTTTGTCTTGTACTTTTTGCGGAATTCCTCGCAGGGAAGACCAAGGAGTGAGAGTGCTATCTCATCCCCATAGGTATCGTGATCGTGCTTTGCGATCTCAACAGCCTCATCGTTAAAGAGTGAGGCGTATGTCATCTGTACGGTTGTTTTAAGTCCGTTTTCGTGGGCAAGACGCTGCTGAGTTTTGAAGATATCAAGGGATTCGTTTATAAGAACCTTGTTAGTGATATCCTCTTCCTTTCCCTGTCCGGTAACGGTGGCGGAGTACTCCGGAACCATCTCGGGGCGATGAATAACGTTAAGAATAAATTTGTCCATGAAAGACCTCCGAATGCTGAATTCATGTGTTTATCAAAATTTGCGCAACACCTTTGTTTATCGTTGCGCAAGCGGTTGCTCTATCTTGAGTATAGCAAGGTAGGTTTTCGCTGTCAATACAGATAATTTTTTTTATACACTTATATTCTGATCTCTATAGACCGATATATATTTAAAGACTACTTATTGATGAAATCCCAGTCACGGCATTTATTCTATTCTTTTTTTACATTTATGTTCCCTTTTGAATATTCTGCAGTGTCTTTCGGATTAAATCTTTGAGGAATTTTAAAAAGCATGCAGGTCTGAGTAGTTTGCTCTCTGTGGGGTATTTTTCATGCTTTTTAGTTCGGCAAAAGCATGCGAGAATGGGTCACTTGCTTTTTGTGGGGTATTTTTCTGGTTTTGAAACTTGAAAAAAGCATGCAATATTGAAGAGTTTGTCCCCTATGGTGTATTTGAGTCATATTTTAAATATTTGGTGGATAGAAAAAGCATGCAGATCTGAGTAGTTTGCTCTCTGTGGTGTATTAGAGTCAAATTCTTAGGAATAATTTTGTAAAAGGGATCCAATTTTATATCTACACGAAAAAGTGCAGGGAAGCACAGATTTTTTATTTTAGCCTAGTGGTGTCAGGGAGGATGCTTATGGGAGATATCGGGAAAATAGGTCTTTCTATTTCGAAGAAGGATTATTCACAAAGTGCTGCATACACGTTATATAAAGCAAAGAAGGAAACGACTGGGCCTAAGAAGGCGGAGTCTGTTAATAGTGCCGTATCTTCACAAAAAAAGACGGTTGCCAAAACTGCTGCAAACGCGGGGGCGGCTGCAATTCTTAAACGACAAGCAAAATCCGAAGTAAAGGTTACTACGGATGCCTCCGGAAAGAAAGTCTTTTCGGGAACAGGCTCATTTTCCGCATTTGATTCTACATATACGGAATCGCTTAAGAACAGTCGGGCTGAAAAGAAGAATACGAGTACTGCGAAAAAGAAGCTGCAGTACAGTTACAAGAAGCTGTCGTCGGAAATAATAAGGAGCAAAACTCCCGTTGCGGCAAAATCTGCGGCAAGCAAAGCAAGGCGGGAAGTAATAAAACTTCGTAGGCAAAAAGGCAGCGGAAAGTATGATCCCGAAGAGATCGAGGCAGCTATCACCCACGCAAAATCCATGGAGCGCATAGCAAAAAAGAAGGCTGCTCATTTAGAGCAGGAAGAAATGATAGAAATAAGCGATGACGGAACAAACACCCTGTCTCTCAAGGATGCGCTGAATGAAGGTCCCACCAAGCAGGAACGTCCCGATAAAAACGAAGATCCGTCAATCAATCCGGATACCGAAGTTGAAAACGGTGCTGCTTCCGAAGCACAACTCCAGAAAGAAGCAATGCAGGAAGCCGTGATAAGTGAAGCTTCCTATGACGAAATGGCAGCCTTCCGTGAAGACCTGGCAGCGGAATTGTCAGAAGAAATGGAATACATGATGGCTGAACTTTCCGAAGAAATGCAGGAAATGATGGAACAATTGGATATGATGGAGATTATATCGGGTCCCGTTGGAAAAATGACTTCCGACGACTTCAAGATGCTCCAAACCAAACACAGGACCGACGAGGCCAAAGCCATCGCCAAGGCTGACTCAGAATACCTCAAAGCCATATTCGAAAAATACCAAAAAGAAAAGACCGCAGGATCCTCTCCTGTGGCCTCAAACATATCCTCGTCCGGCGCCGTTCCTCTCGGAACCGCCACCCCAACCGCATCTTTTTCTTCTCCCGAAGGAGTAGTTGTCGACGTATCTTTATAAAATATTCATTTCAGGGGATCATCATATGCTGATTCCCGTCACCAGGAAAAATTTTTTAATCAGTTACAGTCGCAGCTTCTCGCTTCCACACTGGTTATCTTCCGCGTCATCTTGTATCCGCAGGCCTTCAGCCCCTCACCGATAACACGGTTCCACTCCGCTCCGGATAATTCTTCGAAGGTTCCGTCATCAAAGAATACCGTGCACGCCATCTCGGTACAATTGGTGGTTCCGCAGGCAATGCGGTACATATTCTTACGACTTATGGCCCCTATATCCTCAAGGGTGTTTATCATCCTGTATACGGTGGCCCCACCAATGTTTTTATCGATCTTGGACGCTTTGTAGAAAATCTCTTTGCAGCTGGCGCAATCCTCTTCCAGAATGATATCAAGAAGCATAAGACGCTGTTTTGTGATCCTGCATCCACGCTCTCTGAGCTTTTGGATTATGATATCTTTCTGCAGCTTCGTAACCATCTTTGGCATAGCACTCCCCCTCCGTTTTTACCAACACAGAACCTCGTGTCCGTCCTCTGTGACCAGCACCATTATCTCCCACTGTGCGGAAGGCATTCCGTCAGCGGTAGAAACCTCCCAGCCGTTTTCTTTGTTTGTCTTGATCTTTTCTTTTCCCATATTAACCATTGGTTCTATGGTGAAGATCATTCCCGGAACAAGAAGCATATCCGTCCCGGCCTTTGTGTGATATCCCACCCATGGATCTTCGTGGAATTCCAGACCCACACCATGGCCTCCGATCTCGCGGACTACGGTATATCCTCTGTCGTAACAATAGTCATGAACTGCCTGTCCCATATCTCCCAGGAATCCCCAGGGCTGAACCTTTTCAAGACCCGCATACACGGACTCCTTGGTGGTTTCAACGAGTTTTCTCTTTTCCTCGCTCACATTTCCGATGCAATACATTCTGGATGAATCGGAAAAATATCCGTCAAGTATGGTGGAGCAATCAATATTTACGATATCTCCGTCCTTTAAGTACACTCCCTTATGGGGATATCCGTGACAAACCTGCTCGTTTACGGATGTGCAGACGCTGTAGGGATAACCCTCATAATTGAGAGGTGCAGGTATAGCACCGGCTCCGTAGGTAATCTCGTTTACGATGTCGTTAATTTTGGAAAGTTCCATTCCCTCGCATACTTCTCTGTCCAAAGTATCAAGGATCTGAATGTTTATCTTACAGCTTTCCTTTATCTTCTCGATCTGTTCGGGTGTTTTTATGATCTCATGATCCGGCACACGGGCACCCTGTAAGCTGTATTTTTTTATCTTTGCATCAAATGCCTCGTGGCATTGTTTATATTTCTTTCCGCTCCCGCACCAGCAGGGATCGTTTCTTCCGATCTTGATCATGATTTCCTCGATTCTATTTTTGATATCGTTTCTCAATAACGCCATGAGTTAGTTTATACTAACATTTTGACATTGTCAATATATACTTGAAAAAAGTATGGGTAAAGTTATAATTTAATTACGATAAAAAAAGGCAGGAGCCCTGTTTATGTATTACGGCGTGATCAAGAAAAACGATATAGCAAACGGCCCCGGAGTGAGGGTCAATCTTTTTGTAAGCGGATGTACACACCGCTGCGAGGACTGTTTTAATGCAGATACCTGGGCCTTTGATTACGGCTATGAATATACCGAAAAACAGACCAAGGAAATCCTGGATGCGCTGGCTCCCGAATATGTTGCCGGCATTACTTTTTTGGGTGGTGAGCCCATGGAACCCGCAAACCGCGGCACCGTGCTGGAGATCTCCCGCAGAGTAAAGGAACTCTATCCCTATAAAACCATCTGGATCTACAGCGGTTATCTTTTGGAAGAACTCCTTGCCAGGGCCGGTCTATGGCCCGAAGACAGAGTGCCTTCCGAAACAGAGGTACCGAGAAATCGCGTCCTTCCCGATTACAAACCCGCTGCCGACAGCGAAGCTCTTGCAGAGCTCATCAAACTCACAGATGTAATGGTTGACGGCGAATATATGAAAGAAAAAAAGAACCTCAGACTCAAGTTCCGAGGTTCAGAAAATCAAAGAATCATAGACATTCCTTCCACCTTAAAGGAAGGAAAGATCGTTCTGGCTGATTACAAGGACAGAGAATGATCAAAATCTTCCGTATCCGCCCATGCATAATCCGCTGCCTCCGCAGCAAAGATTTAAAATAAGGTTTGCGATGCATATTCTGGTGCATATGGTGGTAGCTCTGCTCTCACCGTAACCGTAGCTAGTCTGGCGCTGTGAATACCAGGATGTACCACCCTGAAGGCGCTCTAACAACTGCCTGTATTCAAAATTCGTAGGTTCAAGAGCCACCGCTCTCTTGGCATGATCAAGTGCCGCAACGGAATTGCGAAGACCAAAATGTGCGATGGAACTGTAGTAATACCATCTTGCATTTCTGACATTCTCTTCCATGCTGTCCAGTGTGGATCTGGCTTCTTTGTAATATCCGTTTCTGATAAAGCTTCCCGCAGCACGAAGTCTGGGTTCCTCTTCGTATCCGGTCTGAGAATTTGTGCTTCTGTATCCCCCGAATCCGCCAAAAGGACCGTATCCGTTTCCAAATCCACTGCTGCCGTAGGAAGAACCTCCTCCGTATCCGGAAGATCCGCTGCCGTAGTTTCCGGTATACCCCTCCGTACGCTCTTTCATGATCTGCTGATACGCAGCCTGGATCTGTTTGAACTTCTCCTCGGCCTGCGCCTTATTGGGATTGTTCACATTGGCATCGGGATGATAACGACGGCTGAGAGTTCTGTATGCTTTTTTTATCTCTTCCTCTGAAGCATTCCGTTGAACACCCAGGACTGAGTAAGGATCCATTAACGATTCTCCTCGCGTTTCTTTCTTACCGCATCGTATTTACCCCAAACACCGGAGTAAAGTATATTTCTCAAGATATCAACATTTTCTATGATGGGAAGCATCTCAAAGTGCTTGCAGCATTCCGACATCATCATGGACAGAACAAATTTGATCTCTTCGTCAAAACCTTCCTGACCGATCTTTTCTTTGAGGGGATTATATTTTCCGTGCTTTATGTCCCTCTCCACATCATCGTAGGCATCAAGGATATAAATGTATTTTCCGAGATAGTATCCAAGTCTTCCCAGTTCCTCGGACCATTCATCCTCTTTGCAGACAAAAATCACGCTCATTATATCGCCGAAAAGCCCTGATATCAAGTCGATATCCCTGCACTCTTCCTTTTCAAGGTCAGCGATCTTGACAAGAGTATCCTTGATAAAGTTTTCCTTTTGGCGGTACACTCTTCTCTTCTTGCAGCTTCTCTTTCTGAGCATGCATCCGAAACATGCCTTGTGGAACTTTTTGTCATCCGCCCAATCGTCCTCGCACTTATAAAGTGTGAGCAGGACATTCATATCGGCAATATAATCTATGTACTCATTCTGCACGTATTCATGGCGCTCAAAGGGATGGGCGACACATGCGCATTTTTTCTTCAGAGTTTCCGGTTCGTAAAGAGCAGACAGCAAAATAGCCGCGAAGGTCATGTCATAACTTAAAGTGATCTGTCCCATGGGGCCGTAGCGCTTAAGCAGGCTTTGACAGAGCCCGCAATAATATGCGTGGTATATATCAAATTCTTTGAATTTCATTTCTGCCTTGTTGATGGTGATATAACCAAACATAGATCGCTCCCGTGATTATTTATGCCTTAACTCTTCCTGATAAACTGCTCCGCACACTTACGGCATCTTATCTCTATCCTGCCGCGTCCTCTGGGAACACGCAGTTTCTGCCCGCATTTGGGGCACTTGAAAACTTTATATTTCCTGCCTTCGGTAAGACTGTATCTGACTTTCGAAAAAATCTTTCTTACCCAGGCGGTATTTTTAAGGAACCATTGGTTCTCTTTATACCTGGCTGCTTTATTCCTTGAAAAGAGCCTGAAGTATTCATATCCGATGATAAGGATCGCTGCGATATAAACATAGGGTACCGTGAACAACGATACGATAAATATGATCATAGCCAGCGCCATTAAAAATAGTCCAAACTGGTCCTGTCCGTATCTTCCGTACATAACCCGTCCGAGCCATGCCCTGAATCTGTTCATAATAAAACGCCTCCGTTTCTCTAATATAATTTAGACGAAACGAAGGCAAATCTCAATTAAATAAATATAAACTTTTATAAAATTTCAAAAAAATATCAAAATATTTTACTCATGGAGTCTGTGGATCATTCTGAACGCGGTTTCGTGCTGGTTAATGAGAGGTGTATTATGGGCAAACAAAACTATTCCGTCCGTAGACGCCACAATTTCTTCCCTAAGGCTTCCGTCAAAGGGATCCAGTATCTCCGCCATCTTTGTTCCGTACTTTACATCCTCACCGCACTCCACAAGGCTTCTGAAGATTCCGGCTCTTCCTGACAACACATCCGTAAGATCATCCTCGTAAAGAACGTGGCTTATGTATCCGGAGTGACACTCATAATGGATGATACCCATTCTGGTAAGGAATCTGAGAACTGCCGAAATAGCCTGCTTTGCACCCTTATCGTTTATGGTTCCCTTGTCCGTTGTGAAGATGCTGAAGGCACTGCTCATAGGGGTCTGGAGATTATAGTTCATGGTTGTGGTATCAATGGGAACAGGTCTTCTGACCACAACATAGGGCAATCCGAAAAGGTTGGCTAGGGAAACATTTTCGTTTCCCGTCTCCATCATGCGCACATGGGGAACACATTGGGCTCTCTCAAAGAAAGAGGTAAACTGGATAGTGTATGAATACTCCTTCATGCTCTCAAAAAGTCCACCCGCTATCCTGGATACGGGTTCGCCGTAATCATTTCCGGGGAAAGCTCTGTTGATATCGATGTTCTTTACTCCGAAGAAATCTTTTGAAAGATTGAAGGCATAATAGTTGGCTGTGGGAATCACCATGATCTGTTTGTCGTTAACGATAGCTCCCAGGTCTTCCAGCTCCTGAAGTTTTTTCACAAGCTGGCTGCATATATACAGCTGCTGGTACTCGTTTCCTCTGGTGGGTCCCATTATGCAGGCACATTTTTCGCCTGATCCAAACACATACCCTTTTATATGCATATCTTCACGATATGTGGATTTAAAATTATAAATTTCGGTTATCTGCATGTTTGCTCCTACCTGTCACCCTTCAAGCTAAAATGCCCCTGTAAGGACTCTTGCCAAAAGGTCTCCCTCACTCACTACCGGATATATCCTCTGTGTAAACAGAAGTCCCGGATTCTCGGCTACGATCTCCTGCAGTATCTCTCCACTGAAGGGATCCAACACCACTCCGATATTCTCACCGCTCTTAACAAAATGGTTGTGCTCCGTTGTGGGCATAAATATACCTGCATTGGCGCTTCTGATGAATTCAACGGATCCGTCGCTTGATATGGCAGGCAGTTGTGTGCGGGGTCTGGTGCCTGTCCACATGCCGAGTTCACAAAGAATATTAAAGATGCCGTCCACGATCTGGTCACCGTAGGGCTTGTTTATCTGATGTCCCTGTCCCATCTCTATAACAAGAGTGGGCACTCCCAAAACGTTTAATGAATGGGCAAGGGTGGATTCGTGGACCGTTGCAGTTGCATTCATCCAGATCATATCCGCGTTGGTAAGCTTTGCAAAAGGAAGAAGATTTTCCGCAAACTCTTCGCTGAGTCTAACCTGTGGAATCTCTCTGACAAAGATATCACTGGCATGAATGTCCAGGCAAAGATCCGACCCGGTTATGCTCTCAATCACCGCACTGCTGAGTTTTTCCACAAAATTACCGTTTGGAGAACCGGGAAATATACGGTTCATATCGGAATTAAACAGAGGATTGTTCTTACTGGCCATATCGATGCCAAAGGGGTTCAGCGCAGGATATATATCTATGATACCCATCAGGTCATCCGGTGATTCGTTTATTCTTCTTGCAACCTCATAACAGATATACTGTCCCTCAAGCTCATCCCCGTGAGTTCCGCTGACAATTGATATGCGTCCGGGTGAATTGATCTCGGCTCTTGGCTCCAATCTGTTTCTGAATACCTTATATGTCTCCCCGACAGGAAGTTCCATTTCAAATATGGTTTCTCTCATTTTCCCTCTTTTACCTTTGAAATTGTTTTTAAAAGGATGAAAAAGCAGGAGAAGATCTCCTGCCTGTAAAACTCGTTATAACACCGGGTGTAACGGTCCGCCCATCAAGACCCAGACTCGTCCTCAACGCCAAGTGTGCTTAGGATGTAAATAAACTGTCTGTCGATCAACTCAGCGGTAACACCGATTGTCTGTGACATAATCTTAAGGCCCTCAAGGATGAGCATGATACTGCGGGCAGCATCCTCGGGATTTTCGCATATAAGTTCTTCGTTCTGCACACCGATTTCGATGACTCTCTGCAGAACCTTTACAGCGGAATCATAATCCTTTTTGAAGATATCCTTGTTCTTTTCGGGTCTCTCTTGGAAATAGAATTCATAAGTTGCCTTGATGAGTGAATTTCTCTTCCTGAGGATATCCTTTTTCTGCTCAACAAGGAAAAGAACAAGTATCTCTGCAGCGGTGGAATCCTCGGAAATCTTTGCTCCCAGTGAATTGTCACCCTCCTGCTCCTTGTTCAACACCTCAATGAATAATTCCCTTGTGCTGTCAAAATATAAATACAGGCCGCCGCGGCTTATCTGGCAGGCATCAACGATGTCCTTCATGGTAACATCCTTATAGCCCTTCTGAGCGAATACTTCGCGAGCCTTATCTATGATATACTGTTTTTTTCTAACGGACTTGTCACCCATCCCTAAACCCCTTCCGGAACTAATGTATTGATCACCTGAGATTTCTTTCCGAGTTCCACTCGGTAACTATCTCAAGCATTTTGGTAAGGCAAAGGAAGAAAATCTTCTCCGACACAGCCTGACTCCAAAGCACGCCTCTGGTGCGTCCTCCCATGACATATCTGGATAATATGCCGCACAGGATGTCCCAGTTTTTATAATCCGCAGCTGCGATGAGCTGTCTCTCATCCTCACAGTTCTGAATATCTTTGCGGGTGTATACATACTGATAATTCCTGTCCATAAACGAGGAATTACTTGCCTCTTTTATAAACGACATAAGTGTCGCGTCATATACGGGAAAGGTGAGGGAGCCGCCTCCATCAAGTCCGTTTCCGTTGTATATGGTCGATGCGGATTTCTCCGAGGCCTGTTCAAACCAGGGAAGATATTTCACAAGGGGCTCCAGCTCCCTGCGGTACTCCGCCATCTTTTCTCTCATGTATTCTGTATCATTATCCATCATGGCTATCACCCACCTAATTTATAATAATAACATCAAAAGTGACACAAGTGTTATCAGTTTAGCACAAAATATTACAAAAGTATATAGTATATATTAAGATTCTGAGGCAATAATATCGGCAACATACACTCCGCTGGCTGAAGCGTGTGAAAGTGAATGGGTAACTCCGCTGCCGTCTCCTATGATGAAGAGGCCGGGATAATTACTCTCAAGACGCTCATTTAGCTGAACTTCCATGTTGTAGAACTTAACCTCAACGCCGTAAAGAAGGGTATCGTCGTTTGCGGTTCCGGGAGCGATACGATCCAGGGCATAGATCATTTCGATGATGCCGTCAAGTATACGCTTGGGAAGAACAAGACTGAGGTCACCGGGTGTTGCAGCAAGAGTGGGCTGAACCATACCCTCGTTGATCCTCTTCATGTTACTGCGTCTTCCTCTCTCAAGATCGCCGAAACGCTGAACGATAACGCCTCCGCCCAGCATATTTGAGAGCCTTGCGATGCTTTCACCGTATCCGTTACTGTCCTTGAAAGGCTCCGAGAAGTGTTTTGCAACCAGAAGCGCAAAGTTCGTGTTGTTTGTCTTCTTGGAGGGATCTTCGAAACTGTGTCCATTAACCGTAACAATACCGTTTGTATTTTCGTTTACCACAATACCGTTGGGATTCATGCAGAAGGTTCTGACAGCATCCTCGAATTTAGCGGTACGGTATACTATCTTACTCTCATAGAGTTTGTCTGTAAGGTGGGAGAATATTTCAGCGGGGAGCTCAACTCTGACACCCAAGTCAACCCTGTTGGATTTAGTGGGAATGCCCATTTTCTGGCATACGCTCTCCATCCACTTACTTCCGCTTCTTCCAACGGATACGATACATTTGTCGCATTCTGCGGTCTGTCCGTCTCCGTAATGGATCCTGTATCCTCCGTCAATCTGCTCGATATCGGAAACAGGTGTCTTGAAGATGAACTCAACCTTATCCTTCAGCTCATCGTAGAGTTTTCCGAGAACGACATAATTGATGTCCGTTCCCAGATGTCTTACGGATGCATCCAGAAGTTTGAGTTTGTTCTGCATACAGAGCTTCTTGAACTCACTTCCGGCGGTACTGAACATATGGGTGTTCTCTCCACCGTGGGATACATTGATCTCGTCAACATAGTTCATAAGTTCCAGGGCCTTGGTCCTGCCGATGTACTCGTGAAGGGTTCCGCCGAAATCATTGGTGATATTATATTTTCCGTCGGAGAATGCTCCGGCGCCGCCAAATCCGTTCATGATAGCGCAGGTCTTGCACTTGATACAGGATTTAACCTTATCTCCGTCTATGGGGCAGTGTCTCTCCTCCAAGGGATTACCTGACTCAAATACGGCGACCTTAAGCTTTGGTGCCTTCTTTACAAGCTCATATGCGGAGAATATTCCTCCCGGGCCTGCTCCGATGATTATAACGTCATACTTCATATCTGTTTCTCCTATACTCCCAAAATTACCTGTTTTCCAGCGCGGTCTTGATATCTTCCTTCATGGCAAGCACTGCTGCCCTTGATGCGTCCGCATACCCTTCTGCACCGTAAGATGCATACTGCTCCTGCTGATAAGCTGCGATTATTCCCCTGGAGGAATTGATGATGGCACCAAGTCCGTCCTCGTTGAAGAAATGAACAAGATCAGCACCCTTTCCTCCCTGGGCTCCGTATCCGGGAACCAGGATGAATGTCTTCGGCATTATCTTCCTTAAGATCTTTCCCTGCTCCGGGTATGTAGCACCCACAACAGCTCCTACATAGCTGTATCTGTCGCCCATGCATTCGGATCCCCACTTATCAACCATCTCACCTACGAGTTCGTAAATAGGTCTGCCGTCCGTTATCTTATCCTGCAGTTCTCCGCTGCTGGGGTTTGAAGTCTTAACAAGAACGAAGATACCCTTCTTTTCCTCGGCGCAGACCTTGATAAAGGGCTTTACTCCGTCAGAACCAAGGTAGGGATTTACGGTGACAAAATCCTCGTCAAATCCGTAATAACTCTTGGAACCAACGGTTACTTTTCCGAGATGGCCCACAGCATAAGCCTCGGATGTGGAGCCGATGTCTCCGCGCTTGATATCTCCGATTACAACGAGTCCCTTTTCCTTGCAATAGTCCACTGTCTTTTTGAAAGCAGCAAGTCCGGGGATGCCGAACTGCTCGTACATTGCAACCTGGGGCTTTACTGCAGGCACAAGATCATATATTGCATCAACTATGCCTTTATTGTACTGCCAGATAGCTTCAGCAGCTCCCTCAAGAGTCTCTCCGAATTCTGAGAAAGCCTTTTTCTGTATATGCTCAGGCACGTATTTCATCATGGGATCCAGACCCACAACGATGGGTGCCTCGGTTTTTTCGATTTTTTCAATAAGTTTGTTGATCATGATTTCAGTCCTTTTAGTTTATCTTGTTTTGAGAAATTCATATTCTCTGAGAGCATCCGCATCGTCGGGATAACCTGCCAGATATGCGGTAATAAGCGCCTCCGCTTTTTTGTATTCCCCGAGATATTCATAAGCCACTATCTCGTTGAAGCTCATGCTTCTCATATGTTCGGTCTCACCGGTCTGCATTCCCGCTTGGAGCATTTCCAGTGCCCCCTCGTAATCTCCCATTTTCATCATGCAGAGAGCAAGCTGGTTATACACTGCGGAATCCTTGGGATTTCTGGCAAGAAAGCTCTGGTATACATTGGAGGCATAATTGTACTCTCCCACAGCTTCGTATGATCTTCCCAGATACAGTGCCGCCTCCGAATCACTTCCGTCGGAGTTCTTAGCATCTTCCAAAGCCGATGCGGCGGTCTGGTACTCTCCGAGGTAATAATAGATCTTTCCCTTATTCAGAGAAGACATAGTTTTGGGAGCATTATCCAGTGCAGCGCTGAGGTATTCCTCTCCCGCTTCACGGTAATTGTTGTCCGCAAGGGCAAGGTAGATCCTGATGGCATTTTCTGTATTGCCGGGATTCAGTTCAACCACCTTGTCAAAGTCCTCCTTTGCAAGTGTGTAGGAACCGTTTTCCAGACGAACTCTTCCTCTCAGGAAATATGCCTCCGTATCCTCCCGAAGGTTAATGATGGCGGTGTAGGTATCCTCGGCAAGTTCGTACTCTCCAAGCCCCATGTAAGCATCTGCAAGGTAATAGTTTATGTCGTAGTCCACATCCTTAACGAATCCGTTTCCGGAGGAAAGGGCCAGAAGAAACTGATCTATAGCCCCTTCATAATCGGTCTGGCCAAGCAGTGCAATGCCTCTTCCCCTTGCGATGAGTTTTGGATCCTCACCCTGTTTTTCCGCCTCTTCAAAAAGCACCAGCGCATCACTATATTGCAATGCGCTGATCTGCTGCATTCCCTCTTCAGTTTTCACATTGATACTGCTGCAGCCTGTGAGCAGCAAAAGCGCTGCTATCACCGGCACAGGGAAAAATATTTTTTTCATTAAACTTAACTAAGCTGTGATGTGCAGTGAGGGCAACGGGTTGCTTCGATAGCGATCTCAGAACGGCAGTAAGGACACATCTTTGTTGTAGGTGCGGGTTCCTCTTCCTTCTTCTTTCTGTCAGCAAGTTTTCTTACTGTGTTGATTCCCTTTACAAGGAAGAACAGTGCGATTGCTGTGATAAAGAATCCGATAACGGCGCTTAAGAAGTTACCGAAAGCAAAGGTGGGATAATCAATCCAGATATCAAACTGATCTCTGAGATATGTGATCCAAGGGAATTTAACCTCAACATTCATGCTGTCAAATCCGAATCCACCGAAGATGGTGTTGATGAAAGGATTGAGAATATCATTTACAAGTGAATTTACTATCGAGGTAAATGCTCCGCCTATAATGATACCGACTGCCATATCCAGGACATTTCCCCTCGTAATGAACTCCTTGAACTCGTTTAAAATCGCCGGCTTTTTTCCACTCATAATGTGACCCTCCGTGTATTAAAAATAATTTGCCGGTATCCGTCTTTTTTCGGATACCCATAACCTTTATAATTTTACCAATTCTCGCCCTTATAAGCAATATGTTTTGGGAAAAATATACAAAATCGGAGGGCTCATTTCTACTTGACCTAACACCTGTAATTTAAGTATCTTTATTCCACATTTTTATGGGGGAATGGGGAGTTGAAAAGACCTCTTTTTTTGTTGTGCGTGATCATACTGACCGTCTTCGGGATCCTGAACATCTCGGGTGTGTTTTCCGCGGAAAAAAATAAATATCAGTCTTCACAGGAAAAACGCGAAACAAACTTCTTTACAAAGACCTTGGAAACATCAAAACAAATGTGGGAAAAAAGAGTTTACGAGGTCTTCCCCCGGCAGGAAGGAGGTATACTCTGTGACCTTCTGCTGGGGGACAGGTCCGCCCTTCCGGATAATGTAAAGGATCTGTACACACGAAACGGCATCGCCCATATTCTTTCCATATCCGGGCTTCATATCTCAATACTGGGTATGGGGCTATATATGCTCCTGCGAAGAACCGGGATGCCCCTTGCCGCAGCAGCTGCCGCTGCCGGTGCGTTTCTTGTCACCTACGGATTGATGACGGGCATGAGCGTATCAGCTAAACGTTCCATCCTGATGTTTATAATAAAACTTGTGGCAGACAGCATAGGCCGCACTCCGGACAAGCCCACTTCCTTTGCCCTTACTGCGGTGATCGTTCTTTTGCCTAGGCCGTCCCTTATGAGTGAATGCGGTTTTTTGTTGTCATTCGGATCTGCCGCAGGTATATATTTTCTGGCCCCCATATTTTCTGATATGGTTAAAAAACTTCCCTCTCATTCTCAAAAACTTTCCCTTTTGATACGTGCTAACAAAAATATGAATAAATATAAAGCCTTGAGCGGACTAGTGCATTCTCTTGTCATGAGTGCTTCCGTGACCCTAACCATACTTCCCGTCACCCTATGGTTCTTCTATGAATATCCCACATGGAGCATTCTTCTTAATCTTATAGTACTGCCCCTTATGAGTATTCTGGTGATAAGCGGTCTTTTAGCCATGCTGGTTCCGGGTTTGGGTATTCTCGGTACTCCGGCTTATATGATTCTAAAATTCTTTGAAACCGTCTGCGGATTGTTTGACAAACTGCCCTTTCATAATTGGAATCCGGGAAGGCCGCAGATCCCCTTTATGGTGATTTATTATCTGATCTGGCTTTCTGTAGTTTTGTACCCATTTTGTTTAAATAAATTGAAAAATATAAAATTATGTAAACCTAAATATCTTCCGTTGATTCTGTTTTTATGCCCCCTGCTGTTTGTCATTCCCAAACTTCCGAAAAACACGTTCATCATGCTGGATGTGGGCCAGGGGGATGGTTTTATTTACTATACGGATGCCCGGGAAGTATATCTGATCGACGGAGGAAGCTCCAGCAAGAAAAATGTGGGAAAATATGTGATCAAAGATGGACTGAAAAGGTTTGGTCTGTCGCATATAAATGCTGCATTCGTCTCCCATTCCGACACGGATCATTTAAGCGGTTTGACGGAGATAATGGAAAACAGGGATCGGTGGGGATTTAGGATAGATGAAGTGGTATTGCCGGGATGTGTGGAGGAAGAGATGAATTCCAAAAATGGTTTACATAAATCTGATATAAGGCAAATCCCGGATGGTTTACATAATTTCAGAACCATTGTGGATTTTGCCTCATCTTCCGAATATAAAAATGAGATTGTTGTAGGATATATCAGCGCCGGGAACAAATGGAAAAGCGGAAGAAACTCATTTGTCTGCCTTCATCCCTCAAAAGATTTCGAGGCAGCTGATGCAAATGAAATGTCCGAATGTATTCTGGTGGATTTCTTTGACGACGAAAATATAAAGCTTCTACTGACAGGAGATGTTCAGGGTGCCGGGGAAATGGCTTTCACGGATGAACTGAATAAACTATGCACGGATATCACAATCCTGAAAACGGCTCATCACGGTTCGAAATACTCGACTACAGAGAGCTTTCTTTCAGTTGCAAATCCAAAAATAGCCCTTATCTCCGCAGGAAAAAACAATCGCTACGGGCACCCGCATAAAGAGGTTTTAGAAAGATTGGAAAGGCGGGATATCCGTATCCTGAGCACACAGGAATGCGGAAACATCATCATCACCATCAAAAAAAGCGGAATCAGATGTCGATATTTCTGATACCGCTTTTAAACTACTTCTGTACTTCTTCCTGACGGCGGAAATTGTTGATCCAATCCGCTTTGTTATAATAGATTATGAAGACGATGACGCTCACGGTCCAAGTGAGGGGATAGGCCCAAAAGATCACGTTCACACTGTGAATGATCCGCACGATTACAGTGATATATGTTATACGAAGCAAGCACCAGCTTGACAGCATTACTGCCATGGGCACGGTGGTCTTTCCCGCTCCGCGAAGGATACCGGCGATACAATGATTCAGGGCAAGGAGGCAGTAAAACAGACTCTCGGTACGGGCCTGTCTTGTTCCCACAGCGATAACATCCGGATCCTGGGAAAACATATGAAGAAGAAGGGGAACAAAAGTGAACACCAATACACCTATCACTTCTGCACAGCCTACGCTGATAAGGCTTCCTATCTTTGCACCCTTCTTTACACGCTCGTACTGTCCCGCCCCCAGATTCTGGCTTACAAATGTAGTCAGAGCCATGGTCATACAGGTTATGGGCAGAAATACAAAGCCTTCAAGTTTAAAATAACTTCCGCTTCCCGCCATGGCTATGGCTCCGAAAGCATTGATATTCGACTGAACCACCACATTTCCTATGGCGATGACGCTGTTCTGCACACCGGTGGGAAATCCGATCTTCAGTTCCCTCTTTAAAACTTCGGGATCGATCTTCAGATTTCGGATCACTATCCTGTGAGGCCCGTCAACCCTGCAAAGCTTAACAAAAGCAAGTATGGCACTGACAAACTGTGCTATAACCGTTGCGGCTGCCGCTCCGCCGATGCCGAATCCAAGAAATTTTACGAACAGAACATCCAAAACAGTATTTACCGCAGTGCTGACTATCAGATAGTACAG
>JAEEGL013103600.1_pt1 | contig 20093 bp, 10 predicted proteins | sample 9134231 | NCBI WGS metagenome assembly JAEEGL01 (sample SAMN16246548, study PRJNA631951) | gut metagenome | biome: gut microbiome; feature: rumen; material: fiber-attached | host: Bos | place: Iran: Karaj | collected 2018-10
GGTACCTTCTTCTTCCTCAGTGTGATGGGATTCTCCATCAACCTGCTGACGCTGTCGGCACTGCTGCTGGCTATTGCCATTGTGGTGGACGATGCCATCGTGGTGGTTGAGGCTGTGCATGCCAAGCTCGATCAGGGCTACAAGTCGCCATTGACAGCATCTATCGATGCCATGAACGAGATCTCGGGTGCTATCATCTCCATTACCTTAGTGATGGCCTCGGTGTTTATCCCCGTGTCGTTCATTGGTGGTACCAGCGGTTCGTTCTACCGTGAGTTCGGTGTGACGATGGCCGTCAGCATCTTCATCTCGGCCCTGAATGCCCTGACGCTGTCGCCGGCCCTGTGTGCCATCTTCCTAAAGCCTCACGACAAGGACGGCCACAAGGTGATGTCGCGCATCGACCGCTTCCATCTGGCTTTCAATACGGCCTACGAAAAGATACTGGGCAAGTATAAGGGTAATGTGGAAAAGCTGGTGCGTAAGCCCATTCCCGTCATTACCACGGTGATACTGGCTATCGTGGCGTTGGTGGCCACCTTCTCGTTCACCAAGACGGGACTGGTTCCTGACGAGGACACGGGTACCATCTTCTGTACCGTTTCCATGCCCCCGGCAACATCGGTGGCACGTACCACGCAGATTATCAACCAGGTGGACAGCATCCTGGGTGCAGACCCTGCCATCCAGAGCCGTGAGCAGATTCAGGGTTACAACTTCATCGCAGGCTCTGGCTCCGACCAGGCCACGTTTATCATCAAGCTGAAGCCGTTTGCCGAGCGTCAGAAGGGATTCTTCTGGAAACTCAGCGGACTGTGGCAGGGCGACGGCATCTACCGTTTCTTCCTCAATCCGTATGAGTCGACGGGTGTCATTGCCCAGATATTCCTCAAGACGGCCCACATCAAGGATGCGCAGATCCTGGCTTTTGCACCGCCTATGATTCCCGGTTTCTCGGCCAACAGCGGTGTGTCTATCGTCATGCAGGACCGTACCGGCGGCTCGCTGGACAAGTTCTTTGGCATTGTCAAGGACTATCTGGCCGAGCTGAACAAGCGTCCTGAGTTCCAGACGGCACAGACATCGTACAACCCCAACTATCCGCAGTACATGCTGCACATGGATGTCGCCAAGTGTAAGCAGGCTGGCATTTCACCGTCTACGGTGCTCAGTACGCTGCAGGGCTACTACGGTGGACTCTATGCCTCGAACTTCAATGCCTATGGTAAGCTCTACCGTGTCATGATACAAGGTTCGCCTGAGACGCGCATGACGCCGGAGTCGCTGAACAGCATCTATGTCCGTACGCCTGGCGGCATGGCTCCCGTGCAGGAGTTCTGCCGCATGGAACGTGTCTACGGCCCTTCCAACATCAACCGCTTCAACCTGTTTACGTCCATCAATGTGACGGCAACGGTGGCCAACGGCTACTCTACCGGTGAGGCCATCAAGGCCGCCCAGGAGGTGGCTGCCGACATCCTGCCGCAGGGCTACACCTACGACTACCAGGGACTGACCCGTGAGGAGGCCAAGGCATCGAACACGACGGCCATCATCTTCCTGTTGTGCTTCGTCTTCATCTACCTTATCCTGTCGGCACAGTACGAGTCGTACATCCTGCCGCTGGCTGTGGTACTCTCCGTACCCTTCGGACTGGCAGGCTGCTTCCTGTTCACTATGCTGTTTGGCCACGCCAACGACATCTACATGCAGATTTCGCTCATCATGCTGATTGGTCTGCTGGCCAAGAACGCCATCCTGATAGTACAGTTCGCCCTGGAGCGTCGCCAGACGGGTATGGCCATCTCGTGGTCAGCCATTCTGGGTGCTGCAGCCCGTCTGCGTCCTATCCTCATGACGTCGCTTGCTATGGTGATTGGTCTGCTGCCGATGATGTTTGCCAGCGGTGTGGGTAAGAACGGAAACCAGACGCTTGGTGCTGCCGCCGTAGGTGGCATGTTGCTTGGAACGCTGTTCCAGATCATCGTCGTTCCCGGTCTGTTCGTCATCTTCCAGTCGCTGCAGGAGAAGATTTCGCCCATTAAGTTCGAGGGCGAGGAGGAGAATCCCGACGTGGCTACGGAGATAGCACAATATGCACGCCGGCCAGTGGACTATACATTAGAGAAATAAGAACCATGAAGAAAATAATGATATTCTCAGCCGTGATGCTGCTCATGAGCAGCTGCGGCGTATATAACAAGTACGAGCGGCCTGACGTCGAGACGTCGGGACTCATCCGCGACGCTGTCAACGACCGCGACACGCTGGTCGTCCAGGACACCGCCTCGTTCGGCAACCTGCCCTGGCGCAGTGTGTTCACCGATCCACAGCTGCAAAAGCTCATCGCACAGGGACTGGAAAAGAACGCCAACCTGCAGAATGCCGTGCTCACCGTCCAGATGTACGAGACGATGCTGAAGGCTGCCAAGCTGGCCTTCCTGCCTGCCGTCACGCTGGGTAGCCAGAGTCCGATGGCCAGCTACTCGACGCTGTTCACCGACCCCTCTGTGTCCACCAAGTCGTACTCCATCCCTGTGAGTGCCTCGTGGACGCTGGACCTCTTCGGCAACGTGCTGTCGCAGAAGCGTTCCACGCAGATGAAGCTCCTCGGCATGAAGGACTACCAGATGGCTGTCCGCGCCCAGGTGGTCAGCGGTATTGCCAATGCCTACTACACGCTGCTCATGCTTGACCGTCAGCTGGAGATAGTGACGGAGATGGCCAGCATGTCGAAGGAAACCTGGGAGATGATGAAGCTACAGTACAATTTAGGCCGCATGCGCTCCACCAGCGTCCAGAGTGCTGAGGCCGCCTACCTGTCGACGCTGACACAGGCCAACGACTTCCGTCGCCAGATACGTGCTACGGAGAATGCCCTCTCGCTGCTCATCGGACAGCAGGGACAGCAGATACCCCGCTCGACGCTCGACGCCCAGTCGCTGCCGTCGGAGTTTGCCACGGGTGTGGGCGTTGCCCTGCTGAAGAACCGCCCCGACGTTCACAATGCTGAGATGAACCTGGCCGCCTGTTTCCATGACATACAGACCGCCCGCTCGAAGTTCTATCCCAGCGTCACCGTTGGTGCCTCGGCATCGTTCACCAACAACAATGGCGGTCTGAATCCCGGCAAGTGGCTTACCTCGCTGTTCGGCTCGCTCATGCAGCCCATCTTCCAGCGTGGTGCGCTGACTGCCTCGCTCAAGGTGAGCAAGCTACAGTACGAGCAGGCCTTCAACACGTGGCAGAATGCCATCCTGCAGGCTGGCAATGAGGTGAGCAATGCCCTGGTCAACTACCGTGGCTACGACGAGAACTCCAAGCTGGAGGCCCAGCGCGTTGCCGTGTTGACTCAGAATGTCGCCGACACCAAGGAACTCTACCAGAGCAAGGGCGGAAGCTACCTTGAGGTGCTGACGGCACAGACCCAGCTTCTTGGCGCCCAGCTGAACAAGGTCACCGACGACTTCAACAAGATGCAGGCCGTCGTCAGCCTCTATACGGCACTCGGTGGTGGCGGGAAGTAAAACATTCAATGCTTCACGCATAATGCTTAATGCTTAGTCGGCTGCGCATTGTGCATGAAGCAAAGAAAGACAATTAAGCATTAAGAATTAAGCATTAAGCATTGTATCTATGGCAAGCGAAATAAGTCCAAAGGCTGAAATATCGCCCAGAGCGAAGATCGGCAACAACTGTAAGATATTCCCGTTCGTCTACATCGAGGACGATGTAGTAATCGGCGACAACTGCATCCTGTTCCCCTTTGTGTCGATATGCGACGGCACACGCATGGGTAATAACAACAAGATACATCAGGGTACGGTCATTGCCGCCCTGCCGCAGGACTTCGAGTTCCGTGGCGAGAAGTCGCAGTGTGTCATCGGCGACAACAACATCTTCCGCGAGAACGTTGTCGTCAACCGTGCCACGCATAGTGGTGGCCAGACCGTCATCGGCAACGACAATGTGCTGATGGAGGGAGCACACATCTCGCACGACACCAAGGTGGGTGACCGCTGCGTGTTCGGCTACGGCACGAAGATAGCCGGCGACTGCGTCATCGAGGACGGTGTCATCTTCTCCAGTTCAGTCATCGAGAATGCCAGGACCCGTGTGGGCAGTGGCTCGATGATACAGGCCGGCACCACCTTCTCGAAGGACGTGCCGCCCTACATCATCTGCACCAAGCATGTGGAGTACGGTGGTGTCAACGTACAGGTGGCCAGCCAGCACGGCGTCGACGACAAGACGCTGAAGCACATCGCCAACGCCTACCGTCTGCTGTTCCACGGCAAGACATCGGTCTTCGATGCCGTCAACCAGATTGAGGAGCAGGTGCCTGACGGCCCGTTCATGCGCCACATCATCGAGTTCATCCGTAACACGCAGATTGGTATCATCACCAAGATGTAAGCACTTGGCAACGCTACACAAGAAAGGATTCATTTACTACCTGCTGGCATCGCTCTTCGTCGGCCTGCTCTTTGTGTGCTACATCACTGGCGACGCGGTGACGGAGCAGGTGGACGGGTGGGGGTGGCTCTTCTTTCTCACGTCGTGCCTGTCGCATGCCGCCCTGCTGGTGCTGGCACTCTACTTGGTTTTCTTCCTGCCGTGGGCGTTGTTGCGGCTGCGCCGTGTGGCCGTCACGCTGTTTGTCACGGCGGTCAGCCTGCTGGGAGCCGTCAGCTTTGTCAACATGCAGGTGTACAAGATCTACCGCTTCCACATCAACGGCTTCATACTGAACATGCTGACGGGGCCGAACCCTGGCGACATCTTCCAGTTCGATACCGCCCTGCTCCTGCAGGAGGGCGCATTGCTGATGGGTGTCGTGGCCGTCTGTGTGCTGCTGTGGATAGCAGCGGCACGGCTGTCACGCATTTGGAAGAGGAAGGTGTATATCTGGGGGATAGCCACTGTCACAGCCCTGCTGCTGACGTCCAACGCCCTGCACGTCTACGGCGCCTTCGTCGTCAAGCCGTCCATCCTGCTTACCGCACGGCTCGTGCCATACTACTTCCCGCTGTCGATGAGTTCGGCGCTGGAGAAGATGGGCATCGAGCGACACACTTTGGACGTTGACGGCAGCACGGCAGGCAAGGGTGAGCTGCGCTATCCGCAACAGCAGCTGACCACCACGGCCGACTCGCTGCAAACGAACATCGTGGTGATACTGATTGACTCGTGGAGCAAGCGGGCATTGACGCCTGAGTGCATGCCTGCAACGTGGCTGCTGGCCCAGCAGGAGCAGTACTACGACAACCACGTCAGCAGCAGCAACGGCACGATGTACTCCGTATTCAGCATCTTCACGGGGCTGCAGCCCTACTACTGGCCTGCCTTCCAGGGCAGCCATACCAGTCCGCTGCTCATCGACCGCTTGCTGGCGCTTGGCTACGACTGCCGCGTGTACCCCAGTGCCACGCTGAAGTCACCGCCCTTCCACCGTGTGCTGTTCCAGCACGTGCCAGACCTGCGCACCGACACGCAGGGACGGTCACCGTACGAGCGCGACTGCCGCGTCGCCGCCGACTGCATCGCCGACATGGCCAGTCTGGCCAAAGGCGGCAAGCCGTTCTTCACCTTCCTCTTCTTCGACATGCCACACGGGCTGACCTATCCTGCCGACCGTCCGCAGTACTTTAAACCGGCATGGCAGTATGCTGACTATGCCGCACTGCACAACGACATGCCCGCCGAGCCGTTCTGGAACCTGTACCGTAACCTGTGCCACGCCACCGACTCGCTGGTAGGCTGCGTCGTTGACGAGCTGAAACGGCAGCAGTTGTACGACAACACGCTGGTCGTGTTGACGGGCGACCACGCCCAGGAGTTCAACGAGAACCACAAGAACTACTGGGGACACAGCAGCAACTTCTCGCAGTACCAGATAGCCGTTCCGCTCATCGTACACGAGCCGGGGAAGACGGCACGACGCTACACCCACCGCACCACACACTATGACTTCGTGCCGACGCTGATGCACGACTACCTGGGGGTGCGGAACGACGTCAGCGACTACAGTGCCGGCCGCCTGCTGAACGACTCGACGCCACGTCTGTGGCACTTCGTAGGCAACGAGCTGCGCTATGCCTTCCTGGTGGAAGGCGACACCATCCTGACCAAGGAGGGAGCCGGATGGATTGAGGTGACTGACGCACGGCTGAGCCCCGTGAAGGACTACCATATTCAGCCGCGACGGTTCGAGGAGGCCATCCGCAACCTGAACCGTTTCTTCAAGTGAAGCATGCCGCATGTAAACCGCCCTCTACGCGCGCGCGTTAGTAGGGATAAGGCAAAAAGACCCCACACTTCCCTCACTTCCCACACCTAACCCATGTTACATGAGATAAAGTTTAGGTGTGGGAAGTGTGGGAAGTGTGGGATAAAAAGTGAAAAAGACTACTAGCGCGCGTGCGCGCGTAAGTGAGGAATGAGAAATGAGGAATGAGAAATGTGATAAGTCCACAAACTGTGAATTCTCTCGAGAATTTATGGCTGAGAAGGCCACTCACGAGTGTGAGAAGGCCACTCACTGAGCTGAGAAGCCCACTCACGAGTGCGAGAAGCCCACTCACGGAGCTGAGAAGGCCACTCATGACGTCTTGTCGATGTGTCTCTTTCTTTACTGGCGGGCGATGAAGTGCAAATAATACTAAAATTATTTGGCGTTTACCATGATTTACATTAACTTTGCAGGCAATCTACTTAGAAAAATCAAGGAAAGCCAATGACAAGACATTTGATGGTGCTGCTCGCCGCCGTACTGGCACTGACAGCAGTCGCCAAGCCGAAAGCAAAGAAAGCCGTGGCCGAGACGTGGCCTGACGGCACAGTGATGGATGCGTGGTTCAGCGACACCACGAAGGTCGACGTGCAGACGCTGGGCAAGCAGTACGTGCTGACTGACTATGGGGTGTTGATGGGCAGCAGCGAGGTGCAGACGCAGAAAGTACAGGCCGTCATCGACCGCTGTGCCAAGGAGGGCGGCGGCGTGGTGGTGGTACCGCAGGGTACGGTCATTACAGGGGCTTTGTTCTTCAAGCCTGGCACCCATCTGCACATCATGGAGGGCGGCACGCTGAAGGGCAGTGACCGCATAGCCGACTTCCCCATTGCTACAACACGTATAGAAGGCGAGACGTGCAAGTACTTCGTGGCACTGGTCAATGCCGACGGCGTGGACGGCTTCACCATCAGCGGCAAAGGCACCATCGATGGTAACGGCCTGACGTACTGGCAGGAGTTCTGGACGCGCCGCAGATGGAATCCGCAGTGTACCAACAAGGATGCGCAACGCCCACGACTGACATACATCTCTAATTCGAAAAATGTCACCATCCAGGACGTACACCTGATGAATTCGCCGTTCTGGACGAACCACGTCTATAAGAGCAATCATGTGCGCTACCTTGACTGTTACATCTTTGCACCCACGGAAAACATCTTCCCGCCGGAACCCAAGCGTGGCGGTCCCTCGACGGATGCCATCGACATTGATGCCTGTACCGACGTGATGGTGCATGGCTGCTATATGCACGTCAACGACGATGCCGTGGTGCTGAAGGGCGGCAAAGGCACGTGGGCCGACAAGGACGAGACCAACGGTCCCTGTGAGCGCATCCTGATTGAGAACTGCACGTATGGCAAGGTGCATGGCTGTCTGACCTTAGGGTCGGAGTCGCTGCACGACCGCAACGTCATCCTGCGCCGCTGCCATGTGGTGAACGCCACTCGCGTGTTGTGGCTGAAGATGCGTCCTGACACGCCGCAGCACTATGAGTTCGTGACCATCGAGGACCTGACGGGACAGACCGGCTCGTTCCTCGTGGTGCGCCCCTGGACACAGTTCTTCAAGCACCAGCAGCGTGACGACATGCCGCTGTCGCAGTGTAACGACATCACCATGCGCAACATCAAGATGAACTGCAAGAACTTCTTTGATGTGGGTACGTCGGACAAGTACAAACTCGTCCGCTTCAACTACGAGAACATCGACGTACAGGACCAGAAGAAAGCCTTCGACGCTAACTTGATTGAGGCCACGACCGTCAAGAATGTCAAGATCAACGGTGTGCAGCAGTAACACAGCCCTTTTCAAAAGGATGCAAATGAAGCACGGCCAATACGAGTAATTTGTGTAAATCGTTGTTTAAAGAATATCAATAATATGAAGAAGTATTTTTTCGCAGTCGATCTCGGCGCAACGAGCGGACGTACCATACTGGGTACGCTGGCCGACGGACGGCTGGAGCAGGAGGAGCTGACACGCTTTCCCAACAACCTGATAGAGACGGGCGGCCACTTCTATTGGGACATCTACGCCCTGTATTTTGAAATGATACGCGGACTGAAGGAGGTTGCCCGCCGCCAGATCACGCTGACCTCGATAGGCATCGACACGTGGGGCGTCGACTTCGTGTTCATCGGCGAGGACGGTGCCATCCTGCGCAACCCCATGGCCTACCGCGACCCGCATACCTTCGGACGCATGGAGGAATATCTGGAGAAGGTCGTTCCCCAGCGTGAGGTGTACGACATCACGGGCATCCAGTTCATGAATTTCAACTCACTGTTCCAGTTGTATGCCATGCAGCAGGATGGGAACGTGGCGATGAAGATGGCCAAGAAGGTGCTGTTCGTGCCTGACGCCCTCAGCTGGATGCTGACTGGCGAGGCCGTCTGTGAATACACCATCGCCTCGACCTCGCAGATGCTCGACCCACGGACGGGCGACCTCAGCGAAAAGCTGATTGAGAGCGTCGGACTGACCCGTGTGTACTTTGGCCGTATGGTACAGCCCGGCACGAAGATTGGTGTGCTGACCGAGGAGGTGCAGAAGATGACGGGTCTGGGAGCTGTGCCGGTGATAGCCGTTGCCGGCCACGACACAGGAGCCGCCGTGGCTGCCGTGCCAGCCAAGGACGAGCAGTTTGCCTACCTCAGCAGTGGCACGTGGAGCCTGATGGGCATCGAGACGAAGGACGCCATCATCAACGACCGCTCCTACGAGCTGAACTTCACCAACGAGGGAGGCATCGAGGGTACCACGCGATTCCTGAAGAACATCTGCGGCATGTGGCTCTACGAGCGTTGCCGCAAGGAGTGGCCCGAGGAGGTGCGCAAGCTGTCGCATCCTGAACTGCAGGGGTCGGCCATGCAGGTGGAGTCCTTCCGCTCGATCATCAACCCCGACGACAAGGCGTTTGCCAATCCGTCGAGCATGATAGAGGCTATACAGACATACTGTCGTGAGACGGGGCAGGCCGTGCCGGAGACGCCGGCGGAGATATGCCGCTGCATCTTCGACTCGCTGGCACTGAGGTACAGGCAGGTGTTCCAGTGGCTGAAGGAGTTCTATCACTCGACGGGTGACCCGTCAAGCACCATCAGGGTGCTGCACGTCATTGGCGGCGGCTCGCTGAACAAGTACCTGACGCAGTTCACCGCCGACGCCTGTGGCGTCGAGGTGCTGGCCGGCCCGCAGGAGTGTACCGCCATCGGCAACATCATGCTGCAGGCGAAGGCCAGTGGCGACGTCGGTGACGTGTGGGAGATGCGCCGCATCATCGCCAACAGCGTCGACATGGTGGCCTACCATCCCACGGGCGACCAGGCCGCGTGGGACAAGGCATACGAGCGATACCTGAGTATTGTGGACAAGAAATAAAGAAGGTAAAAGGAACATAAATCTCCACAAAATCTATATTAAAATCTGAGTGACATAACATCTATGCAGTGTGTTATTGCCGACTTCGTGTGTTTCGACAGGCTGCTGGTTGAACTTAAAGCCATTTCCGAGATAACAAATGACCATAGAGGACAGTTGTTCAACTATTTACGAATTACAGACTCGCAGGCTGGCTTGCTCATCAATTTTGGACATCCCAAGATGCTTGTTTCCGAAAGATACCTCTATAATTCATTCATAAGGAACTATGAATATATAAGATTCAAGTAAGATTTATGTAGATTTATGTTCGTCCCCTCAAGCAACGTATATATGATTCATGTAAGATTTATGTAGATTTACGTTCAAATAAATAGTAATTAAAGTTTAGAGTTATGGCAAAACCATTAGTAGAGACCAAAGCAAAGGTGGGCGTGTTCAGCATTGCGCTGCAGGCATACCTGCCACAGTTCCCCCAGCTCGTTCCAGAGTTCGAGGCACAGTATGAAGCATTCAAGAAGACGCTGCCCGACACGATTGAGATTATCGACGGCGGCATGGTGACCACCAAGGAGCAGTCGATGGCTGCCGGCGACAAGTTCCGCGCTGCCGACGTTGACCTTGTCATCCTGCAGATGCTGACCTACTGCACATCGTATAACATGCTGCCTGCCGTGCGCGACCTCGACGTACCCGTCGTCATCGTCAACGTGCAGAAGAAGCTGGCACCCGACTATGCCAAGACCGACATCCCCACATGGCTCGGCGAGCTGTACGCCTGCGGCGCCATCGGCGAGATGGTGGCCGACCTGAACCGTGCCGGCAAGCGCTCGGCAGTCATCACCGGCGTCGTCGAGGGTGGCGACCCGGAAGTACAGGCCGAGATAGAGGACTGGTGCCGTGCCGCGCAGGTGCGTCGCCGTTTCCGCGACACCAACATCGCACAGATTGGCCGCCCGTATCCTGGCATGATGGACCTCTACATCGACGAGACCAACCTCTACCACCGCATGTTCGTCTATACCAAGCAGTTCGACTGGGAACAGATGTGGGCCATTGCCGACAACATTACCGACGAGGCTGCCATCCGTGCCAAGGCAGAGGACATCCTGGCCACGTTCGACATCGAGGGCGGTGGCACCGTGGAGAAGGTATGGGACATGGCGAAGTTCGTCGTGGCCTTCGAGCAGTGGGTGAAGGACGAGCAACTGGGCATGATAGCCTCTCACTATGCAGGCTTTGCACAGGGTGTGGCCGGCAAGCTCGACTCGATGCTGATTCCCGCCTTCTCGATGCTCATCAAGCAGCATACCGCATGCGCCGTCGAGGGCGACATGAAGGTGGCTATGGCTATGTCAATCCTGAAGACCATCAGCGGAACGGGTACGCTGGCCGAGATGTACAGCATTGACTTCCCGAAGGACATCTGCATCATCGGACACTCCGGCTCTGGCGACTTCGACATCTCGCAGGCCAAGAAGCCGACGATGAAGATCGTACCCGTGTTCCACGGCAAGACAGGCGGTGGCTATCTCACTCAGTTCTATCCCCCGACGGGGCCTGTCACCTATCTGGCCATCACGCAGGACAAGAACGGTGTGTTCAAGTTCGTCGTGGCAGAGGGTGTCAACGAGGAAGGCGAGATCTTCACCTTCGGCGACACCAACATGCGTACGAAGTTCTCGCTGCCCTGCCGCGAGTTCGTCAACAAGTGGAGCGAGGCTGGTCCTACCCACCACATGGCAGCCGCCGTGGGTCACCACATCGACACCATCCTGAAGGTGGCGAAGATTTTCAACATCGAGTGTGACGTAGTTTGTAGGTGATATGGCAAATAGTGGATCATTGAAGAGCACCATCGCGGTGTCTCTCACCAATTATCTCGATGCCGGTGCCATCGTGGCCGGTGCATCAGGTCTGACGCTGTGGCAGCAGTACCTCGGACTCTCCGAGGTACACCTCGGCTGGCTGAACTTCATCTCGGCCAACTGCCTTGGTGCCGCCATCGGTGCCATCATCGGCGGTTTCCTGGCCGACAAGTACGGTCGTAAGTTTATCTTCACCTATAACCTGCTGGTCTATATGACGGGTGTGCTGCTGGTGATGTTCTCGATGAATTTCCCCATGCTGCTCGCCGGATTCCTCGTGACGGGCATCAGTGTCGGCGTTGGTGTGCCAGCCTCATGGACGTATATCAGCGAGTCGTCGGAGGTCAACAACCGTGGCCGCAACATCTGTATCTCGCAGATGTCGTGGGGCTTCGGACCGATGTGTATCCTGCTGTTCGGCATGCTCTTCGCCCCCGGCGGCTACCTGTTCGGATGGGTAGAGTCGGTGGCTCACATGTTCGGCGGCAACGACATGACGCAGGAGGCTGTCAATGCCTTCTCGTCGCGCATCGTGTTCTTCACACTGTTCGTCGTGGCCTTCATCGCGTGGAACCTGCAGCGACAGCTACAGGAGAGTGCCGAGTTCACCGCCCAGAAGGAGGAGGACAAGAAGGCTGGCATGCTCGACAACATCAAGGTGCTGTTCTCCAACAAGATTGCCGTGCGCACCGTCGCCTTCCTGGCCACCATCTACCTGACGTGGAACCTCGTGGCATCGGTGATGGGATTCTTCCAGCCGCACATCTACGAGACGGCGGGCGGTGTGAGCAACGAGCAGGCCAACTGGATGAACTGCATCCAGTGGTTCATCATCGTCGCCGTGACCTTCGTCGTCTCGAAGCTCATTGACAAGACATCGCACAAGGCCATCTATACCTTCGGCCTATTGGTGGCCATTGCTGCCTGGCTGGTCATCGTCACCATCGGTGTCAATGGCATGATGGGCCTCTGGCTCTTCGCCATTCTCTGGGGTGTGCAGGGCGGTTCGTCGCCTCAGATATTCTACGCCTTGTGGGGTAGCGAGCTGTTCCCCGCCAAGTTCCGTGCCGGCGCGCAGGGACTGATGTTCTTCATTGTCCGTGGCCTGTCGGCCGTCTGGGGTCTCGTATTCACCTACATCTACGGTGAGAACGGCGAGGGCTTCACCATTGCAGCCTTCTGCATGATAGCCCTGCTGGCCATCTCGCTCATCGTGGGCTTCCTCGGTGTGCCGAACACCCGCTGCCGTGCGCTCGACGACATCACCCGCGAGCGTTACGGCGACAACTATTAAGCGCTTTTGTCGCTATGTTTTGGTAAAACATGGAAAAACTTGTTAAATGGCTTGGCCGTTTGACAAGTTTTTTTTACCTTTGCCCATATTTAATAATGTCCGCGTGTATGAAACACAGATTATTAGTTATAGTTGCTGCATGGATACTGGTGCCTATGGGACTGTTTGCACAAAATTACAATACACTATGGAAACAAGTGGAGGAAGCCGACCTGAAGGATCTGCCGAAGACGGCTATTGAGCGTCTGCAACAGATAGAGGACAAGGCCCGTAAGGAGAAAGCCTACGGCCATCTGCTGCGCGCAACGCTGTTGCATGCCCGCAAACAGGCCGAGATAGCCCCCGACTCGCTGCAGCCTGCCATTGCGCAGCTGGAACAGCAGGAGCGGCAGGCCGACGACGCCGTGCTGCGCATGGTGTATGCCGCCGTGCTGGCCAAGATATACAAGGACAACCACCAGCTGGCCGACGACTGGGAGGCACGGCAGCAGGAGTACTACCAGCGGGCAACGGAGCATCCGGAGTTGCTGGCCGCCGAGAAGGCCGACACGTATGTGCCGTTCGTCGTGAAGGGCAAGGACAGCGGGCTGTATGGCCACGACCTGCTCAGTGTGGTGGGTACGGAGCTGGAGGCCTGGCAGTGGATGAGCGACTACTACGCCGGACAGGGCAACCGTGCCGCCGCCTGCCTGACGGCCCTGCGCCACCAGACGGCGCAGGACAGGGCCTACCGCGAAAAGCTGGCGCAGTCGGTGTACATCAGCAAGCTGGACTCGCTGATTACGGTCTACGGTGACCTGCCGGAAGCCGGCGAGATAGCCATAGAGCGATATATATACATGCTGAACCACACCGACGCCACGCCTGCCGAAAAGGCCGACTGGCTGCAGCAGTCGCTGAAGCGCTGGAGTGGTTGGCAGCGCGCCAACGAGCTGCGCAACTTCCTGACGGAGCTGACCAATCCCGCTTTCCAGGTGAGGGCTGACGTACGGGTGGCCGAGATCAACAAGGAACAGACCGTCAGGCTGGATGGTCTGCGCCACGTGAGCTCGCTGACCATGCGCGTCTACCGTACCGCACTGAAGGGCGACACCGACCTCAACCCCAACGACGAGCGAGACTACAAGAAGATCAAGGCAGCGATGGCCGAGGTGAAGGACATGGAGCGTGTGTTGACGTTCAGCGGTCACGAGAACTACGAGGTGTTTGAGGACTCCCTCCTGCTGGGCAAGCTGTCTGCCGGCGTTTACCTGCTGGAGTTCAGCACACAGCCGGCTACCAGCACCTATCGTACACTTTACTTCGTATCGGGCGTACGCTTGATGGCCCAGCCGCAACCGGACAACAAGGTGCGCTATGTCGTGGTGGACGCCACAACGGGACAGCCGCTGCCGGGAGCCACCATTCAGCTGGTGTACAGGGGCATGAAGCAGTCGTCGGAGACGAAGACCTGCGATGCCAAGGGCGAGGTCGTCTGCACGTTCGACAAGCAGCGTCCGTCGGCAGTATGGGCCTACACCAAGAGTGACAACTACTGTCCGCAGGCCGCCATCTACGGCCGTTACGTATACTACGAGCAGCGTTACAACCGCGAATACACCAACATCTTCACCGACCGCAGCATCTACCGTCCGGGTCAGACCGTCCACGTGGCTGCCGTCGTCTGGAAGGACCTGTCGGCCACCGAGAATACCGCCGTCGAGGGCAAGACGCTGAAGCTGGAACTGCGTGACACCAACTACAAGCTCGTCGGCGAGCAGCAGGTCGTCACCGACCGCTTCGGCAAGTGCAGTGCCGACTTCACGCTGCCCACGGGCCTGCTGAACGGCCGCTTCACCATCCGTGGCGGTCAGGGCATGGCCACCATCCGTGTCGAGGAGTACAAGCGTCCGACGTTCGAGGTGAAGTTTGACGACTATAAGGAGTCATACAAGAACGGTGACATCGTGCATGCCAAGGCCAAGGCGACGACCTACGCCGGCGTCCCCGTGCAGGATGCCAAGGTGAAGTACACCGTGCGCCGCCAGGTGGCCTGGTGGTGGCTCGGCTACTCACGATACTGGCAGGTGGGTGTCGTCGGCAACAGTCTGCAGAACGAGGTGGTCAGCGAGGGCGAGACCGTGACGGCCGACGACGGCTCCTTCACGGTGGACATGCCCATGCAGCTGCCCAAGAGTCTGGAAGGCCGCCCGATGTTCTACCACTTCGTGGTGGAGGCCGACGTTACCGACATGGGCGGCGAGACACACAGCGGCACCATGCGGCTGCCGCTGGGAACGAAGCCCACGGTGCTGACCTGCGACCTGCCCAAGCAGGTACGCGGCGACCAGCTGCCGAAGGTGACCTTCAGCCGTCGCAACGCCGCCGGCAAGGAGATTGACGGCACGGTGAAGTACCGCATCGACGGCGGCAAGTGGCAGGAGTGTGCAGCCAATGCTCCATGCTCAATGGCCGGTTATCAGCTGAAGAGCGGCGAGCACCGCATAGAGGCCACCTGCGGCGACGACACTGTGGATATGACGTTTGTTGTCTTCGGACTGAACGATACCAAGCCTGCCACGAAGACCAGCGACTGGTTCTACGTGTCGGACAAGCAGTTCCCAAGCGACGGCAAGCCCGTCACGGTACAGGTGGGCGCCTCCGACCCCAACCTGCACATCGTCTATGGCATCTTCGCCGGCAGCCAGCAGATAGAGAGCGGCAGCGTCAGGAAGAACGGCGAGCTGCTGAACAGGAAGTTTACGTGGAAGGAGGCCTACGGCAACGGCCTGCTGCTGACCTTCGCATGGGTGAAGGACGGTGTGTGCCACAGCCATGAGACGGTCATCACCCGTCCGCTGCCCGACAAACAGCTGAAGATGGCGTGGGAGACCTTCCGCGACAGGCTGAAGCCCGGCCAGCAGGAGGAGTGGCGGCTGCAGGTGACCACGCCCGACGGCCAGCCCGCCGACGCCAGTCTGATGGCCGTGCTCTACGACAAGAGCCTCGACCAGCTGAACCCGCACCAGTGGACTTTCAGCCCCGTGCCGTCGTTCTCGCTGCCATCGGCCAGATGGCAGTGGAACACGTGGGGCAGCATCAACGGCAGCGGTGCCAAGGACTACCGACTGCTCGACGTGGCAGAACTGGACTACAGCTGCTTCGACGGCGAGGTGTTCCCATACTACATATCACCGATGCGTATGCGCGGTGGCATGATGTACAAGTCCATGGCCGCCCCGATGATGTCGAGGGCTACCAATGCGGAAGAGAGCATGACGATGGATGCCGCCAACGGCGCGGTGCAGAAAGCCGTGGTTGTCGAGGAGAAGAAGGTAGCAACTACTGGGGCCGTGGCTGCCGATGAGGCTGTTGAGGCCGATGGTGCCAGTGAGCGGGACGGCAGTGAGGTACAGCTGCGCGAGAACCTGAACGAGATGGCCTTCTGCTACCCGACCGTGGAGAGCGACAAGGACGGACGCATCGTGCTGAAGTTCACGCTGCCCGAGAGTCTCACGACGTGGCGCTTCATGGGTGTGGCTAACACGTCGGACATGCTGTATGGCAGCATTGACGGCGAGGCCGTGGCCCAGAAGGACGTGATGGTACAGCCCAACATGCCGCGCTTCGTGCGCATCGGTGACAAGGCACAGCTCTCGGCCCGCATCTTCAACCTGCTGGAGACACCAGTGAGCGGTCAGGCCCGCCTGCAGCTCATCGACCCGGAGAACGACAAGACCGTCTACGAGCAGACCATTCCCTTCAGTGTGGAGGGCGGCAAGACGACGAGCGTTACCGCTGACTTCACGCTGACTGGCAAGGAGTCGTCGCTGCTCGTCTGTCGTGTGACGGCAGCGGGCGACGGTTTCAGCGACGGCGAACAGCACTACCTGCCCGTGCTGCCTAACAGCGAATACGTCACCAAGACGGTGCCGTACACCCAGCATGAGCCGGGCGTGAAGACCATCGACCTGACGAGGCTGTTCCCTGCAGGCACCACCCACCAGAAACTGACCGTGGAATACACCAACAACCCGGCGTGGCTGATGGTGCAGTCGCTGCCCGTGCTGGGACAGCCCTACGAGCACAGCGCCATCGACCAGGCAGCGTCCTACTATTCGAACCTGTTGGCCAAGACGCTGCTGGCTCAGAGTCCGCAGGTGAAGACTGTCTTCGAGCAGTGGAAGCGCGAGGGTGGCAGCGAGAACTCGATGACCAGCAACCTGCAGAAGAACCAGGAGCTGAAGAACATCGTACTCAGCGAGACACCGTGGGTGTGGGCTGCCGACCGAGAGAATGAACAGAAGGCGCGCCTCAGCGACTTCTTCGACGAGAACGGCATCGGCAACCGTCTCAGTACCGCTGTCGAGAAGCTGAGGAAGCTACAGAACGGCGACGGTTCCTTCTCGTGGTTCCCCGGCATGGAGGGCAGCACCAGCATCACCGTGGCCGTCGCCGAGATGCTGGCACGCCTGAATGTCATGGCCGGCACACAGAAGGACATCAAGACGCTGGAGGACAAGGCCTTCGGGTTCATCGGCAACGAGATGGTCAAGGTTGTCGCCGAGCTGAAGAAACAGAAGAAGCCCTCGTTCCCGTCGTTCACCGCCCTGCGCTGGCTGTACATCTGCGCCATCGACGGCCGTCAGCTGCCCTCAAGGGTGAAGGCCGCCAACGACTACCTCATACCGCTGCTGAAGAAGGACATCAAGCGGCAGACCATCTACGAGAAGGCCATGACCGCCGTCATCCTGGCCAAGCGCGGTGAGCAGAAGGTCGCAGCCAACTACGTGAAGAGTCTGAAGGAATACACTGTCTACACCGAGGAGATGGGCCGCTACTACGACACGCCGCGTGCCGCCTACTCGTGGTACGACTACAGGATACCCACCGAGGTGGCTGCCATCGAGGCCATCAAGACCGTCGCCCCGCAGGACGAGCAGACCATCGACGAGATGCGCCGCTGGCTGTTGCAGGAGAAGCGCACACAGCTGTGGGACACGCCCATCAACAGCGTGAACGCCATCTATGCCTTCCTCTTCGACCATCACGACCTGCTGGCACAGCGGGAGCAGACCGTCCTCGCCATCGACGGCTCGCCCCTTGACACCCCCAAGGCCACGGCCGGCATCGGCTACGTGAAGACGGCCATCAGCCAGCCGAAGGGCCAGACGTTCACCGCCGACAAGCGCAGCGAGGGAACGTCGTGGGGTGCCGTCTATGCCCAGTTCATGCAGAAGACCAGCGACGTGGAGGCTTCGCAGAGCGGTATCACCGTGAAGCGTGAGCTGATGACGCGCAACGGCAATGCCTTGTCGCCGGCTGGCAACGCTCCGTTGAAGGTGGGCGACCGTGTCGTGGTGCGTATCACCATCGACTGCGACCGCGACCTCGACTTCGTACAGGTCAGCGACCGTCGTGCCGCCTGCATGGAACCCGTGCGCCAGCTGTCGGGCTACCGCAACGGTGCCTACTGCTCGCCGAAGGACTGCGCCACCAACTACTTCTACTACGGACTGGCCAAGGGTCGGCATGTCATGGAGACAGAATACTACATCGACCGCGCCGGACAGTACGAGACAGGAACGTGCAGCGTACAGTGTGCCTACTCGCCCGAGTACCGTGGCACGGCACCGTCGATGACGATAGAGGTAAAACAATAAAGAAGACAAGAATACAAACAGACGTGAAGACATACATGAGACAAACTATAGGAACTAAGGTGAGATGGTATCTGCTCTTTTACCTTCTTGCCTTCCTGCCTTTCACGTCAGTGGCACAGAAGCCACTGACAGGCAATACAACGGTGGACGTGGGGCGCACGGGATACCAGATGCCCGTGACCGCCGTCTTTGAATTCCATAACAAGAGCGTGCGGCACCTGCGCATTACCGACGTGAAGCCCGACTGCGCCTGTACCACCGTAGACTACCCCAAGGGCGACATCGGCATGGGCGAGAAGTTCCAGATACGCATGACGTACGATGCCCGCCAGCTGGGCCACTTCGACAAGCAGGCCGCCGTCGTCACCAACAGCTCGCAGAAGCCGATGTACATCCGCATGCACGGCATCGTGCTGGAGGACTACGTGGACCTGTCGGCCAACTATCCTGTCCAGATGGACGACCTATGGATAGACAAGGCAGAGCTGGAGTTCGACGACATCAACCGAGGCGTGCTGCAGGAGCAGGAGCTGCACATATATAATAATGGTACGCGAGCATGCCAGCCGAACCTGATGCACCTGCCGTCGTACCTCACGGCCGTTGTTACCCCTGAGACGCTGGCACCGTTGAAGGCCGGCAAGATCACGGTGACGCTGAACTCAGCCAACCTGCACGGCTACGGACTGACGCAGACTACCGTCTACCTCGCTGCCAACCCTGGCGACAAGGTCAGCCCCGACCACGAGATAGGCGTGTCGACAGTGCTGCTGCCAGCTTTCGAGGGGCTGACACCTGAACAGCAGGCGATGGCTCCCCGTCTGGTGCTGTCGAGCGAGAAGGTGGACATCACCTTCGACGGCAAGAAGAAGCGCACGGCAGTCATCGTGGTCAGCAACCAGGGACGCAGCGAGCTTGACATCTCGTCGCTGCAGCTTTTTACACGTGGATTGCAGGTGTCGCTCGGCAAGCGGACGCTAAAGGCCGGCGAACACACAAGACTGAAGATCACCGCCCTGCGCGAGGACCTGCAGAAGGTGCGCACCCGTCCCCGCATCCTCATGATTACCAACGACCCCCAGAAGCCGAAGGTCACCATCACGATCAATGCCCATTAGCCCAAGTCGAAACATCGCAACATCGCAACATCGCAACAACGAAACAACGCAATACCATTATGGACCATCCCGAGAATAGCGCAGAATATGCCGGCCTGCAGGTCAACAGCGGCGTCGAGCAGCCCAGCATCATCAATCCCTACCTGAAGCGCGGCCGCTTCCGCAAGCGCGAGCTGTCTGCCGCAGAACTGGTGGAGGGCATCGTGAAAGGCGATGTCACCATCCTGTCGCAGGCCGTGACGCTGGTGGAGAGTGTCAACCCCGACCATCAGGCCAAGGCACAGGAGGTCATCAACAAGTGCCTGCCCTACAGCGGCAACAGCATCCGCGTGGGTATCAGCGGTGTGCCGGGGGCGGGCAAGTCGACCAGCATCGACGAGTTCGGCATCCATGTGCTGAAGGAGAAGGGCGGCCGTCTGGCCGTGCTGGCCATCGACCCCTCCAGCGAGCGCAGCAAGGGCAGCATCCTGGGCGACAAGACGCGCATGGAGAAAC
>JAEEGL016642474.1_pt1 | contig 20093 bp, 27 predicted proteins | sample 9134231 | NCBI WGS metagenome assembly JAEEGL01 (sample SAMN16246548, study PRJNA631951) | gut metagenome | biome: gut microbiome; feature: rumen; material: fiber-attached | host: Bos | place: Iran: Karaj | collected 2018-10
AAATGTGTACCTTTGTTCATCTTTGTTCATGTTACCTGGTTTTGTAGCGAAAACAAAGGTAACGAAAAAGGCTGAACCTCGGCAACGGGATTCAGCCTGATTTTTTCAGCCGCAAAAAAGTTTTAGCGGACACCAATGATTTTCATTAGTTTATACTATCACATGGTTAGGAAGTGATATCAATCGACAAAACCTCTAGCAACAAAAAAATAAGTCACTGATTTTCAGTGACTTATTTTTAATACCCTTTTACTCATCTTTTGTACATTTTAGAGTGATTAATGCCTCCAGGCTTTGGCGCATGTGGGTGACGGCATAGGTGATGAACTTGCAGTCGGAGTCTAAATCATAGTCCATTGCGGAATTTCTTAAGCTGGCCTTTCCGGCTTCGATTAATTCTTCAAGTGTTAGTCCACGATGCTGGTATTGACTGACCAAACTCACCACAAAGCGCATATTGGCTTGTTCCAAACGTTTTAACTCGTCACAGTCACGACCTTTTTCCTTCACGGCTTTGAGCAGCACCCGTTCTTCCTCACTTACCATCAATGGGGCTCGGCCAATTTCAACCAGTAATTCATCTATTTGTTCGTTCGTCATATCCTATTGATCTATTATTTCAATCGTCAGGTTGGGGAATATTTGGAGCAGGGCATATTTCAGGCAGTCGCGGTGGGTCCCATAGAATTGGACTGAGATTTCACAGGGCTCACCCTCGCTGATGGACTGGATGTAACCAACATAGGTGTCAGAGCCAACGAGTGTCTTCATCACGATTTCAAGAGGCAGGTACATGAATGGTCCTGTGTGCACGCCGTATTTTGTGTACATTTCCATGAGTAGAAGTTTCACGACAGGCATATCATCACCAGCTATACGGTATGTAGCAAATTCGGGACATTCGGTAATTTCAGCATCTTTGCTGTGCTCGCAGGATGCTTCAAGTTGCAGCTTCTGTGTCTCTGAATCTACTGTTTTCATTTGCTTAAGTATTGATGATTACACAAATACGTTACTACAGTAGGCCAGTCAGGGAACTTTGCCGAACCAAATTGGATTAGTTCGCCCTTAAACTCCTTGGCGCCGTTATTCTCCCGATCGTCAATCAGGAAGTCGCCGCGGTTGAGGTCCTTGTGGTGTGAGATGATGAGTCGTTTGTAAAAGATGGATTTTTCATCTTTGCCGAAGTGACGCTGCACCCACTCCAGTTTGTCGCACCAAGCAGACGGGTTGAGCCATGGCGCTGTAGAGAGAATGTAGAGGTCGAAGAACTTGTTCAGTTCCTGCATAGCCTCGATGGCGCCAGGCATCGGATCCATCAGCGAAAATATCCCCGGGATTTCGTCATAATGGGGCTTACCCGTGCCATCACCGGCATACTTGGCCTTGACCGCTTCAGGCACACGGTTGAGTCCGCTCTGGAAATCAACCAGGACATTGTCCATATCAACATACACGGTTTTTCCGCATTTCAAACTGGTGTTTCTACTAAGTTTAAATCCCATAATCTTTACTTTATAAATTGGTGATTCATACTCCCTTTGAATGAGCGTTTCGGATGCCTCTCATATTCTAATTAATTAAAACCTATTCTTTGGGCTTTATTGGTGGATTGCATGGTCTCGGCCTTGCAGTAGTCCATGAGAGAGGAGAGGTGGTCGGTGGCATTTCCCTCGCCATACAGGACACGGTTGATGGTGTCTTTGCGGGCAATATTCTCGATTTGGCCTCCGCTCAACTCATAAGCTTGTGCCAAGGCACTGGCATCACTCTCACTCAGACCAGGCACCATACTTTGCCAAATACTGCTACGCACGCTGGCATCGGGCTTTTCAAACTCGATTTTATAGAGGAAACGTCGCTCAAAAGCGCCATCCAGGTTGGTGGCAAGGTTGGTTGTGGCGATGAGGATTCCGTTCAAATCTTCCATCTCCTGCAGGATGATGTTCTGGATGCTATTCTCCATCTTGTCCACCGCATTCTCGGCGCCGTTCTTGCGAACTCCGAAGATGGCATCGGCCTCGTTGAACAACAAGATAGGAGCTACGTCGCAGCGCTTGACCAGTTCGCGGTAGCGGTCAAAAAGCGCTTTGATGTTCTTCTCACTGTCTCCCACCCACTTGCTCTTGATTTTCGGCACTTCAACGGCCATCACGCAACGCCCCGTGAGGCGAGCCAACTGATAGGCGGTTTCGGTCTTTCCCGTTCCCGGGGCGCCATAGAACAAGCAGGCGAAGCCAGTACGGAAACCGTTGTCAGTCATGCGTTGCTGAATCTGCTTAAATTTGTCCACCTCGAGGAAGGAATTCAGCTCTTTGATCTGTTGCGTCATTGTCTGGGGATAGAAGAGGGCCTTCGGGGTGATGCTATCAGGATAGAGCACATTGCTCAATTTCTCATCAGGTTTGTTGAGGTCAAATTCGGCGAGCAGTTTTGATTTTGCCTTGCTAGTCAGCGTGAATGTCGATGTGCTGGCTCTGCCATCCTCACACACGGGTTCAATCAGCTCCATTTTTGCAAGAACATGTTTTCCCGACGCCAGTTGCATGACGGTCGAACGGTGCTGGTAACATCTGTCGTAAAGGCACTTCAATTCATGGGCGCAGAGTCGTTCATCGTCCTCGTTGATGAGTTGGCTGCAGAAGTAAGCCAGCAGCATCATGTTGGCATCGTCAAGCTTCAGGTCAAGCATCTGGCGGGCAAAGCCTATGTGCGAATTGTCTTTGAACAGCGCTTTCAGATCCAGTCTCAAGTCTTCGGGACTGATATCATTATGATCTGCAGCAATGAACCATGTGCCCATCAGGTCAAGCATTGCCGGAGCATCATCAACCTTCAGATTGGGAGATATTTGTGCTTTGTTTTCCTGCAGGGCATTGATCACGTGCTCGGGAATATCAAAAGCGTCACGTTCCCGGTCACGATAGCGCATCAGCCTCATCTGAACCATCGCTTTGATGTCGGCATCAAAAGAGAGACTCGCGACATTCCTCATATTGAGATGATGCGATAACTCGATGAGACGCACATTGCGGGGTCCGCATTCGACCGTGATGCAGAACAGGATGGCTTGCTGCGGCGTGATGTTGTAGGCATCGGCCACCAGTTTGATTTCTTTCTTGCACTGTTTCAAGAACAGATCGCACAGTTGCGAGTCACAGGATTTCTCGACGATGGTCTCGACAGCCTTAAGCAAGGTGAGTCGCTTGCTGGTTGTACGCTTGGTTGTTTTGTTTTCTTTCTCCATTGTAAAACAGTATTTATTGGTTGATAAATTGCGATAAAACTTGCGTCATACCCGATAATCGGGCACAACAATAATGATATTAAATCATTGATATTGAGCAGACAATATTTGCAATCCACCCAATATCAAGCGGTTGCAACCAATCAGGCTGCGAGAGGTCGTTGCAAAATTGGTGTTAAGTGGAAATGTTTGATGAGTTTTTCAAGGAGTTGGTCGGTTTCTTTTCGGCTAAGTCCGAAGAAGGTTACTTCGAGTTTTTCGAGGTCACCCCAGCATTCAATGTGTTTGTTGTAAAGGTAGTTGTGTACCCGATTGTAAGTTCTCAGTGAATTAGTTTTGATTGTTGTCATAATTGTTATTATTTAAAAGTTAAAAATGAAATTCGTCGTTAATATGTAAACACGGCCAAAAAAATTCAAAAATTTCGGAAATATTTTTCAAAAATTTTTCAAGTCGCTGAAATAGAGGCATTTGGAAATGCGTGAATATGACAACATTTTGATGTTAAGAGCGCCGTTAGTCCTCCATCAGTCCCAGGAGAAGTTCTCGCCGCTCTTGTAGAGATGCACCACATAGCCTCCTTTCCTCAGCTTCTCGGCAAGGAAATCACACTGTCTGCCTGTGGAGATCTCCCACTTGCGCTCAGGCAGGCTGTACTCGATGGTCTCGACGGAGTCATGAACAATGACGTGGCGCAGATTGGAGCAACCAGCAAAAGCATTGAACCCGATTTCCTTCAACCCCTCAGGAATATAAATGGCCTCGAGAGAGTCTAGATTCTGGAATGCATGGTCCTTGATTTCCTTGACATAATGCGGGAAAATAATGCAGACCGGGGTCTCGCAGGCCGAGCCGACAGCGACTTTGTCTTGAGTAATCTTCACACCGTCAGTAATCTCAACACCATTCCTAAAGAATTTCACACCATCATTCGTAATTGCTAATGCCATAATTCTATAATGTATTTAGTTGTTCCTACTCCCTTCAAGTGAGCGTTTCGGATGCCTCTCGTGTTTATATGATTTGTTTGATTCAACAAACGATTGGATTTTTTCCGAGATAAAAGATACTGAAATTTATCTAGCTAGCCAAATTTCAATGTATGATTTAACTCATTTTAACGAATAATTATTCGGTTCCACAAGGCGCTTATATAATATAGAAACAACCTGGAAAAAATTCAAAATTAATTTCAAATTCTGCACAAAATAGGATGCAGTTGCCAAGGATTCAGGTACTTATGGAAATGTTAAAGATTCTATAATTCTTTCATGTGTTTTTTATGGCTCTTGTTTTTAATTTTTTGGGGCATTTTTACATTTTAAGGCTAAAATAAGGAACTAATGATTTTTAAGATTATGAACAAAGACAAGATTTTTATGGTAACGATTCATGTTGTGGCAGGCGTATTGATGATAGCCGTGTGCTGGACGCCTGCGATTGTTGGTAACATCTCGATTTGGAACAAGCTGTTCTGCACCGCAGCCATCATTCTCCTGCTGCGGTTCCACTACTGGTGCCAGCAATATGAGCCATGACACCAGCTGTGGAAAGATGTAAACTAAATTAGAGATAAATCTACCAAACTGTCAACCCAGTATAGGCGAACGATTAAAATAGTGTAAACCAACTTAGTTAATCTCTCTCAAATCTGTCAAGTATTCTTAGGGAAAGACACTTAGCTGCATACAAGGCTGCGGTGGCATAGCTTGACGTGATGTAGATGCCTTGCCCAAACTTGGATTTTCCCTCGCCTTCACCCAAGTGGGCTATGTCAAAGTGGTCAAAGAGACGATAAGTGCCATGATAAAAGGTCTCCATTTTCTGAATTTATTTGAAATATATCCTTCTTTCAAAAAACGTATTGACATAATCAGTCACTTTCATTTCTAAACTCTTGAGCAAAAATGTCATTGTTGATGTCGGCGCGAGTTGCGAGGGCGAACTCAACGATTTCGAAGTTGTAATTCTTCAAGAGGGTCTTGAATGTCCTTGCCACTACATCGATGGGATTTTTGAAGGCGCCACAACCCCACTTGCCGAGGATGAGGACTTCGGCACCTGCTTTTGCGGCCACGTCAAGAATTCTCTTGATGCGTCGCGCTATGAGCACCTCGTAGTCAGCAGGCCTTCTGTGACCATGCCATAATTCTGGAGCAGCGCAGGTGATAACATCCACCTTATACCAGTCCTCGCGAGGCATCATTTGGGGCCAAATCGGATCGGTGCGTTCATCGGTCTTAAAGACGATGACGTCGGGGGTGTAAATGATATCGTCATTGCCCATGTGGTCCAACTGACCTGCTGCATAGAGCCGAATGTGCCTCTCATAGAAGGTCTCCTTCATTGCTTGCAAGCAAGGTAATAAAGTTGAGCACCTGCACAGCGACTCCTCCTGTGCGCCAGCCGAGAACGGGGCGCCACCGATGCTGTGGTTGTTGGCGAAATTGAGGACAGCCACCTTTTTGCCGTTATAACCTTTTGCGGCTTCAAAGCTTCGTTTTCCCGACACGACATATTGTGTGCTCGGGTTTTCTGCAGAATTGACATCAACGTCATCCTCTTGCGCCACCATATATTGGCGAGTGATTGAGTTCTCCACTGCTGACACTAATTCTGGTATCGTCTCATACTGATGCTGTGTGTCCAGCATCACATTGTAATTGATATTTCTGTAGTTATTCATAGACACAAACAATTATTGGTTGACAAAGATAATAAATATTGAATTAAGTACCAAATTAAACAGCTTCAGGGTCATCGGTCCATTCCAGGTTGTCGGCCCTGTTGTCTAGGGTGTTTCCATTCTTGTGCCTGATATAGGGGAGATTCTGTGGATTGGGTACCCAGGCATCGGCAACTAAATCGTGGACAAAAAACAGTGCTGAAACACCATTATTCTCAAGCTCCACGACTTGATAATCGTTACCTTTGCATCTCAATATCATCGGCTTCACTATGCTATTTTCTTGAGGATCATCGGGCTCCTCTATCAGTTCGCCAATGCCTTGATCCAAGAGCTGGTTGATTGCCTTAGATGCTTTTTTATACTCTTCGTCAGTAAGTTTCAAGATTTTCATAATTCTACCCTAAATTTAGTTATAACTGATTGGACAAACTGAGAACTCGCACCGAGGCAACACCGAGCCGAAATACAGCTGGTTATACTCGTCAAGTTTCTCACCTAAAACAGCAACTGTCAATGTTACAATCATATCCATAGCATTTTCCGTTAAATGGTTTTTTGTATTATCCTGAATTTAAGTATGGACGCGAGATTGCGGCATAATATGAAGGGGAAGGTGAAGACGCTCTCCCTTTTATCTATGTATCCTTTTCTCATCCAACAATGCCACACTTTTACATTATATTGGCTTTCAATACGTTTGCACTCTTTGATGTAAGCCAAACCATGTTTTTTGCTTTTTCTATATTTTTGTGTTACTGACAAGTGCGCCATTTCATGCAATAATACGCTTTTCAGCTTTTCTTCGTCCCAATTGATTCGTTTACTGATCTTAATGGATGTATTTTTAACGCGCTGGTTTTTGTCAATTTCAAATTCAAATACCCCAACAATAGTTTTAAAACTTTTGCTAAGAAACCCCATCTTGGCACTTCTCAGTTTCCCGTCAAAATACATCCGGTTGTATTCGTCAAACCGCACCTTCAGGTCTTCCTTCGTTATCTTCATAGGATTAACTTGCTGGTGCAAAGAAGAATCGGGCCAATGAGCGCTTGGGAGCCGCTGCGCTGACCTTCAGTCCACGCATCGTTGGATGAACCTGAATGTTTAAGCCATATTTCTCGTTCATCTCGGCAGCAGCTTTGCGGAATCGGGGTCCGTGCATTTTCTTCTCGACATTCTTGGAACGCTCCAGCTTGTAGTGCAGCATCTCGTGGACGAGGACATCGCGGAGATATTCCTCGGTCCAGTCATAGTACATTGAGATTCCGATTCTGACATTGTGCAGCCTGCTGCCCGGTGAATGCTGATTGCAGCTGAATCGGCCAAAACACCTGAATGACCTTATCAGATAGAACTCATAGGGCCATAGCAGACGACCGCCGAAGTACAACTTGTTGTATTCCTCGAACTTCTTCTCAATGATTTCGACCGTGATTTCCATTCTGATCAATTCTTAATTATTGATTTCATCATCCTCAAAATCGTCATCGTAGTAGTCATTCATTATATCATACTCGCTATACAGCAAATCTCCGTCTTCGTACACCAGATCGCCATCCATATCGGGATCATATAATTCGATTTCGGAGATGAAAACGTCCATAGCATAGTCTTCAACCGCCTTTTCGACCCGTTTCTGAAACTCTGGCATACGCATTCTTATCATTAACCCGATATAGTGGGCCCAAGGATTTGCATTGTACTCCTCAAACTTGCGGTACTCTTCTTCGGTTGCCCAAAAGAATATCGAATCCTCACCGTCACCGATTAATTCCAAGTCGTGAAACATAAAGGTGACCTTTACCACAACCTGCCCCTCTCGCTCCTGCACGCTCATCTCATTATTCAAATCTTCCATTTTGTCTTCTTTGCTATTCGAATTTTCTGCTGTTGCCTTCAGTGTTCTTTCTTCGTCTTTCATAGTGTTGTTCTTTTATTGTTCATTGAGTTTGTGTTCAGTGAATACATTATTCTCTATCACCAGATAGGAACCATTGTCCAACGCATCGCACAGCCAAAGGTTGTGCGGAATTTCGCTAGAGTCCTTCACATTGAAGCAACGCTCTACAGGTGTGTGGCCGACCACTTGGTCATAGCCTGGAATCATCACATTGACCAATGTCTCCGGTCGGATCCATGTGGGTGGCTGGTAGGGTGATGTGCCGTAGACATCCCTCGAATCCAAGAGGCTGAACCCGAACAGTTCGGAGGGTTTGAGTGCGTTGATGCCATTGAGTGAAACTCCGTTATGTTTCAGCCACTTCGTTGAAATGCCGGCATGACTGAACACCGTATTGCCCATGATATGAATCCATTGGGTCTTGGCGAGGAATTCCACTTTAAGATCCCTCATCAACTCAGCTACCCATGGAAAGTAGCCGCTGCACTCCGCCCAATAATAGCCCAGATGCTGCAGATCGTGGTTGCCCCGCAACAAGATAGTCTCGGGATGATGATCCTTGAAGCGCAGGATTTCCAAGAGGTTTGACACTTGATCGGACTCGGACACACAGTCGTGGGTCGACACATAATCCCCCAAGAAGATGACTTGGTCGGGTTGCTCTTTATCAATGATGTCCTTCCACACTGTACGGCCATGTATGTCGCCTAATACTACAATTTTCATAATATTATTGTCAAGATTATTCGCCATATTGTTGTTCTAAAGTGATTAAATCTGTTTCTGTACTGTTTCTTTGAATATGCCCTTCAAGACATTCCATTGAGGCAGTCCTTGGGGATAACGGATGCTGTAGCCACAGTCGCAGTCGGGACAATAGGCACAGATTTCCCAATAGCCACCGCCAGTGATGTGCCCAGCAAAGTAATAGATGTAAGCCTCGTGACCACATTCGGGACATTTGTACCGGAATTCAGCGTGCTGCCAGCATTGTGCTAATTGAGAGATGCTTACATCTCCCTTATAGGCACAAGCCCCAAGGCCGCCAGCACTAAATCGCGTGATGATTCGGCTAAATTGCTCGGGATGAGCGACTATTACTTCACGGTTGAGATACACGTCGCCAATAGTCCAAGCCTCCATTTCTGCAGAGCCCGTAGCTTTGACATCATCAATCTTTTTCATTTTGTTCATTCGTTTGTTGATTCCTTATTGATTTTAATGCTTGGGCAATGACTTGGGGGCAATCATTGCCCAAGCGAGTTAAACAATGCGATACTTAGAGGGGTAGAAACCTTGGCTTATGAGGCCATAGCGAGTGTAGCGGCCGGCTTCAAGTGGAAGTGCTTGGTGAAGGCCGCCAGCAGGAGTTCGGCTTGGTCACGCTCAAGGTTGAAGAGTGACACTTCAGTCTCGTCGTTGCAGAGCATTACTTGCACACCCTTGTTGTAGAAGTAGTTGTGAACACGGTTGGCACGATACGGATTGTTGCAGTTGATGGTGATTGTCATAGAAAACTTGTTTTTATGGTTTAACATATTAGTAAAAAGTCAATTTGTTGGTTTGGTGTTTCACGCCACGAAGCCCACACGGCGACGTTCGATCAAAGTATCGTTGATGCGTTCTTCGCTGCAGAGGGTAGTCAGTTCGGCCAAACGGTCGGTCTGCTCAAGGTCATCCAAGATGCCGTTGATGGCGAACTTGCGAGCCACATTCTCAATCTGTCCACCGCTGAAGTCAAATCCTTCGGCCAGCGTCTTGCACTCGTTATCGTCCAGTTCGGGAAGCATTGCGTGCCAGATGTGCTCTCTCACGTCCGCGTCGGGTCGCTCAAACTCAATCTTGTAGAGGAAGCGGCGCTCAAAGGCACTGTCGAGGTTCTCGCTCAAGTTGGTGGTGGCAATCATAATGCCGTTGAGGGTCTCCATTTCTTGCAAGATGATGTTTTGGATGGAATTCTCCATTTTGTCAACCGCATTTTGGGCACCAGTCTTGCGGATGCCGATGATGGCGTCGGCTTCGTTAAACAGCAGTATGGGAGCTACCTTGGCCTTGGCGACAATGGCGCGGTACTTGTCAAATACTGCCTTGATGTTCTTCTCGCTGTCGCCCACCCATTTGCTCTTAATTTGCGGCACTTCGATGGCCATCACGTCGCGGCCAGTCTGTCGAGCGAGCTGATAGACGGTTTCGGTCTTGCCAGTGCCCGGTCCGCCGTACATTAAACAAGTGAGACCGCAGCGGTTGTAACGCTCCTTCATACGCTCGACAAGGACCTTATACTTCTCTTGATTGAGAAAGCCGTGCAGCTTGTTCACTTGCTTGCTCACCTTGGCAGTATAGTATAACTCCTTGGCAGCAATGCTCTCGGATTGGATGACACCGCTCAGTTTCTCTTCCTTGACTTGGATATTGACCGAGGCCAGCAACTCGGTGCGCGCTTTTGTTGTCAACGTGAAACTATTGGTGTCGGCTATGCCGTTATTGCACGTGAACTCCAGCAATCCGTGGAACATCAACTCGTTACTGCCAGCACGCATTTGTGACTTGACAAGGGCGAACTCCTTTTTAATAGGATAAAGACTTTCCAAGTCAAAGAAGTTGAGGTATTGGTCGTCTTCGTTGACCAGCTTGTCACAGAAGAAGAGCAGCAGCAAGCGGTTGATGGGGCAAAGTTCATAGCGCTCGATCTTGTCCACGATGTCCAAGCCCGCATTCTCTTGAAACAAATCGTTGACTTCTTCAAGGAGCAAGCCTTGCTTGATTCCTTCTTCTTCCAGTTCGTCAAAGAACTCGTGGAAGTAGCTCAACAACCCCACGGTGTCTTCGCACTTGCGCTGAGGCACTTCGTAATCGGTGTTGGTTGAGAGTGCCTTGATGACGCGGCCGGGTATGACATAAGACGAAGTCTTGCCACGGTAGTTGCTGGTGAGCGTCAGCAAACGGCGGCGTACGAGGCCATTCAAGACTTCCACAAGCGTCAATGCTTGCGCCTTGCTGATTTGCAGAGCCCTAGCGAAGTCATTGTAGTCAATGCCGTTGGGGCCAAGTTCAACGCAGATGCAGAATACCACGGCCTGAAGCGGAGTCACGCCCAAGCGCTTGGCCAGATAGTCGACATTGTTGCCACGCACCTTGGTCAAGTCAATGTCTACGTCGTCCCCATTCTCGCGGATATAGTTGTCAAGCAATGTGTTGACGTTGTCAATGCCTTGGAGCAGCGTTTTGGGCTTTGTGCGTGTGCCGAGGTTAATGGTCTTTGACTTGCTGCTACTTGCCTTGCACTCTTCTTCGGTAATAATGATGTTCTTCTTCGTCTTCATACTCTAGTTCTTGTTGATGATTTGTAACTGTTGATTGATCGGATTACTGTGATTTTCAAATAATTATTTACAAATTACTAATATTAATACACACAGGCCAAGTGGCCGATTCCCTAGGGCGCCTTCGCATAACCGCCAGTTGCGGTCGAAAAGAGGTGCTGAATCCACTGCGACAGTTTTTGAACCGTCACACGTTTTATCAGATCAAAATGTCTTAGAGTGTATTCATAAACACTTATTTATCAACAAGATAATAAATATAGTTTTCTAGAACAAGTGTCTATGAAGGCACGAATGAGACGGCTTTTGCCCCGTCTCCAGCAGTTTTAACTTTGATTATAGATTAATTTCTTCATACCATTGCCTATTTCTGAGTGCAAAAGTACACGTTCTTTTTCAAATGTGCAAATTTATTTAGTTAAATGATGTTTACAAGTATCACTTTTTTTCATCCATTTACAATACATTATTATATATTATGGCGTTATCCAAGAAAACACGGCACAAAGACCCCAGATGAAGGAGGCTCACCCGTCAGTCAAATTGGAATTCTGATCAACAGCGCTCTATCGACAGAATGATTACCGTCTTATCGCGTCCAATGGTCCCCCTACTCTTCAACTCGTAGATTGCTTCACTCTCGCTCGCTGAATACAGTTGCACAGTAGCCGACGCATTCGTAGCCGACACCGGTCCCTCAATTCTATACCTCACTCGATAATAATCCTTGGCCATAGTCTTTCAATGTTTTACGTCCCTGATTTCAAAAATGCAAGAACGAAATTACATCATTTTGTTGAGATATGCAAATTATTGAGTTTAAACTATGTTAAGCCTATATCAATCATCTATCTTTCAGTACTTTGCCAGATTTACAAACGCAAATACACGTCAGAAGCAGAGTCTTTGGCCGAGGAGGTGGATGTTGGAGGCGTTGAGGAGGTCGGTGTCGATATTGGGGGTGGTGCCAGCGAGGAGGTGACGACGGCAGATGGTGAGGATCTTGCCCATGGCGTTGCCTCCGTGGAGAATACCGTTCTTGTCCATATTCGTTGCCCAAACGAGATCCTTCTTCTCAACAAGTTCAACAATGACAACATCATCGGGTACACTCGTCAACAGTTTCGCAAATTTCTCATTGAGCCGACATTTCTGCCAAACGCACCAAAGCATCCATTGATGCCTGAAAGAGGGGAAATCATCACGGATGTTTTTCTTGTATTTAGCCTTTGAAAAGCGCCACGCCCAAGTTCCAGATTTCATTTTGCGTACGTACCGCTGCGCCTCAATGCACGTTTCAGTGTTAAGGCTCCATTCGCCACACAAGTAAAGGTATTCCGAACCAAACCATTTCAGATCAAACAGAGTGAAATGATATCCCCCTGACATATTTCCAAGCCGTCCCGATGGAAATTCTTGACCATCAATTTGGCATATATCTCCTGGTTTTCCATACGTCAACAGCTTCATCGCCTTTGGATCCAATCTCTCTTGACGGTCCAATACATACTCATTAATGCTCTCGTTGTATTCCTTCTCTTTACTCATAACGCCTTTATTGTTTCTCAAGTTGTAATCCTCTCTATAAAATCCCATGATAAAGATAAGAAAATCTTTTGAATTAAACAACAAAAATGCGACAAATAGCAATTTTCAGACATACTTGCTCATCAAGCTCGTTCCACTGTTACTGTTAGCCATTACACATCCAATTTTTAAATTCACTCTGCAAAGCTACAAAAAACCTCGGCCATTTTACGACCGAGGTTTGGTTGTTTTTCAATAACTCAACCCCAATGAGGGTAAAGTCCAGTCTTTTTTAGTTATTGAGTGACAGCTTGGAGCTGTTCCCAGACTTTTACCATGGCCCAAGTATCGAGTTCGCAGTAGCGGAGGAGGGCTTCGCGGGTTGCGGCGGCCTCATCGGGATCCATATCTTTGATTTTGGGGAAGATATTCATGGCGTCGCCTCCGTTCTGGACACGCTCATCGAGGTTGTGGTAATTAAGTGTGGGCTCGTTGGGGAAGAGAGCCGGCAATACGCTCTTGATGCTGAAAGAGCCGCCCATCGCTGGCACGTAATAATAGCTCTTGCGGAAAGGTACGAGCAAGTCCTTGATATTCTTTTTGATGTCAAGCAAGTGATCAGCCAGGTCGGGATAGATTTCGGCCATTTCCCTAAGGCGGGTACACTCAAAATCCTTGTTATAGACCAAAGTGCATACGCCCAAAGGAATGTCTTGACATAGTTGCTCTGCCAGTATACGGCGCGGATCTCCGCCATTGCTAGGAGCAAGGTATTCACGATGCTCGTAGGGTGAATCAGGACTCACCTTAATGTGCAATGAATACTGGAAACAAAGTTGGGCATAGGGCTTTGCGTCGTCATATTGTGGTATGGCGTCCTGCATGGTCTCAAAGTCCAAGAAATAGAGTGGGTATTGCAACTCGGAAAGGAACTCCTTTATCCCGTCCCGGTTAATAAGATTACATTGGTCAAGCGTGCAAGCCACTTGCAAGTTTTGTATATCACCCAAATTCTTGTCACGAAGTTTGTCGAATGTGATATCGCCAGCCTTGTAACAATTCAGTTTCTTCTCAAAGGTAAAGCCACCTCGCCCGATACCACCATAGACATCAAAGACTGACGGCTGAGGCAAGTGGCGGGTACAGTATTTCCAAAACCCACATGGATAAGGCTTGTGACAGCCCATGTTCAGATCGGTGGTAGGTTCATCCATTCGTTCCATCGTTTTCTTGGCACGCTCCACATTGACCGGCACGGATAACAGATCACCTGCAATCTTTTCTTCCATATCAACCTTAATGAATAGGTCAGAGATGTCAAGGTCGCCATGGCGGACATATTCCTTATTGAGGCAAACAAGATAAGTGCCAGTCACTTTAACGCCACACTGTGTGAGCACCCATTTCTGGTATGCGATGTCGGGTATATATTTGTCAATTTTCTTGGGATCTTTTTCATCGGGATAGGTGACACTTTTCACCTCGTAGATGGTCCATCCGCCAGGTGTCTTGTGCAGAATGTCCACGGCACAATAGTTGCCCTCATAAAGAAACGAGGCTTCACAGATGTTCTCCACGCCCTCGGCCATCCATTGACGTGTCTGCTCAGTCATAGCTGCAAGGTCAAGGCTGCCGTCTGTTTTCTCGGCATGCGCCTCCTTGTAATTCCCGAGGAAGCCCTTTGCCAAGTCTCCAACTTCATGGCCTTGTTCAAAACGCCCCTTGGTGGCATCATCTACCACCTCCAATTCGGGCCTATTAATTATCAACCACAGTGCCTTGTCGCACTGACAGAATTTTGTGTACTTCGATTTAGATAGTCCTGGCATAATCATTAAGCGGTCATTGCCCGCTGGTTAAAGGTTAAAGTTTAAATCAATCACTTTCACTTGGGGAGGTCGCAAGGCATGATGTTGTATTTCAAGCCAGCTTCTACAGCCCAATAATCATCAAAACTCTGGGGAGCGACATGAGGAATATTCTCAATGTATATGCCTTCAAGATCCTGGGCCAGCAAATCGGCCAAAGCGGCTTCGGCGGCTTCCACCAGTGCTTGAGCCATCTCTGGATTATGCTCCTCCAACCATGGGAAGAACTTGTCCATGTCATCATACTCGTCCAGACCTTTCAGGTCGGTTTGCCAAGCAAGATGATAGAGATCGGCGAGGGTATTAACTTCGGCCTCTGTCAAAGTCAAGTTTAGTCCATCGACAAGATAACCATCTACCTCAACGTTGCAATCTACGATCTTGGTTTTCGGGGTTTCTACAGCATGGTTTCGCTTGGCGTCCTCCTTGTTGAAGTCAATAATGTCCTGAATGAACTCGGGCAGGTGAGTTTCATCATTGAATTCACGGCCAGCGGCAATGAAGTCAGAGGCATATACCCAATCGCTCTGCATGTAGGCCTGTGCGGTGGGATAGTCAATGCCATCGTGCAATTGCGGCAGCCCCATAAGGATCTCAAAAAACGACGCACGAACGTTCATTAGCTGATAGTCCTTACGCATATCTTTGGGAATCTGATGCCTGCTGATGTAGTTCAGGACCTGCTCATGCAGTCCTGCGTCCGTAGCCCACGACAAAAGACTGCTCCTGTTCCAGCGATAAACCGTAATAAAGAACTGCTCATGGCGCTCTAGGAAAAGGGACATCTCATTGCCCCATTGGTCAAACGTTTGGACATCGTTCTTACCAGACTGGGTCATGATAGGATTGGTGTGGATGATGCACACAAATTTCTTGTTCACGCCCCCCTGCACATAGCAGATTTCGTTCAGCCGTTCCTTGCTTTCATCAACAGAGTCAAACGTGTTGCTGTCGATATAATCAATAAAGACCTTGGCTGGCTCGGATCTCAGCTTCGCTGCGTCCAACTGTTTGGGGCATGGAGCAGAGCCAACGCCATAGAACACGCTATTTGCCACCTGCTTCACCACCTCACGGGCACCGAAGGTAAACCCCGTTTCAAGGATAATCAGCGGAATGCGGTGTTCGCTCTCAAAATACTCCTTGAGCAACGCTTTGAGCCCTTCACGTTCCTTGGCGAATTCTTTACCGGCACACAAGCCTTCGTCAGTTTCTCTTTCCACAATATCGTCCAGAGAGTGTAACTTAAAGTTGGCCATTTCTGATAATCCATTTCCTAACTTCAAGTTGACACTGTGACTCAGCTCGTCAAAGAAATTATGGTTCAGAGCCTCAGAGATTCGTGCCAATAACCCCGAATCTATGGTATCTCGATCATAAATGCCATACACGTTTGTACGAGAAACGCAAATTTTGTCAGCAAATTCAGTGTGGGTCAAGTGCTTGCTTTCCACCACTCGCTTGATAATCTGCCCTATTTTTTCTTCTTTCTTTTTTTCGTCTTTTTCTTTTTCTTTCATCGATAGTATAGTTTTTAATCTTCCCCATCACGGCTCAAAGATTCCTGGGTGACGTACTTGAGGTTATTAGCGACGTATTCATACAACTCGCAATAGCAGTGTGTGAACTTGTCAGGTTCAAACCAATCATCATTGTTATAGATGATGGTATTGCCGTTAATCCACTTTGTGGCGCGGAACACCAAACGGTCATCACTGATGAGCCCTACACCTACTACATCAAGGGCTTCTTCATCGCCAGTGAGCGCATCGATGGTTTGGTCAAGTGATGCCTCAGCATCAGAATCATCAAAACCGTCTTCAAAGACGCGGGCGAATTCAATGTAACGACCTGCAGGGTTATTCTTGAGCAGTTCAATAATCTCGTTCTTAGCCGCCTCATCAAGTGCCAACCATTGGTCAACATACTTTCTCGGATTCAATTCATTTGTTCCAATTTTGTTGTATCTCGTTGTTAATTCCATGATGCCTACGTCCTTTCAAACGATTCGGCTTTCTCTTTTTTAATTGATGAGGCAAATTTACTGATTATTCTCTGGCGAAGCAAGTTTCACGCCAAGGAATTCACATTCATTGTACTTGGCAAAGTAGCTAGCTTGCCATTGCCAGATGGCCTCTTGCTCACAAGTGGCACTGGTGTGGTAAATGTTGAGACAATCGTCTCCCTTGATTTTAAAATAGACTTTGTATCGTTCCATATTCAAACAATAATTCTTTTTCTAAACTAATTAATCAACTGATTTATCTGAGTTTTCTGAATTGGCATCCGCCTCACAGAGCCGCAAGATTTTGCGGCTCAACATGATGGCGATTGAATGTAAGCTGATTGACTCAGATTATTCAGATAAATCAGTTGTTTTTTATTTAGGCGACGAAGCCGACGTGGGCTCGTGTTGACTGGGTATCGTTAAGGCATTCCTCGCGGCAGAGGGTGATCAGCTCGGCCAAGCGGTTGCTTGGCTCGACGTCGTTGAGGATGGTGTTGATGGCATATTTGCGTGCCACGTTTTCAATTTGGCCTCCGCTGAAGTCGAACTGCATGCCCAGCGCCTGGCACTCACCAGTGTCCAGCTCGGGGATCATTTCCTGCCAGAGGCGGGCTCTCACGCTGGCATCGGGGCGCTCGAACTGGATTTTGTACAGGAAACGGCGCTCAAAGGCCGGGTCCATGTTCTGGGCCAGGTTGGTAGTGGCAATCATGATTCCGTCGAACTGTTCCATCTCCTGCAGGATGATGTTCTGCATTGTGTTCTCCATCTTGTCCACGCTGTGGGTGGCTTGCTCCTGGCGGGTATTGATCACAGCGTCGGCCTCGTTGAAGAGCAGGATGGGCTTGCGGCGCAGTTGTTTGCAGAAATGGCGATAGCGCTCAAACACACCCTTGATGTTCTTCTCGCTGTCGCCGACCCACTTGCTGCGGATCTGCGAGAAGTCCACCACCATAACGTCACGTTTCATTTGGCGGGCAAGTTGCATCACGGTCTCGGTCTTGCCGGTACCAGGTGCACCGTAGAAAAGGCAGGCGAAGCCAGTGCGCATACCACGCTCTTTCATGCGGCGGCATACGTCACGGAACTTTTTCTCATCAAGCAGTTGTGCGAGGCGGTCTACCTGGGCTTGATTGTCACGGGTGTAGAACATCTGCTTGGCCACGACGCTCTTGTGGGAGACGAAATCCTTGGGCAACGATTGCTTCTTTGTCTTTTTCTTGAGGCAAATGCCCAGTTCACCCAACAGGTCGGTCTTGGCACCGTCGGTCAGGTGATAGTAACGGCCATCGATCATCGGACTGGGACTATTAAACTCAATCAGTTTCTTTTGCTGCAACGGATGCTGCTCTCTCGACAACTGGCGGCCCCAGGCACGCAACAGGCGATTGTTATCAATGAGTTCATCGAAGTCGGATATTTGTACCATATCATCTTCATTGTCCACAAACAAGAAGCAAAACAGCATCAGCAACATGGTATCATCGGCATTGAGCTGATGCCCCTTGATGACTTGTGCGATCTTCAACTGAGAATTGTCCTGGAGCAGATTCAGGATTTGCACCCGCTGCGCATCATAATCATCCTCCTCATTCAGAATCTGCCCAATCAAGCCAAACAACTCTTGACAACTGACACCACTATGGCTTTTCTTCTCTAAAGCCTTATCCTGCTTGAGTGCATTGATAGCCTCAAGACGGATGGCATAGCTCTCGGTATTGCAGCAATCGGCGCGTTTGAGGAAACCCCTCTTGACCAATACATCGATGTCATTGAGGTATTTCAGCAGATACACTGTTGACAAGCCAGTATAGTGGGCAAGATTTCCCAACCTGATGTTGGAACTGTCGCAGAAGTTCATCATCAGGCACAACATCAATGCCTGATCAGGTGTAAGATTCTGAATGTCAGCAATCTTTCGCAGAAAGGGATTGACATGCTCATAGAACTTAGGGTCCAACTCAGAATTCTCGGCATTGCGCACCACACTCTCGATGACCTCAAACTGTGACATCTTTTCTACGATTTGATTAATCTCGTTCATTGGCAACAGGTTTTAGAAAAGCTGATAATCATTACCGGTAAGAATCGACACGGGCTTGACCAGATAGCACAGGATCAAGCCGAATGAGGTCACGGCAATGTGACCCCAGAAGGAAAGATGGGCAAAGAGGCCCATCAACAGCACTAACAGCGGTGAGCAGACAATAGCGATGCCTGCCAGCAGTAAAAGCGATGCAAAAAACAATTTAACCATATTTTTTCCTTTCATATTTTTCATGGTGCAAAGTTACGGCCGTCCGTCGACCCCAAAAAGAATTTCGCGTCGGTATGTCTTGACACTTCCCGTCGGAAAAACTGGACAGCTCTTAGTCGGTATACAAACAGCTGAATCATCTGAGTTATTTGATATTTACTGCATGGTGTGGTAATTCAGATAGTTCAGATGATTCAGTTGATTGAGTCTTTGGCTTCCAACGATTGTATTACTTTTTTTGAATTCCTTCAAACCGCCTTGCCAATTCGTCCAATAAGTCTTGAGGATAATTATTCCAGATAACAACGAATTTCTCATCTTCAGGCGCATCACCGGGTTCACCAAAGGGCTCAATCATTGTCCGCTCAAAATCCTTGATGCCCTTCAGCATCTGCAACTCATTCTCAAATTGATGCTCAGTATCGCGCTTGACCAAGTCCTCGACCATGGCATCTCGCAGTTGCTCAAGGGCACCGAGGCGGCAAAGGATCAGGCTGTAAGGATTACTCCAAACCAATTGGCTTTCCATCAGTTCCTGGACCGAGTCATAGTCATTCACGTCGAATCCGTCATCCCACTCACTATTCGATAATTCAACCTTCACTTCCTCTTCCAGAAAATCTACTTCTTCATCCCAAGCGTTCTGGGGAACAGTTACATAGACATCGAAGCCCAAGTTGCCGATCGAGGCATTCACTTTTATCTTTTTTTCGTTCATAGTCAAGAAATCTTTTAATTGATATTATTTGAATGCAAATATAGTCATTTTCTCTGTAAAAATCAAGACTTACTCGCTCTCATCCGCAGGCAAGGGCTTCAGGATGAGGTCAAGTGGATTGTTGATATAGCGGCTGACAAAGCGCACTGCAATGTCGCCCAGTTCCTTGTCGGGGTTGTGCTCGGCGATGAACTGCACTGCCTCCTGCTCGGTATCGCACTCTGTCTTGGCATAGACCATATCCTGAATGCAATACTTATAATGCTCATGGTTGATAACACTTTCACGGTCATCGGCAGGCACGTAGACGGCTGCATGCTTGCCCCAGCAGCTGCCTTCATAGTCGTTCGTTAGTCGATTGATCACCTCATCACTGCTGTCAAACGGAACGCGGCAGAAAACCACATCCTTGAATGTGCCGGCCATCAGGGCTATCAACGATGCACTCGAGAACTCATCGGTGACGATCTGAATAAAAACCCCCTCATTGCGATCTTCAATGATGGCTTGATCGCAGGTCGCTTCCATATCCTCCAGAAAGTCGCAGAACATCTCG
>JAEEGL010837042.1_pt1 | contig 20092 bp, 19 predicted proteins | sample 9134231 | NCBI WGS metagenome assembly JAEEGL01 (sample SAMN16246548, study PRJNA631951) | gut metagenome | biome: gut microbiome; feature: rumen; material: fiber-attached | host: Bos | place: Iran: Karaj | collected 2018-10
AGGCAAAGCGCATCAGCCTTTCCCGCAAGGATGCTCTGATCGAGGAGAACCCCGAGATCGCGGAGCAGCTCGCGGCGGAGAAGGCGGAGCGCGAGCGCATCAGCGCAGAACGCAAGGCGCAGCGCGAGGCACAGCGTGAGCAGCAGAACAAGGAACGCGAGGAGCGCAACGCGCGCCGCGCGCAGGACAACGGCGAGCGCCGCGAATCCCGTCCGGATCGCCGCCGCCGCAACTCCGAGGACGGCGAGTACGAGCTGCCCCCGGTCACGCAGACGACCACCTCTCTGGCGAGCCTGTTTGCGAACTTCAAGGCAGACGAGGAATAATTCTTCGCCGCACCCATCCGGAACGAAGCCGATCGTGAAAGCGGTCGGCTTTTTTGCTGCGTGATTTCGGGGACTGTCGAACCGAAAAATATACGATTAAGAAAAATTTTTGAAAAAATGAAAGATTTTTCTTCCATTCTTGAAAAGTATCTGTTATAATATGCTCGTACGTATGGCGTGCAAATTTAATTATCCTGAAAAAACAGGAAAAAACAGGAGGAAAAACAAACTATGAAGAAAATCATTGCATTGCTGATGGTTCTCGCGATGGTCTTCGCGCTTGTTGCCTGCTCGGGCGGCTCGAAGGACGCTGACGCCATCCCCGATACGATGACGTCCTCGGACGGCAAGTATGAGATCGCGTTTGTTACCGACGTCGGCCAGCTGAAGGACAAGTCCTTCAACCAGGGCACCTGGGAAGGCTGCAAGCTCTATGCATCGGCAAACAACAAGTCCTACAAGTACTATCAGCCCGCGAACGCCGACAAGGCAACGGACGACGACCGTTATGACGCCATGAAGGCGGCTGTCGACGGCGGCGCGAAGGTCATTGTCTGCGCAGGCTTCATGCAGGGCAACGCGCTTGCAAAGGCAGCGAAGGAATTCACCGATGTCAACTTCATCTTCATCGATGGGTGGAAGGTCACCGACGGCGAAAACGGCCCGGCCCTCAACAATGTTGCAGGTATCGCCTATCAGGAAGAGCAGGCCGGCTATCTCGCAGGCTATGCGGTAGTCATGGAAGGCTACACCAAGCTCGGCTTCTGCGGCGGTGGCGGCGGCGACAACCCGGCATGCTGCCGTTACGGCTACGGCTTCGTCCAGGGCGCAAATGCTGCGGCTAAGGAAAAGGGCATCAACATCGACGTTAAGTACTCCTGGCAGTACGGCGCGTCCTTCTCCGCATCCCCCGAACTGCAGACGATGGCTTCCGGCTGGTATGCCAGCGGCACGGAGATCATCTTTGCTTGCGGCGGTTCCATGTTCTCCTCGATCGCATCTGCGGCAGCTGAGAACGATGCGAAGGTCGTCGGCGTCGACGTCGACCAGTCTCCGGAATCCAAGACGGTCGTTACCTCCGCTATGAAGGGCCTCTCCAAGTCTGTTGAATGGGCACTTGCGAAGAACTTTGACGGCAAGTGGACCGAGATCGGCGGCAAGGCGACCAGCCTGGGCGCGGCGAACGATGCAGTCGGTCTGCCGACCGAAACCTGGAGCCTCAAGAACTGGAAGGTTGCGGATTATGAGAAGCTGTTCGCAGCGATGAAGAACGGCACGCTCGTGGTTGACGCGAACTACCCGACGGACAACGTCTTCAACCTCTCCAACGCGAAGGTCGAAGTCATCTGATCTGACGAAACACGAAAAAGGACTTTCTTCGGAAAGTCCTTTTTGTATGCAAAATCGGCGGACACATTTCGCAGATTGTTACAAATTCTTCACAATTTTTTCATATATGCTTGCAATTTACCCTTGCAGCAAGTATAATATATGCAATACTTGCGGAGATTTTCGCAAGGCACTTTGAAGGAGGTGGAGTCATGGAGCAAGCTCCCGAATATGTCATCGAAATGCTGCATATCACCAAGGTTTTTCCCGGTATCAAGGCAAACGATGATATTACGCTGCAGCTCAAAAAAGGCGAGATCCACGCACTTTTGGGAGAAAACGGCGCCGGAAAATCCACGCTGATGAGCGTCCTGTTCGGCTTGTATCAGCCGGAGGAGGGCGTCATTAAGAAGGATGGGAAGGTCGTCAAGATCAACAACCCGAACGACGCGACGGCGCTGCACATCGGCATGGTGCATCAGCACTTCAAGCTGATCGACGTGTTCACGGTCCTGGATAACATCATCCTCGGCGCGGAGGATACGACGATGGGCTTTTTGCGCAAGAAGGAAGCGCGCAAGAAGGTCAAGGAGCTTTCGGAACGCTACGGCCTGCACGTGGACCTCAACGCAAAGATCGAGGATATCACGGTCGGCATGCAGCAGCGTGTCGAGATCCTCAAGATGCTGTATCGCGACAACGAGATCCTGATCTTCGACGAACCGACGGCCGTTCTGACGCCGCAGGAGATCGACGAGCTCATGGAGATCATGCGCGGGCTTGCGAAGGAAGGCAAGTCGATCCTGTTCATCTCGCATAAACTGAACGAGATCATGCAGGTTTCCGACCGCGTCACCGTCCTCCGTAAGGGCAAGTATATCGGCACGGTCAATACGGCGGAGACCACGAAGGAGGAGCTTTCCTCCATGATGGTCGGCCGTCCGGTCCAGCTGGTCGTCGATAAGGACGAGGCAAAGCCCGGCGAACCGATCCTGGAGGTCGAGGGGCTGACGGTCCCGTCGAAGCTGCATAAGAACAACGCGGTCAAGAACGTCACGTTTACGGCGCACGCGGGCGAGATCACCTGTATCGCCGGTATCGACGGCAACGGTCAGACCGAGCTCGTGTACGCGCTGTCCGGCCTTGAAAAGGCTTCCGCCGGCAAGATCAAGCTCTGCGGCAAGGACATCACCAAGGCCTCCATCCGGGCGCGCAGCCTGTCGGGCATGAGCCACATCCCCGAGGACCGTCATAAGCACGGTCTGGTGCTGGATTTCACGCTCGAGCAGAACATGGTCCTGCAGCGCTACTATGAGCCGCAGTTCCAGAAGGCGGGCTTCATCAAGTTCGGCGCGGTCCGCGAATACACGAACAAGCTGATCGAGCAGTACGACGTCCGCTCCGGCCAGGGCGCGGTCACGACGGCGCGCTCCATGTCCGGCGGCAACCAGCAGAAGGCAATCGTCGCGCGTGAGATCGACCGCAACCTGCCGCTGATCATCGCCGTACAGCCGACCCGCGGCCTCGACGTCGGCGCGATCGAGTACATCCATAAGCGCCTCGTCGAAGAGCGCGACGCCGGGAAGGCGGTTCTGCTCGTTTCACTCGAGCTCGAAGAGGTCATGAGCCTAAGCGACCGCATCCTTGTCATGTATGAGGGCGAGATCGTCGGTGAGCTCGACCCCAAGAAGACCACCGTTCAGGAACTCGGCCTTTATATGGCGGGCGCCAAGCGCGAAAACGCAGAAGCAGAGGAGGCGCAGGCATGAAAGACTTATTGAAGAAAAACGGAACGCGTTCCGTTCTTGCAACGATCATTTCGATCCTGATCGGCTTGGTCGCGGGCTCGATCCTCGTTCTGATCGTCGGCATCACCTCGAGCGATATCGGGATCAAAGGCGCGTGGGAAGGCATCCGCCTGATCGTGGCGGGCATCCTGAACACGGGCCGCGACGGAGCCGGCAACCTGTCCTTCGGCTTCAACCCGCAGGTCCTCGGCAACATGCTGTTCAACGCGGTCCCGCTGATCCTTTGCGGTCTGTCGGTCGCGCTGGCGTATAAGACGGGTCTGTTCAACATCGGCGCCTCCGGTCAGTTCCTCGCGGGCACCTGCGCGACGCTGTTTGTGGCGCTGTCGATTCCCCACGGGGTTTTGCCGCAATGGCTGATCTGGATCCTTGCGTTCCTTGCCGGTATTCTGGCGGGCGCGCTCTGGGGCGCGATCCCCGGCCTTCTGAAAGCGTATCTGAACATCAACGAGGTTCTTGCCTGCATCATGACGAACTGGATCGCGGCAAACCTCGTGACGTGGGTGTTTGACGTCAGCAACCTCAAGAACATGGTCGAGGGCACCAAGACCGGCTACATTTATAAGACCACCTACGGACTCGTCAATGCCGGCGGGGATTGGGTGTATCGGGACGGCGCAGGCGTTTGGACGCCGAAGCTCGGGCTCGACAAGGTGTTCCCGGGCTCCCAGGTCAACGCGGGCATTCTGATCGCGATCATCATTGCGGTCGTTGTGTACATCGTTCTGACCAAGACGACGTTCGGCTACGAGCTGAAGGCGTGCGGCTCCAACCGCCATGCGGCGCGTTACGCCGGTATCAAGGATAAGCGCAGCATCGTGCTCTCGATGGCGCTTGCAGGCGCGCTTGCCGGATCGGCCGCTTCTCTGTACTATCTCTCCGGCAACACCGAGCTTTACTGGTCGGTTTATCAGAAGCTGCCGGCGGAGGGCTTCAACGGCATCGCGGTCGCCATGCTGGCGTCCTGCAACCCGATCGCCTGTATCTTCACCGGCCTGTTCATGGCGGCGGTCAAGCAGCACGGCGTGCAGCTTTCGAACCTCACTGCGTACAACGAGTACATCACCGACGTTATCATCGCGGTCATCGTGTACCTGTCCGCGTTCTCCCTGCTGATCAAGACGTGGATCAGCGGCGCGCGCAAGAAAGCGCCCAAGGCAGGCACGCTGTTGACGTACGGTATTCTGGGTCTCTCCTTCGGCCTGACATTCTTCCTGAGCTTTGTGGGGATCATTCTCTCCGCCGTCGGCTTAAGCAAAGCCAAAACGTTTGTGAAAGACGGCAATGAAATGACGAAAAAGGCGAGAATCGGAAAGATCCTTTCGATCGTCGGTCTGGTCGTCAGCATCGTTGAGACGGTCCTGTTCATCGTCTGGGCGATATTGGTCTTGGTTGTGTTTAACAAGTTGGGAGGTGCATAAGAATGTCATTCTTAATCAGTAAAACCTTGATTTATGCGATCCCGCTGATGATCGTTGCGCTCGCGGGCGTATTCGCAGAGCGCAGCGGCGTGATCAACCTCGCTCTGGAGGGCATCATGATCTTCGGCGCGTTTGTCGGCGCGCTCACGATCAACCTCATGCAGCAGGCGAACGTATTCGGGATCATCGACCTTTCAAACGACATGATCGCGAACTGGGGCGGCATGCAGCTGTTCCTGCTTCTGATCATGGTGATCACAGCCGTCGCCGGCGCCATATTCTCGCTGCTGCTGGCGTTTGCGGCGATCAACCTGAAAGCGGACCAGACGATCGGCGGCACGGCGCTGAACATGCTGTCGCCCGCACTCGTTCTGTTCTTCATCCGTCTCATCGCGCAGCAGAGCGAGCTGAGAATGTACAAGGACGACGCGGCAAGCTGGTTCATGGTGAAGAAGGACATGCTCGGCTTCGACAAGGGGCAGGATCTCGGCTTCCTCGGCGAAACCTTCCTGAACAAGATCTACCTGACCACGTATTTCTGCATCATTCTGTTCGTGGTGCTGTCGATCATCCTGTACAAGACGAAGTTCGGCCTTCGCCTCCGTTCCTGCGGTGAGAACCCGCAGGCGGCGGCTTCGCTGGGCATCAACGTCTACAAGATGCGTTACAGCGGCGTTCTGATCTCCGGCGCGCTCGCCGGCATGGGCGGCTTCGTCTATACGCTGACCACCGCGAACTGCGTGGCGAACGGCGACGTCGCGGGCTTCGGCTTCCTCGCTCTGGCGGTTATGATCTTCGGCAACTGGAAGCCGCTGAACATTGCGGGGGCCGCGCTCCTGTTCGGTCTGTTCAAGTGCGCCGCAGCGTCCTACGACTCGCTGGACATCAACGGCGACGGTGTGAAGTTCCTGCTGGATCTCAGCAAGCATCCCACCTGGGGCAAGATCTTCAATGCGCATCTGTACCGTCTGATCCCGTACGTGATTTCGCTGCTGGTGCTCGCGTTCACGTCCAAGAAGTCGCGCGCGCCGAAGGCGGAAGGTATTCCGTACGACAAGGGCATGCGGTAAGGGCAGAGCCCTCGGTCTGTTGAAAAGCAAGTTTTCAACAGACCGGTTTTCAGCCCGCGCCTATGCATCAAAGATGCACCGGGCGGCGCATCCACTTCGCTGTCGCTTCGTTACAGCGGCAGATCGCGCGCTGCCCGCGCGTACCATCGCAAAGAGTCAAATGCACCGCGCATGTCGCTGCATTTGACGGATTGAAATGTGAAAGGACCGTTCATTTCCGGACGGTCCTTTTTGTATGGAAAAAACGCGATCGGGAAACACTTTCGATATGTGGATCCTGATCGTTTTGTTTGTTCTGCTGTTTCTTCTGCTGCTTCTTTCCGTGCCGCTGATCGTCGAGGCAAGGGGCAGGACCGGGCTGCGCGGCGCCGCGATCCGGGCGAAGGTATATCTGTTCGGGCTGATCCCGATCCCGCTGAAGCTTCGGCTGCATCTTTTGGAAGCGCCGTATTTTACGCTGCAGTTCGGAAAAAAGCGCGTGTTTCTGCTGAAGAAAAAACGGACGCGGACGCGGATCCCGCCCGCGGGCGTACGGATCCTGCGGCTCGACGCAAAAACGACCGTCGGGATCGAAGGCGCGCCTGCGGCGGCGGTGACGGCGGCGGGTACGGTGTCGGTCCTGCTTGCCATGCTGATCCCGCGGATCGCGGAAGGCGGCTCCGTGCGCGCCGCGATGTGCGCTTCGCCGATGCTGCGGATCACGCTCCGCGCAAGCGCGATCGTGTTTCCCGCCGAGCTTGTTTCCGGCATCCTGCGCGATCGGCGTATAGCGCGGCGCAAAGCGGCAAACAATAGCCGTAAACCAAACGAAAAGAGGACGAACTATGCATCCTGTTGAAACCATTCTGCAAACGACGATGCGCGAGCTCAAGAACATCGTCGACGTCAATACGATCGTGGGCAATCCGATCTACGGCGAAGGCGGCTCGGTCGTGATCCCGGTGAGCCGGGTCTGTCTCGGCTTTTTCGCGGGCGGCGGCGACTTTCCGACGCAGGCGGTGGCCAAGAAGGGCGCGCCGGACTTCGATGCGAGCGGCTATCCGTTTTTGGGCGCAAGCGTCGTCGGCGTGTCTATCAGCCCGAAGGCGTTTCTGTACATGCAGGGCCGGGAGGTCACGCTGCTGCATGCCGACTGCGACAACACGCTCGATCGGCTCGTGCAGATGATCCCGACCGCCATGGGCGAGATCCGCGACGCGATCAACGGCGTCCGCGCGCAGAAGACCGAAACGGAGCCGGAGGACGAGCCGTGAAACGGCTCCTTGCCGCGCTGTTTGCCGTTCTGCTGCTTCTGCCGAAGACGGCGAAAGCGGACAAACCCGATTTCGACGCGCCGGCGCAGGCAGCATACCTTTTGGAGGCGAACTCCGGCCGCGTGCTGTATGCTAAAAACGAGAATGCGCGGCTGCCGATGGCGAGCACGACCAAGGTCATGACGGCGCTTCTTGCGATCGAATCGGGCAGGCTCGAGGAGACGGTGACGGTCGCGGACGAGGCGGTCGGCACGGAGGGCTCCTCGATGTATCTCAAGAAGGGCGAGACGATCCCGCTGATAGATCTTGTTTACGGCCTGATGCTGACGAGCGGCAACGACGCGGCCGTTGCGATCGCATTCTTTTTAGACGGCGGGATCGAAGCGTTCGCGTCTCGGATGAACGCGAAGGCGGCCGAGCTCGGCCTTGCGGACACGCATTTTGTGACGCCGAACGGCCTGCACGATAAGGACCATTACACGACGGCGAAGGACCTTGCGAGGCTCGGCGCGGCGGCGCTTGAAAACCCGGAATTCTCGGAGATCGTCGCCGCCCAGTATCACAGGACCGGCGGCTCAAACCCGCATACGCTCAAGAACAAGAACCGGCTCCTTTGGGAGTACGAGGGCGGGATCGGCGTCAAGACCGGCTATACGAAGGCGGCGGGGAAGTGCCTCGTCTTTGCGGCGGAGCGCGGCGCGATGAAGCTTTGCGGCGCCGTTCTGAACTGTCCGACGATGTGGAACACGGCGAAAGCCCTGCTGGACCGCGGCTTTTCGGACTATCGCGCAAAGACGTTTCTCTCCGCGGACACGTTTTTTTCGCTTCCGGTCCAAAACGGTGTGAAAAAAGCATTGTCTGCCGCGCCGGTCTCTGCTATACTGTATCCGACGGAGGTCGGCGGCGAAGAAGTCTTCTCTGTGGAGACGTCGTTCGATGCGGCGATTCCGGCGCCGGTTTCGGCGGGGGATCCGGTCGGGACGGCGACGCTGTACCGGAACGGGATCGCGGTGCGATCGGTTCCGATCGCTGCAGCGGAGACGGTCGACGCCGCGGGCTTCGGGTATTATCTACGAAAGGCGATTCTGGACTTTTGCGGCTGAATCGCGGGCGGGGCGTATGCGATTGCAAAAATACATGGCGGACTGCGGCGTGGCTTCGCGCCGCGCCTGCGAGAAGATCATCGAAGACGGACGGGTCACGGTCAACGGCATCCCGGCCGTCCTCGGCATGTCCGTGGAGGAAGGGGACGACGTGCGGCTCGACGGAAAGCGGCTGAAAACACAGGCGGAACGCGTCGTGCTGATGCTCTATAAGCCGCGCGGCGTGGTCTCCACCTCGAGCGACGAAGCGGGGCGCAAGACCGTGCAGGCGTTCGTTTCCGACCTCCCGTACCGGCTTTACAACGTCGGACGGCTCGACCTCAATTCCGAGGGCCTGCTGCTTCTGACCAACGACGGCGAGCTTGCGAATCACCTGATGCATCCGCGCTACAAGGTGGACAAGACCTATCGCGTCGTGTGCGACGGCGAGCTTTCGGCGTCGGAGATCGCGGCGCTCACGAACGGCGTCATGCTCGACGACGGGATGACCGCGCCCGCAAGAGTCACGAACATCCGCCGCTCCACGACCGGCGGGACGGCGTTTTCGATCACGATCCACGAGGGCAGAAACCGGCAGATCCGGCGCATGCTCGAGGCGGTGGGGCATCGTACCCTGCGGCTGAAGCGCGAGGCATACGGACCGCTGAAGCTCGGCGATCTCCGCCCGGGCGAGTGGCGTTATCTCACGAAAGAGGAGATCGACGCTTTGAACAGGTAGCATCGGGGACAGCTTGCGCGAGCTGTCCTTTTTGCGTGTCAAATTCACGTAAAATTTTGTACAAACGTTTGCATCACTTGACTTTATCGGTCAAATCCGTTACAATGTATGTGTATTTTTTGTGAACAAACAAACGGCTGAAACACAGAAATGTGTTGATATACAGCAAAATCTGAAAAAGAGATTACGGAGGGAAACATGAAGAGATTTTTTGCGATCGTTCTTTGCCTGCTCATGGTTGCCGCGCTGGTTGCCTGCGAAGGCGGGAAGAAAGAGGAGAAGGGCGCAGAGGGACTGGATATCAAGGTCGGTTTCATCTGCCTGCATGACGAGAACTCCACCTACGATCTGAACTTCATCAACGCAGCGAAGGCAGCGTGCGAGAAGCTGGGCATTTCGTCGGACAACTACATCATCAAGACGAACATCCCCGAGGGCAAGGAGTGCTACGAGACCGCGGCGGATATGGCGGACGCCGGCTGCAAGATCATCTTTGCAGACAGCTTCGGTCATGAGGACTTCATGATCCAGGCGGCGAAGGAATATCCGAACGTCCAGTTCTGCCATTCCACCGGTACGAAGGCGCACACCGAGAAACTCAGCAACTTCCACAACGCGTTCGCGGCGATCTATGAAGGCCGTTACCTCGCGGGCATCGCGGCGGGCATGAAGCTCAACGAGATGATCGCGGCGGGCAAGATCACGGCGGACCAGGCCAAGATCGGCTACGTCGGCGCATTCACCTATGCAGAGGTCGTTTCGGGCTATACGTCCTTCTTCCTCGGCGCACGTTCCGTCTGCCCGACCGCCACGATGGAAGTCACCTTCACCGGTTCCTGGTACGACGAGACCGCCGAAAAGGAAGGCGCGGTCAAGCTGATCAACAACGGCTGCGTGCTCATTTCGCAGCATGCTGACTCCATGGGCGCACCGTCCGCTTGTGAGAGCGCGGGCGTTCCGAACGTCTCCTACAACGGCAGCACGGTCTCCGTCGGTCCGAACACCTACATCATTTCGTCCCGCATCAACTGGGAGCCGTACTATGAGTACGCGATCAAGGCGGCGGCGGAAGGCAAGGCGATCGACACCGACTGGACCGGCACCATCGCGACCGATTCCGTCCAGCTCCTTGAGCTGAATACCAAGGTTGCGGCGGACGGCACGCAGGGTGCGATCGACGCGGCCAAGGCGGCGATGGTTGCGGGCACGCTCCATGTCTTCGATACCGCGACCTTCACCGTTGAAGGCGCGAAGCTTGACAGCTACATGGCGGACGTCGATACCGACCCGAACTTCCAGGGAGACACCGAGGTCATCAAGGACGGCTACTTCCATGAGTCCGAATACCGCAGCGCGCCGTACTTCGATCTCCTGATCGACGGCATCACGCTTCTGAACAAGGAATTCTGATCAAAAGCATAAACAACATGATCGGACCGTTTCGACGGTCCGATCGCTTTTTTGAGAAAGAAAAACTGCTTGCGCCGTGTCGGATAATAATTTACAAACGCAAAGGTATATGATATAATACGGTATGATCGGGTGGAGTATGTCGTTTATGCCCGACAGAAAGGATGGGTGACCTTGGAAGCAGTCAAGAATGCCGTCAGGATGGAAGGCATCACAAAGCACTTCGGCAGCGTGATCGCCAACCGCAGCATCAATCTGGAGCTGCATGAAGGCGAGATCCTTTCGCTGCTGGGGGAGAACGGCAGCGGAAAGACCACGCTGATGAATATGCTGTCCGGGATCTACTACCCGGACGAGGGGCAGATCTATATTCACGACGAGCCGGTGACGATCCGATCGCCGAAGGACGCGTTCGATCACGGGATCGGCATGATCCACCAGCACTTCAAGCTGGTCGACGTGTTCACGGCGACGGAGAACATCATTCTCGGCCTCAAGGAGAAGGGCGGATTGAATCTCAAGCGCGCAGCGAAGCGGATCAAGGAGATCAGCGAGAAATACGGCTTTGAGATCGATCCGAACCAGAAAGTTTATAACATGTCCGTTTCGCAGAAGCAGACCGTCGAGATCATCAAGGTTCTGTACCGCGGCGCGAACATTCTGATTCTGGACGAGCCGACGGCGGTCCTCACGCCGCAGGAGACGGACAAGCTCTTCAAAGTCATGCGCAACATGCAGAAGGACGGCAAGTCGCTGATCATCATCACGCATAAGCTGCATGAGGTTCTGGAGGTCTCCGATCGCGTCGCGATCCTCAGAAAGGGCGAGTACATCGGCGACGTTGCGACGAAGGACGCAAGCCAGCAGAGCCTGACCGATATGATGGTCGGCCGTTCCGTGTCCCTGAATATCGAGCGCCCGAAAGCGGAGGAGATCAAAGAGCGTCTTCGCGTCGAGCATCTGACCGTCAGGGATGTCGAAGGCGTCAAGCGGCTCGACGACGTTTCCTTCACCGCCAATTCCGGCGAGATCCTCGGCATTGCGGGCATCGCGGGCAGCGGACAAAGAGAGCTTCTGGAATCCATTGCGGGCTTGCAGAAGCTGGAGCCCGGCAGCAGCATCGTGTATACCGATCCGGAAACCCAAATGGAGCGGAACCTCAACGGCATGGATCCGCTGAAGATCATCAAATCCGGCATCTATCTTTCCTTCGTGCCGGAAGACCGTTTCGGCATGGGACTCGTCGGCAGCATGAGCATCGCGGACAACGTGATGCTGCGAAGCTATCGGAGGGGCGATCACAATCCGTTCCTGGATCGCAGATTTCCGAGGGATCTCGCGAACAAGATCGTCAACGATCTCGAGGTCGTCACGCCGAACATCGACAGGATTCCGCTCAGAAGGCTTTCCGGCGGCAACGTGCAGAAGGTCCTGGTCGGCCGCGAGATCGAGCAGACCCCGACTGTGCTGATGACGGCGTACGCAGTCCGCGGTCTGGACATCAACACGTCCTACACCATCTACAATCTTCTCACGGAGCAGAAAATGCGCGGCGTTGCGGTCATCTACGTCGGCGAGGATCTGGATGTTCTTTTAGAGCTGTGCGACCGCATCCTCGTGCTGTGCGGCGGACAGGTCTCCGGCGTCGTCGACGCGCGCTCCGTCACCAAGGAGCAGATCGGTCTGATGATGACGCAGTTCCGGAAGGACGGAAAGGAGGCGGAGCATGAAGCGTAAAAAACAGTTCATTCTTCCGTTCGGGATCCATATCGCCAAGCGCGACGGCATCCCCGGATGGAAGCGTTGGCTGATTCGCGCCGCCGCGATCCTGATCGCGCTGCTTTTGTGCGCACTCATTACGATCCTCGTTACCAAGATGAATCCCGCGACCGTTCTCAAGAACATGTTCGAAGGTACGTTCGGCTCGGGCCGCAAGACGTGGAAGACGGTCTATTACGTGGCGATCCTGCTCGGCATTTCGCTTGCGGTCACGCCCGCGTTCAAGATGCGGTTCTGGAACATCGGCGCGGAGGGACAGGTTTTGATCGGCGCGTTTGCCGCGGCGGCGTGCATGTTCTATGCCGGCCGTATGCCGTTCTTCAACGATCCCGAGGTCTCGATGACGGTCAAGAACCTGATCCTGTTTCCGTGCATGCTGATCGCCGCGATCGCCGCGGGCGCGCTCTGGGGCTTCCTTCCGGCGTATTTCAAATCGCGCTGGAACACGAACGAAACGCTGTTCACGCTGATGATGAACTACGTCGCGATCCAGATCGTGCGCTTCATCATCCAGTTCACCGGCTTCCCGAAGCTCTATCAGTGGACCTCCAACGGAACGGCGGTCGGATATATCAACTCGGCGTTTCCGTCCTACGGCATCGGCAACTTCCCGATGATCGCCGAACAGAACGGCACGCAGTATCTGTTCCCGATCGCGTGCATCGGCATCCTGACGGTCCTGATGTTCCTGTATCTGAAGTTCAGCAAGCATGGCTATGAGATCGCCGTCGTCGGCGAGAGCGAGCGCACGGCAAGCTACGCAGGCATGAAGGTCGACCGCGTCATCATCCGCACGATGATCCTTTCCGGCGCGCTCTGCGGCCTGATCGGATTCTTGCTGGTCGGCGCGGAGGGTACGATCTCCGACACGGCCGTCGAGGGCCGCGGATACACGGCGGTCATGGTCTCGTGGATGTCACAGTTCAACCCGTTCGGCATGATCGCCTCGTCGCTGCTGCTGGTCTTCATGCAGTACGGCGCAAAAGAGGTCAGGATGCCGGACGGCGTCAGCCTCGACAAGAACTTTGCGAACATGCTGATGGCGATCATTCTGTTCTTTATCATCGGCTGCGAGTTCTTCATCACCTACAAGCTGCAGATCAGCCGGCGCAGGAAGAGGGAGGAATAACGGTATGTGGAGCTTTCTGACAACTTTCATTCCGAGGGCGATCATGCAGGCCATGCCGCTTCTGTACGGCAGCACCGGCGAGATCCTCACCGAGAAATCCGGCAACCTGAACCTTGGTATCCCGGGCATTATGTTCATCGGCGCGATCTCCGGCGTCGCCGGCGCGTTCATCTACGAGCATTCGGTCGGCACGGCGCAGATCAACGGCTTTATCGCGATCCTGATCCCGCTGCTCTGCTGTCTCATCGGATCGTTCCTCATGGGGCTGCTCTATTGCTTCCTGACGGTCACGCTTCGCGCCAATCAGAACGTCACCGGTCTTTCGATGACGATCTTCGGCACGGGCATCGCGCAGTTTTTGGGCGGTTCGCTGATCAAGCTGACCGACGCGCAGGCCTCCGGCGTCGCAAGCATCACCATCACGGGAACGGTCGGATATTTCAGCGACGGCAACGTGCCGGGCTGGCTCGGCTATACCGCGATCGTCGTCGCGATCCTCGTCGCGCTGTTTTTGAAATACAGCCGAACGGGTCTGCAGCTTCGCGCGGTCGGCGAAAACCCGGCGACGGCGGACGCCGCGGGCATCAACGTCACGCGGTATAAGTATCTGGCAACCATCGTGGGCAGCATGATCGCAGGCCTCGGCGGGCTCTGCTTCGTCATGGAATGCGCGCACGGCACGTGGTCCGAGCCGAAGATCGACCAGATCGGCTGGCTTGCGATCGCGCTGGTCATCTTCACCACCTGGCGTCCGGCGATCAGCATACCGGCTTCGATCATGTTCGGCGGCCTGCTGATCCTGAGCGAGCATCTGAACCCGCTTATGGGCATGAAGGAGCTTTATAAGCTGATCCCGTACGTCGTTACGCTGCTGGTGCTGATCTTCGTTTCGCTGCGTAAAAAGCGCGAGAATCAGCCGCCGCAGAGCCTCGGACTTGCCTACTTCCGCGAGGAGCGATAGTGCATATAACCGCAAAGGACCGTCTTTCGGGCGGTCCTTTTTGTGCGCGCAAATTTCAGGAAAAAGTTCACAATTCAAAAAGAGGTTTTTTGCCGAAAACGTCGTATAGTTAATAACTATTATAAGAATAGCTGTTATAAGAATAGCTATTATGAAAATAATACCGAAAGAAATCCAATATCATAATAGCTATGATGATAATCATATTAGCTATCAACAGAATGCCTCCCCCTTTTGAAAGGGGAGGCATTGTATGAAAGTCTGATCTTAGCTATTATATAATCTTATCTCAGCTATGATAATAGCTATCGTCACAGCTATGAAAAACGCCTTCCCCTCCGGGGAGGCGCTTCGGAAAAATCAATCCCGGAAACGGCTCAGGGATTCGCCGTTCAGCCAGCGAACAAGCTCCGGGGGCGTGTCGGGAATGTTGACGGTCGTAAAGGTCGTGCGCTTCGGGACCATGCTTTCGGGATCGTCGCTTTCCGCCCAGACCACGCGCTGCAGCACCTTTTTCTCACAGCCGACCGCGCCCTCGTCCGGCAGCTCTTCGATCTGCAGCAGAATGGAGGCGTGTTTCTGATCCGAGCTCCAGCGGCCGAAATTCGTCGTGGGGCTTTTCCAGAGCCATTGCATCCGCTTGCCGCCGTCCTCCTTTTTCACGCATTTCAGATAGCCGTTGTGGATGTCCTGCGTACAGCGCATCAGCCAGACCACGTGATAGCCCGCGCTTTGAAACAGCTCGCAGACGTCAAAGAACGTCGCCTGCATCAGAAGTCCGTCCTGCAGCATCATGACGTTGTGACCGACGAGCACATACGCGATGTGCGTCACGCCGTCGACGGTGACGGGGACGTTCCGACATTCCGGCGGGAACAGGCTTTGCCACTGCGACCGCCAGAGCTCGTGCTCGGATTGGGTAAAGGGCTTCTTTTTACGGAACAGACACATAGGCGTTACCTCTTGCGAAACGGAAAGAAAGCGCAGCGAACCGTGCCGGCGCATTTTACGCGCGTCCGGACGCATCGGGGGAAGAACGGAGCATAGATCCGTCAAATTCGGCGACATGTGCGGCGAATTTGACACCTTTCGGATCCCGCCGCTCGCATCATCCGCAGGATGATAGGCGGGAGCTGCAAACCGGTCTCTTGAAAACGAAGATTTCAAGAGACCGAGTTATATAAAAACGACATCGTCCGCACGTCAAAGAGCCCGCAGTCGGTGAGACGGACCTCCGGAATGACCGGCAGGGCAAGGAACGAGAGCAGGACCAAAGGATCGCAGGCGTCGTCTGCGCCGAGCGCGTGCGCGGCCAGGAGCAGCTCCTGCTGCTTTTTGAGCACGGTTTCGACCGGCGCGTCGCTCATCAGTCCTGCGACCGGGAGCTCCAAAAGCGCTTTTACCTCGCCGTTCGAGACGACCGTGAAGCCGCCGCCGCATTTCTGCAGCGTTTCGCCCGCAAAGCACATATCCGCGTCGTTGTCGCCGACGACCACGATGTTGTGCGAATCGTGCGCGACCGTCGCCGCGATCGCGCCGCCCTTGATGTGCATGCCCTCCACGACGCCGACGCCGATGTGTCCCGTCGCGTGATGGCGCTCGATGACCGCAAGCTTGTTCAGCCCGTCTTCGGAAATGAAATATCCGTTTTCGTCGGTCGGGACGATGCCGGTGACGAGGCGCGTCATGAGCTGATGCGGCACGGTCTCGATGATCGGCATAAAGGGCTTGGTGGAAAGCTTCAGATCCTCCGGACCGAACGGCGCGGCGTGCACGCTGTTTTTGACGCTTTCCGGGACCGCGGGGGAGGGGATCGGCGCGTTCGGATCGACAAGCGTTCCGTTTGCGAAGACCGCCTTCGGCACGACCGTATGCAGATCGTCGAACAGCACGAGGTTCGCGCGGTATCCCGGCGCGATCGCCCCGACGCGCTTCAGGCCGTAGGCCGTCGCCGTGTTCAGGGTCGCCATGCGGATCGCGTCGAGCGGACGGATCCCGCGCGAGATCGCGACGTTGACGATGTGGTTGATATGGCCCTCGGTGCGGATGTTCTCGAGGTGCTTGTCGTCGGTGCAGAAGCAGATCCGGTCGGTCGGCAGGTTCTCCGCGACGATGCCGTCGAACATCTCGGTCACGCCGTTTGCGGCCGAGCCCATGCGGATGAGGATCACCATGCCGTTCCGCAGCTTTTCCTTGAGCTCCGGGAAGTTCGAGCATTCGTGATCGGTGCGCGGTCCCGCAAGGCAATAGGCGTTCAGCGCTTTGCCGGTCAGCATCGGCGCGTGCCCGTCGATCGGACGGTCGCCGAAGCGTTCCAGCTTTTTGAGCATATCCTCCGCGCCGGCAACGACCGAGGGATAGTCCATGACCTCGCCGAGCCCGAGGACCATCGGATCGTCCAGAAACTCCGCAAGATCGTCGGCCGAAAGCGAAGCGCCGCTGTGTTCGAACGGGGTCGCGGGAACGCAGGAGGGGAGCATAAAATGAATATCCAGCGGCAGATCCCGCGAAAGCGCGAGGATCGCCCGCAGGCCCTCCTTTCCCGCGACGTTCGCGATCTCGTGCGGATCGGCGACGATCGAGGTCGTGCCCTTCGGCAGGATCACCTGCGCAAAAGAAGCGGGTGTGACCATCGAGCTTTCGATGTGTACATGCCCGTCGATGAACCCCGGCGCAAGGTACGCGCCGTGGGCGTTGTATTCGTTTTCGCAGGAGTAATTGCCGACGCCGATGACCGTGCCGTCCGCGATCGCGACGTTCGTTTCCGTGATCTCTTTGGTGAACACGTTGATCACACGCGCGTTCCGGATCACAAGGTCCGGTCTGCCCTTCCGCGCGAGCGGGATCAGCCGGGATAGATCGCCTGCTTTCATGCCGAAATCCGCACCTCATTTCGTATATTTTCATCAGTATACCACAGTTCGGCGCGGGAGTAAATGCTAAAGCAGATTATTCCACGAAAAATGTTCGATCCCGCGGATGCGGACGAGGATCGAGCGCGCCTCGGCAAGCGCTTCGGCGGCGGCTCCGGCTTCCCCTGCGCGCGCCGCGCGGTCGGCGACGGCTGCCGCGGCGTCAAGATCGTCGATATCGGCATGGTTCAGAAACCGTTCAAGCGCAGGCATTCGCTCGCGCACAAGACGGGACAGCGCTTCGCAGCCGGGCAGGGCGGACGCAGGATCGCCCTTAAGGAGCGAGGTCTCCGCCCGGTCGATCAGGGCGTCGGCTTCGGCGCAGAACCGGTCCAGAAACGCGGAGGGCAGAAGAAAGAGCACGATGAGAAAACAGCAGATCGCGATCGTCATGACCGTGCGGAAGATCGTAAAGCCCATGGTCCCTCCTATACCGAAAAGTGCATCACACGGCTTTGATTTTTACGGTCGAGCTGAAGATGCAGCTCGCCGTCGCCGTTCATCTGCGCAAAAAACACATTTTGAAGCGCGACGCCGTGTTCTTTCAGCATCGCTTCGACGTCCGCGCGGGAAAGGTGCAGGGTGGAAAGCCCGCTCTTCTGGATCTTTCCCTCCAGGATCAGAAGGTGCGAAAGCGCGGCGGAGCCGGGCTCGATATTCAGCTCCTGCTTGTTCGGCTGCCGGAACGCCGCCTTCTCGAGCACGCTGACGGTGCCGTTCGTTTCGAGGATCGCGTAGGCGACCTCGTGGACGTCGAAGATATCCTTGCTTCGGAGGCTGTCCAAAAGATCGCGGACCGTGTAGTTCGTGCGCCGCATGATCTTCTCCTGCAGAACGCCGTCGAGGATCAGGATCTGCGGCGTGCCGCATACGAGCCGCCGGATCGCGGAAGACTTCAGACAGAGCTTCGCAAGCGCCTGCTGTACAAGGTACAGGGCGAGGATCGGGACCACGCTGTACAGAAGCGGGATGTCCGTATCCGCGATCGCCGTGCTCGCAAGGTCGGCGATGATCAGCGTCATTAAAAGGTCGTACGGCTGGAGATCGCTCACCTGGCGCTTGCCGGTAAGCCTTAAGATCAGCAGCACAAAGAGGTCTAAAAAGACCGCGCGCAAAAACAGTGTCAGCATAGAAACAGCGTGCCCGAAACGCCGCGAAACATACGCGGACATTGACATATAACGAAAACGGATATATAATATTCAAAAATGATAAAAGGAAAAAGAGGTTTTCCGTCGAATATAATACTAAGAGGGTTAGACTGAGACACAACGGTCTGACCGGAAAGATGGAGGTATTCTATGCTGTTAGCGAGAATCATTTCGGCAGCCGGGGCCGCTGCCGAAACGGGCGACGGGCGTCTGTTTACCGGGAGCAACACGGCGTCCTCGACGCTGATCACGTTCCTCCTGGGAATCGGGATCGTATTCATCGGTCTGATCGCGCTGATCGCGATCATCAAGATCATGGGCGCGATCATGGGCCGCACGGGAAAGAAGAAGCAGATCGCGACCGAACCGGCGCCGCAGCCGGTGAAAGCCGCCGTGCCGGAGGGAGATCTCGGCGAGATCAAGGCGGCGGTCGCCGCAGCCGTTGCGACGGTGATGGGCGAGAGTGTCAGCGGGATCCGGATCGTATCGTTCAAAAGAGTGGATTAAACAGGGGGTAAGAAACCATGCGTAAATTTCTGATCAATGTCAACGGAACCAAATACGAAGTCGAGGTCGAGGAGATCGACGCGAAGACGGCGGCAGCCGCATCGAAGGCGGCGGAACCTGTCAAAGCCGCAGCGCCCGCGGGCGCAGGCACCGAGGTGCGTTCTCCGATGCCCGGCAACATCCTGCAGGTCAACGTCAATCCCGGCGATACCGTCAAGGAAGGCCAGCAGCTCATGATCCTCGAAGCCATGAAGATGGAAAACGAGATCCTCGCGCCGTGCGCGGGCCGCGTCAGCTCCATGATGGTCGCGAAGGGTTCCTCGGTCGAAAGCGGCGCGCTGCTGTGCACCATCGCCTGATCGGGGGCGCCTATGGAAACCGTTTGGAAAACCGTTTCCGAGTTTTTCACCGGCTCTGGCTTTGCACAGTTCTTTGCCGGGGATAACTGGAAAATGCTCATCATGATCGCGGTCGCCTGCGGACTTCTGTATCTGGCGATCGTGAAGAAGTTCGAGCCGCTTCTGCTCGTGCCGATCGCGTTCGGCATGCTGCTCACGAACCTGCCCGGCGCGGGCCTGTTCCACGAGGAGTATTTCGCGGGCGGACACGTGCATTGGGAGAACCTCAGCGGCGGCGCGGGACTTTTGGACTACCTGTACCTTGGCGTCAAGCTCGGCATCTATCCGTGTCTGATCTTCATGGGCGTCGGCGCGATGACGGACTTCGGTCCGCTCATTGCGAACCCGAAGAGCCTGATCCTCGGTGCGGCGGCGCAGCTCGGCATCTATATCGCGTTCGCGCTGTCGATCCTTGCGTTCCAGTGGATCCCGGTCGGCGAAGGTACGCCGATCCAGAATCTTGCCGCATCCATCGGCATCATCGGCGGTGCGGACGGCCCGACGGCGATCCTCGTCACTTCGCAGCTTGCGCCCGCATATCTCGGACCGATCGCAGTCGCCGCGTATTCGTACATGGCGCTCGTGCCGGTCATTCAGCCGCCGATCATGAAGGCGCTCACCACGAAGAAGGAACGGCAGATCGTCATGGCGCAGCTTCGCCCGGTCTCGCAGACCGAGAAGATCCTGTTCCCGATCGTGGTCACGATCTTCGTCGCGCTGCTCGTTCCCTCCGCGGCGCCGCTCGTCGGCTGCCTGATGCTGGGCAATCTCTTCAAGGAATCCGGCGTGACCGAGCGCCTGTCCAAGACCGTTCAGA
>JAEEGL012850817.1_pt1 | contig 20092 bp, 4 predicted proteins | sample 9134231 | NCBI WGS metagenome assembly JAEEGL01 (sample SAMN16246548, study PRJNA631951) | gut metagenome | biome: gut microbiome; feature: rumen; material: fiber-attached | host: Bos | place: Iran: Karaj | collected 2018-10
ATAAGCAGGAACTGTCATTGTAAAGCTGTCTTTACCAGTCTTTGTCGTACCGTCCATGATGTTAGCAGCGCCTGTAGTCTGAGCTGTCTGGTCATCATGACCACTACCAACAGTCCATGTTCCACCAATCAAGTTAAATCCTGTAACAGTAAGAGTTTCACCTTCGCTTACAGGGTAGCTTCCGAGTTTAGAACGGTTCATTGCACCGCCGGAAATTGTGGTACCACGAGTTATTTCTGTAATATATGGAACAACATCAACTGTATATTTAGCAGTTTTTGTTCCGCTTGTTGTCTGAGCAGTTCCTTCGTCAGATGGATTTGGTGTGTATTCGACATCACCATCTGAAAGGGTTGGTTTACCTTCATCTTCTGCAAGAACTTTTACTACAATACCCTCTTTTGCAGGAGCCGCAGCAGATATTGCTGTAGTATCCCAGTCGAATTCCCATTCTACAGAATGACCAGTTGCACTAAATTCTGATTTTGTAATCTTCATTGCAAAACTGTTTGTTGCAAGAGCGCCGTATGTTGTCCATTCACCTGCTGTAGAATCATATGTAGCAGCAAGATAATAATCGGTTCCAGAAACTGTTTTCTTTGTCATTCCAGTTACACTACCAAACTTAGTTGCCATTTCTGGTATGCTGATATACAAACTCTTAATCATTCTTGTATCACTTGCAGTTCCGCGCAGAACAACCTTTCCAGAAAGATCTGGCTTTGTATTTGTTAAATTTTCGAGTTCAACGTGTCCGGCTAAATCATTAACTGTTTTTACAACAAACTTATCATTTGCATCCTTTGCATCGCTTCCATAAATAGAGTTTTTATTCAAGCTTTCCCAGAAGAATGGATTAATCTTTGCTTCTGGTGGAGTTGTATCTCTAAGTTTTACAGACATGACAATATCAAGTTTTGCTTTCTGGCTGTTTGTACCGCAGGTTGTTCCATCTGTAGAATCCCAGATTGTGAATGTAAATTTCTGATTATCAGCATCAGCGATTTCTGTACCTGTCGTACCTGCTGTCAAGAAATCTTTTACGGTAAATTCAATTGGAGTAACAGTAGCAGCACCCTGATAAGTTGCATCTGTTTGAGTTGCAATTGTTGTAAGAGTTGTTTTTGTGTAATAAGGAGTAGCCCAGTCAGTATTTCCACTATTGCGTTTTGATACTGTATAGTTGTACTTAAGTACTCCATTACCACCAATTATTTCAGGTTTAATCTTTGTCAAACCTTTTGTAGTAAAGATACTTACAGGGGTAGCAGTTGTTGAGTCTGCCGGTATTATAAGTTCTTTCTGTGATTTATCCCAAGTTGTATACTCGAATACAGCACTATTCCAGGTCGAAATCCATTCACCATTTTCACCTTCGTCAATACTTCCGTTTCCGTTTGTATCTGTTGCAACAAGAACACCTGCAAGACGAGGTGCGTTATTGCTTACAAAGGCTTCATCATCATCCTTATATGTATAAACATACGATGCATACTGTCCATCGGTTGTTGGGTCTCCACTTATTGCAGCTTTTTCACCAGTTGTATAAGTCAGATAAGTTGTCTTAGATTTATTGCCTACAACACCAACAGCATAATTTGATGCAGCATCGTAAGCAGTATAGTGAATTTCAATAGGACCATCAGGAATATTGCTTGAAACAATAGAACAACTCCAAGAAGCAAGCGAACTTGTTCCTCCAAGCTCTTCTACCATTCCATCGCCATCATCATTTTTAATTGAAGTGTAATAGCCGTTTGCATTTTTTGTAGTGGCATTTTCGTATTCACTCTTTGTGTTATCTACGAAAAGTGCAAGAGCAATCTGAGCTGTAGTATAAGAAGCGTGACTTTCATCAATTGTAACTTTTGTACCATCAAAGCTTGTAATCTTGTACATTACTCCGCCAAGTCTTATATAACTTCCTGTATGAATATAAGCAGTTTTATCAGAAAGACCATTTCCAAGAGTGATTGTTCCATCATCATTACAATTTACACTTCCAGACATCCAATACAAGCCGTCTGCATAAGTAAGATTTGCTGTAGAAATAGGATTTGCGCGTTTCTGCATTGGGTCATAAATAAGACCTACGCCAGCAGACTGACGACGCATAAAGTAGATACCAACAGCCTTTACACCACTTGGAGTACCTGTAAGAGATGCATCACTTACCTTTGAAGCAAGTCTATAGAAACCATTGCTCTGTTTTACGGTAGGATCAATTCCAAACTCTGTTGCAGTATCCACAAGAAGCTTTGGTGCATCATTATCGTAATTGATTTCTATTTCGTAAACACCTGTATGATTATTCTTATCTGTTGCCTTAATAGTACGCTTAAAGTTACCAACTCCAGTATCGGTAGACAATTCGTATTTGATTGTCTTTGTAGCGACATTTGCAGCATCAGAAATTCCAGTTGCAAGAGGTTCTTCATTACCATCTGGGTCTGTAAGAACAATGTTATCAAGAGAAACATTATCTGTTGCCTTAAACTCGAGATACCATTTACCCTTTACATACATGCCAAGTCTTGCTTCCTGAGAAGCTGTAACTGCGTTGCTGCTATTATACTGTTTGAGCATTACTTCAGAAATAACAGGAATATCGTTATCCATCTTGAAATAACGGGTTATAGAATAACTTAAGTTCGTATCATTATCGCAAGCAAATACCCGAACAGCCATATCATTTGCAGTATTTGAACCTGAAACTGGATTAAATTCAGATCCATTGTTTATCTTAAGATTCCAAGAAGTACCACTAAAGTTTGCTTTAATTCCGTAATCAGCTGCAGTTGCATCTGTTGGACCAGGAGAAGTTATTTTTCCAGTCCATTTAGTATGATTTCCATATGCATCCGGCTTAATTGTTTCAACTGTATAACCATGTGTGTTCCAGAAATCAAGGTCCTTTGTTGTTGGCTCAAATGTTGTTATTTTATTATTTGAATCTTTTACTACAGAACCATAACCATCTCCATTTTTTGCAGAAAGGAGCTGTACCCATACACTTTCTACAGTTCCGTTTGAATCTTCGGCAGTTCCATAAAGCTTTACTGTACCACCAACACTTTCACCAGCTTTTTCCGGATTTGAAAGTGTTGCAGAAGGACGGTCACCCTGTGGATCTACACAAACAAGATATGGATATTCTTCTTCATTTCCAACCGGGTCTACAACCTTTATCCAAATATAGAAATTAACTAAATCTTTGAAATTTCCTAAATCATTTGTCAAACCAAGTAATGAAGCATAATTCTTAAGTTGTACTCCATGTGCACGGGCTGTATCTGTTGTGTTACCATCAAAATATACATACCATGAAACACTTGCATTTGGAATCTTAACATAAGCAGGAACATCTTTATTTGCTATTGTTCCTGTTTTAGCAGTTCTTTCTCCTGCATCATTAACTGAATAACCGCTCCAAGATGTAAGTTTTGCACCAGCGCTTGGTTTAGCTGTTCCGCTTGTAGAAACTGTATAATAAATATCACCAAGTTCATTTGTCGTTCCGTATACAGTTGTTTCACCGCTGTTTGTTGAATCTGCTACAGGGCCGCTGAATGAAATTACAGGAGCTGTTTTATCTACAGTTAAATCAAGTTTTGTAATTGTTTCTTTGATGCCATCAGACATTGTTATTTCAACTCTGTAGGCATAAGTTTTATTATTTGTAGAATCCTTGCCTGACGATTTCCAGCCAGTCAGAGAAATGTCATCAGATGTAAACTGTAAGTAAGTCTTATTTCCTTTGGTTATTGGAGTTGGCACATAAGGGGAACTAGCTGCAAGAGTATCATAAACCTCATCAACCTTAGTTTCTGAATCTGTACCGTCCTCTGTCATAATAACCTTCAGGATCATCTTCTTAACAGTATTCTGGTCGTATGCATTCTGACGAATCTTTAATACATTCTTTAAAGTTCCACCAAAGTTCTGGGCACCAATACCTGTCTGCCAGTTCTGTCCATTATCAACACTGAACTCAGGAGTTTCTACATCAGGATTTACAGTATCTACAACAAGAGCAAGTTTATTTGCAGTTGTCGTAAATGTTGTAGTACCAAGCCTATAACCGAAATTATGAGAACCATCTGTAATACGATATGTTCCCCTTTGATTTGTAGTATCATAAATCAAAGAAGTGCTATATGTTGTTGAAGTTGTTGCGTAATAATCTTTTCCGCCTGCAGTAACCTTAAAGAATACATTTGATTCACCGTCATCAGAAAGGTTGAATTTCCAGATTCCGTTATTTATTGTTAGGTTTGTATAATCACTGGCAGTATAACTTATAGAGTTTCCAACATAGTAGCCAATGCTTGTTACTCCGTCATCATCAGAAACAGTACCGCTTATTGTACGGCTTTCCCACTTTACAGCTCCAGAAGCAAGAGTTTCTATAGAAGAAGGGCTGGTTACAGTAATCACAGGTCTATCAGAATCCTGATCTACTTTAACTTCAACGCCAGCTGAATAACCGATATTACCTGCAGAGTCTTGAGCAACGGCACGAATCTGGTAAGAAGAATTGTCTGTAAACTTTAAAGTATCAAAGCCTGTTACTCTGAAGTTATCACTACCAGTAAAGGCCATGCCTGTCATTACAATACCTGATGAACCTGAAGTTTTAATATCTGTCCAAGTTCCACCAGTTACAGTTCTGTACTGCATGCCCTTAATTGTAAACTTATTATTGTTATCGCTACCGCTACCAGTAAGTGTTATTGTTCCGTTTATCTGGCGACCAGTGAGATTTTCATCTGCATCAGAAGGAGCATCAAGAGTTACGGTAGGAGCAGCTTTATCTACCAATACAGATGCAACCTCAGACTTGGTCCAGTTTCCACTACCCGCTTTATCCCAAGCCTTTGCACTTATTACTGTTTTTTGTGTATTTGAACATGAAGCAAACCAGGTTGCAGGAATATTATAAGTCCAACTTCCATTTGTAACAGGAACCTCATATTCTTTTGGCTGTTCGTTTTCTATTTCTGTAGGATGCAGAAGCACAAGCTTCTTTATAGCAGTTTTGTCATCAGAAACAGTTCCGCTTACAGTAATAGGAGCTGCTGTAGAACTTGCATTTGTATACTGCAAATCTGTTGTATTTGAAGAAATTGTTGGACCTGTACGGTCAATATTCAAAGAAAGGTAATTTTCATCAAGTTTTGCGTTTCCAACATTATCAACAGCAACAAATACAATATAATTATTTCCCTCTGAGAAACCAGTAAGTGTTTCGCGGAAGTTAGTCGTTATATTTTTGTAATGCTTTGTTGAACCGTCATCTGCACTTGTAACAGAATTGGTGTTTGTATCACTTGAAGTCTTTGTGTAGAATACGCGTTTTTCTGATTCAGCAGAAAGTGAGAAAGTACCTGTATATTCTGACAGTACATTTGATTTCAAAGTAGCAGCAGCAGTTGCAGAAGGATCGCTTGAGTAAACTTTATAATAAATGAGGCTTACACCACTACCACCATCGTCAAAGCGGCCCCGCAAATCAATAGAGGTATCGTTTCCGTAGCTTGAAGAAGAATACTTTTTACCGGAATCTTTATCAAGGCTGTTGTTCCACAAAGGATTAGTTGAAGTTATATCATTATTATCTTCTTTTCCTATACGGAAATATAAATCTTTATTGCTTGCATCTTTTTCATGCTTAGAAGAAGGGCCTTCGGTATCAAATACAATAGCAACAGATTTTGGATATGTATTACCGGCAACATCGGTTACAGTTATTGTAGCGGTTGCACCTGTAGCCCAGGTTTTCATATTGATGTTATTAAATTCCCAGTTAGAAACCGAACCTGAATTAGTTCCCGTTATTTTTTTGTTGGGATCGGCAGTATTTACAACCTCAAGAGCAACACTCTTTACACCAGTATTATCTGTTGCAACACCGGTAAGGGTAAAGGTTTTATCTGTGTTATTAACATAATAATTATTTGATTTTGGATAAGAATCACTAAGCTGTATATTGCTTACATCTGGCTCCGTCTTATCTTCTTTTATAGTAAATATTGTTTCTGTTGTTGGACTACCTGCACCGTTTTGGCCTGTTACAGTCAAAATTCCCTGTGCTATATTCTTATCAAATGTTGCTTTCCATACAGTTGCAGCAGAAGTTCCTGTAATTGCAGTACCATTAAGCTTAGTTACAATTTCTGTTTTTTTATCATTTGTTGTTAATGAACCTGCACAAATTTTAAGGGTATCTTCTTTTGGCTGAACTTCATTTCCGCCGACATAGAATTTAAGTGTATCAAGTTTTGCAAAACTCTGAGCGTCGCCAAAGGTTCCATATACTGTAATATCGTAATCACGATTTACATATATAGTACCAGATGACTCTTCCAAAGCCTTTGTTCCAAACTGATAGAACAAAGGGGTAACTTCAGGAGCAGTTGTATCTACTTTAAATGTATATGTCTTAAGTTCAGTAACATTTCCCTGTTTATCAACAGCTGAAATATAAAGCTTATTATTTTGAGAGTTGCTTAACTCTGTAAGAGAAATACTCCAAGCAGATGTACCAGAAGCTTTTTTCCAGCCAGTCCAAGAAGTTCCGTTTGCGGTTGGAGCAGCTGCACTTCCTGTTTTATCTAATTGATAATAAACATAATCTACGCCTGTCAAATCGGTTGCTTCACCCATAACTTTGAGACTGTTTACAGACTGCCAGTCCGAAACATTTGAAGAATCAAAATCCGGAGAACTTATAGTAAGTTCAGGTCCAGTTGTATCATAACGAACACTTACAGAAGCACTTGCAGATTTAGACACTTCATCTTTTACGCTGATATCGTATGTATACAGAGCATCCGAAATATTTGGAATTTCTATTGTATATTCTTTGTTAGATACAAGAGATGTAAGACTGGTTATTTCGTTAGAACCATCCATAATTTTATAATCGGTTGACAAAGTAAGCGATGTATCATCATCTTTCTTTACTGCAACCCTTGTTTGAGAAGCATCAAGACCATTTGTTTCTGTTATCTTAAATGTAAATGTATATGCTGACTTGGTTTTCTGCTCAATATTAGAAGGAACAACAGCATCATTAAACTTTGTTTCTACAGAAGGATACGACATATCCACATCAAATGTTACATCCTTGCGGGCAGAAACGTTGCCGGCTTTATCTACGGCGTAGATGTAGAGGGTTTTTGTGCCTTCGTCTGCAAACTCGTATGTGAATTCCCAGTTGCCGTTCTTTGTAGAAACGCCTTCCAGCCAACCTGCGCCGCCTTCTCCACTCCAGGTACCAGCAGTTGGGAATGAAGGTGCGGTAACTGAAGAATCAAGAATTTTATAATAGAAGGTATCAATTGGGCTTTCTTTTTTGGAATCTGCACCGGTAACTGTAATTGCATTGAAAGAACCTCTAAAGCGATAGTTTGATTCACTGATAGCTTTTATTCCTTTCTTAGCATCTGCATCGGTGTATGGTTTAGGATCTGTAATTGTAAGAGAAGGAGAAGTATTATCAATTACAACTCCAGCATTTCGAACAATATTACTGTCGTGGTTATTAGCATCTTTTACTTTGTAACAAATATCCCAGGTTCCAGAAGCATTTGTTGGAGTAAATGAATCGGTATATTTTGTATTGTTTAGATTTGTTTTTACTTCTGTCCAGGCAGAACTTGAAGTAATTTCTGCACCTGATTCAACAACAAGTCTGTATACCTTGAATGGATACGAAGTTGATCCAATATCAAGTTTTGTATCGATTGTTGTATTTCGTTCAGGGCTTACAGAAGTTGGGTTTGTCTGATTATTAATATAACTTGTTCCTTCCTCAAATGTAAGAACAGGGTTTTGAGCAGATACAAGAACGACAATAGGACCAAATTCTTTTGAAGCATTATTAATATCAGTTGCTTTAAACTTGAAGTAATAATATCTACCTGCATCTGAAAGGATTTCTGAGAATTGTGATGTTGTGCTTCCTTCTGAAACATCTACAGTTTCCCATGCCTTTGAATTAAGGGTTGTCAGGTAGTCGGCTTCATTATAATCACCGCTTGCTTCCACAAACTTCTTTTGCAAAGTCTTAAGTCCATCATCATCAATAAAGTTCAAGACAAAAGTACTGTTTGCAACAATAATATTCTGACTTCGGCCTGCAGTTTTTCCTGCATCCAAAGCAGCTTTATTATTATACAGAATTGTAGAGTTATTAGTTCCCTGAATTACAGGTTCGTCTGTACTCTGATCTACAATTCTTGTAATTTCTACACTGTTAGTATTTCCTGCAAGGTCACTACATGAAGCTTTAATTGTTACTTCACCTTCATCAAGCAAAGTTGCAGTATTAATTGAGAATTCCTGATTTGCAGGTGCAACAAAGTGGTCAAAAGTATATTTAACCTGACCATTCTGAATGAACTCAACCTTAGGGAGCGGTTTTGTATCATCTGTTGTATTAATTGAAGTATATCGGTCGCCAAGAGAAACCTTGAAGGTTACCGTTCCATTGATATACTGTTTTGCATTTCCTTCATTATCTTTTTCAATCTCTTTATTATCTGTGTTTTCTATATATTTAGAGAATGCAGGCTCCTGCAAGAAAGCAACTGTAGGAGTATCAACATCATACATTATTGTTTTAATTGCTTCTGTTTTATTGCCTGCTGCATAAGAAGTAATTCTCAGAGTATATTCTGCACTTGATGTCTGACTAAAATTATCTTTTGAAATCTGGTAAGAGAAGTTTGCTTTTTGTTTTATTCCTGAAGCAGTTGTTGTAGTAGAAACATTTGCAGCACCATAATCAGCTTCTGTTGAATAAGTCTTAAGAGTTTGATAATCAATTTCGCCTTCTGAATCTCTTGTTCCTAATTCAATTGTAAGTTCCGGAATTACATTATTTACTCTTGTCCATCCTGTTAATTGAACGTCATCACCAATTTTGAAATACTCTACAGAACCTGCAGGAGAAGAAATATTAAGTTCCGGTGCAGAACCTGTAGAAATAAACTTAAAGCCGTAATCAACATCAAGATTCTTTACAGGAATTTTCTTTGCATCGTTTCCGTAAATACCAATAAGATAGAAATGATCTACCTGAAGTGCTGAAAAATCTTTAAGATTTATAGTTGTTGTAAGCTTGTATGTTGAACCAGATTTTGAAATGCATGCTTTGCGTGCAGCAATTTTTTCATCACCCTGAAGCAGCACATTTCCAGCAGCATCCTTTAACTGAGGAATGATTACGATTGGCTGAGCGCCTGTAAGTGGAGTTAAATCTGTTCCGCATTCAATTACATATAATCCGAGTGTATCTTCTGTAAGTGGAGTTGCATCAAGACCCGGAGAAATTTCAATTACAACTTTTGAACCATTTGAAATTTCATAATTTGAAACATTGTCTGTAAAATCTTTACCGTCTTTTACAAGTGCATCGCGTCCAGAAACTATATACGACGGATTGTTGCGAGGGTTAATTGAGAAGAAGCCCTTCTTTACCTGATATGCAGAATTTTCAAGAAGAACTTTGATTTCTGCTGCAGATTTATCTGATGATACTGAACGGGCATCTGAACTATTGAAAGAACCGCTCAAAATCTTATATGCATTTGAAGTTCCGTATGGATAGAATACATCGTTATACAAATCGCCTTCATACATATAGAAGAAAGCTGCTTTATTTCCCTGCTGAACCTCTGGAGGTACAGAACCATCCTTTGGAACAACTTCGGCACAGTCATAACCAATAATTTCGCAAAGGAAAGGCTTTGTTCCGCCATTTGGATCACTGCCATAAATTGCATCGTATGCTTTTTTCTCATCGGTACCAGCCTGAGCACCATAAGAAGCAAGAGTTACGCTAAAGTCTGAGTCTATTTTAATTTTTGAAGGAGTTGTATAAAGGGCATTTCCCTGCATGTCATAAACAGTAACTGTCATATATTTACTGTCGCAGGCATCGCCAACATGTCCAGAAATGATAAAGTCTTGTCCGTATGAATCGTAGTCTGTAGAGTTTGCATTTTGAGGAGCAATTGCAGATGGTCTCGTTACTGCAATTACAGGAGGAGTATTATCTATAGTAAACTGTCGTGATTTTGTTGTTATATGTTTTGCTGTATCCACAATTTCAATTGTGGCTTCGTATGAACCGTCTATTACAATGTCTTTACTTTCAAAAGGATTAATTGAACATACCCAGGTTTTATTTTCCTGATCAAATTTTGCAGTATATTCGTGAATTTTGGCGTTGCTGCCCTCTTCCGTTGGACGAACAACTACACTGACCTTATCAATCTTACCGTCATCATCAAAGGTACCAGAAATTGCAAATTCATCCCTTACTATACTACCGGTAAGCGGATAATTAATTGTAAGTTCTGGTGAAAGAACATCAACCGCCTCACCCAAACCGACTTCGCAGGAAATGAATGCGGTGATTGAGCTAAGGGCAATAAGACAGATTGCAAGAATTGAACCAAAGAGACTTTTGTTTTTCATACGTTTTTCCTCAACAATTTCAACAGACTATATTTTTTTATATTATCGGCATGATGGACTGATTAACACACTAGCATATTTTTTGCCCATAATACACGCATAAATTATAAAACTGGAATGAGGATTTAGCAAGTTAATTTTTTGTTAGTAGATTGCCGCGCTGCGCTCGCAATGACGAACAGTGCTGCGCTAGTTCAAAACAGACATTGGGTTTATGGTGTTGCCGTTTTTGTAGACTGTGAAGTGCAGGTGCGGGCCGGTACTCAAGCCGGTACTTCCTACAAGACCAATCTGGGTTTTCTGAGCGTATACAAAGTTGCCTTTTGCACAGGTAATCTTGCTCATGTGGCCGTAGAGTGTTTTATAGCCTGAGTGGTGTGTTATGATTACATAGTTTCCGTATGTTGCATTGTAGCCGGCAGTAGTAACTTTTCCGTCCATTGCAGGGTAAATTGGGGTTCCCTGAGCAACTGCCATATCAATTCCACCATGGAAAGAACGGGTTCCGGCATTAAATGGAGAATCGCGCCAGCCGTAAGATGAAGAAAGCCAGTAGCGAACCTTGAGCGGCTTTTTGAACAGATCTCCGTTGATTTCCTGACGAGTCATCCAGTCAAGCTCTGCATCAGGTACAAAAAGTGAATATCCTGCCTTGAGCTCTGTAGAAGGTGAAAGATAATTTACAAGGGCACATTTCTGTGCATCTACATTGTATTTTACTGCAATATTATCAATTGTTTCGCCGTCTGTTTTTACCGTATACAAAATTCCGGCCATAGAAGGGATTTTCAAATACTGATTAGGCTGAATAAGGCGTGACTGACGGATATTGTTTACGCTGATAATTGTATCTTGTGTAATTCCAAAAGCATCTGCAATGTAGCCGATCATGTCGCCTGATTTTACACGATATGTCTGATATGTAAGTACTGCAGGTTCTGTTTCTGTAACTTCATCCATGAAAACAACCTGATCTACTGTTTCGTCAAGTGCAACTTCCATTGCAGGAGCAGGATCTTTTGTTTCTTCAAGGAGTCCGCTTAAAGCCTTGTAATCATCATCTGCGGCTACTGGAACGGCAGAAGTTTCAAGACCACCCACACCTTTATGAGAATCGATTGTATGAAGAATGCCTAAACAAGAAGATGTAACAATTACGCCGAAACTGAAGAAAATTATAGAGGAACTGACGATTCTTGAGACGCGAGTTTTAAACACCATATTAAATCTACTTTCTAGTTTTTTAATTATAGCACATTCTTCAATTTTTATCATCTTTTATTTACTCCAATTAGATAAGTTTCAAAAGATTCGGCACGGCAGGCTTCGGGCTTAAAACCTTTGGCTGTCGTGAAAATTTCTCTCATTGATTTTAAGATTTGCTGCTGATCTCCGTTCTGAAAGATTTTTACAGCAAAGTTTCCGCCTGTTTTTAGCATTGTCTGTGCATACCATACAGCCATTTCTACAAGCTGCTGGGAGCGGGCCGTGTCTACAGTGCGGTTTCCGGTTGTTTTTGGAGCGGCATCACAAACTACTAAATCGTATGGTCCGTGATTTTTAATTTGAGTACGGATTTCGGGAGCATTCAAGTCGCCCTGAATAAAAACAAGATTGTCGCCTTTTACAGATTTTGCAAGCGGATTAAGATCGCATGATACTACCTTACCTGTTCCTTCCATTGTCCTTAAAAGGAAGGTTGTCCAGCTGCCGGGAGCCGAACCTAAGTCGAGTACCGTGTAGTTTTTTTTAATCATGCCAAACTTTTCGTCGATTTCTTTGAGCTTGTATACCGAACGAGCCGGATACCCCTCAGAGAATGCCTTCTGCGACCAAAAATCGGGCTTTTCATAGCTGTTTGCAGGCATATACCTTTATTTTCGGTATATTTCGAAGGATTATTAGAGAATAAATGTTAATTCATGTTTGTTATAATTTAGATGAACTATGCGGGAATTTGGAATCTGGGCAAATTTATCTATCAAGGCCCAGTCAATGGCGCCCTGCATTTTTATGGTGCAGATCATGTGACGGGTGAGGCCGCTATCAAGCCAGATGTGAATCCAGTCAAGAAGACGTTCGGGGTAGCAGATTACATCGGAGAAAACCCAGTCTACCTGCCCTACTTCTTCCGGCGGAATTGTAAAGGCATCGTGGGCACGAAATTGCACTAAAGGATTTTCCATAAGTTCGGGTGCAAGCTCTGCGCGGTCAACGGCATATACCTGTGCACCAAGTCCTACAAGCACCCAGGTCCAACCGCCGGGACACGCACCTGCTTCAAAACATTTTTGACCAGACTCTGGCAACCCGCATTTTAAATAATAATTTGCAAGAGTAAGGCTTTCCTGTATTTTAAGATATGCGCGGCTTGGAGGATTTTCGTGATCTTCCACAAATTTCATCGTTCCGGCAGGCAGCGGCGAAGTTGTTTGTGCAGAAGCAAGAATTGTATGTTCATCAAGCAGCGTGTAAAGACCCATTGGAGAATCTGGAATTTCAAAAGGAAACTTTCGTTCTTTAAGATTAATATATGGCAGCTTTTCTTGAATAAGATTTGCACGCCTGAAACATGTAAACTGATACGGTGCCCAGTTGCGCTGGATTTTTTTAAGTTCTCCTGCTGCTTCGCCAATTGAATCAAACTTTAAGATAAAAGGTTCGGTCATGCAGGTGCGTGCCCAGTAGGGATATTTACCGTTGGAGGCCTGCAGGAAAGTAGTTTTGTCGGGGAAGTAAAGTAAAAGAGATTGTCGGGTCAAGCCCGACAATGACATAGATGTTTCAATACCAAATCTATCCTTTAATTCAGAAACGAGAAAATCTTTTTGTTCTGGAAAAGCTAGAAAACCAATTCCGTTGAGTTTTTGAATAGTTGTCATGAAGGACCGGTTTTAGAGCACGTCGGGAATTTCGTCGTCGTCGCCCATTTCCTGAAGGTATGAAATAAATTCGCGCAGTCTTGCATCATCCGGCGAATAAAGAATCTGTAAACCAATTTGAGTTGCACCCTGATTTTCGGTAACCCACATTGGCTTGCACATAAGCTGAAGAGGAGTATCTTCAATAGAACGGCTCAATGTTATCTTGAGCATATATTCAGCTTCCAGATCTACAACAACAGAAACTGGAAAATGAATTTTACAGCCAGTATAACTGATATTATCGAGAATTCCCGGTAGAGCACAAAGCTCCGGGGCAACAACGCGACCAATCTCCGAATACCTGTGATTCTGTCTGTTTTCTTCTGCCATACTATATAGTATAGTTGCATTTTGCTTATTTTACAACAAGAACTTTACGAGTTTCGTCAATACCCGGTCCGGTCACTCTTACGAAGTACATTCCCCTTGCAACAGGGGTTCCTTTGCGGTTTGAGCCGTCCCAAGAGAAGAAATACTCACCTTCATCTGATTCTCCACGGTGCAGATAGTCTACGATATTTCCATCGAGTGTCATAACAAGTACCGTGAGATTTCCTTTTTGAGCCTGATTAACCTTTATTACGACCTTTTCGCCGTCATTTGAGTTTATAACATTGTTAAGAATTGTAACTCCACCACGCTGCGAAACATTTGCCTTGAGTCTGAATGACCACAAATCAAGAGAAAGCAGATTATCAGGTTCTGTCTGACGAACTGCAAACAAAGGCATTTTTACAGAAGTTGTAAGATACTTCTTTCCGTCATCATCATCAATATCAAGAACAGGAGAATGCATTATTTTTACAAGGCTTCCGTCGGCATTAGTTAATCCGAACAGGAATGAAACCTGATCTCCTGCACTCCAGGTATCGGCAATCTGTTTTTCAATATCAAAAATCAGTCTTGTGTCTGTTTTTGTAACAAGCTTTGTATTTTCAAGAGAAGTTCCGTCTATTCCAACAAAGTGAGTATTGTTCTTTTCTGCAAGAGGAGCAAATACACCGCTGTCTAATTCAGGAACCCAGATTCTCCATACAGGCGAAGGCTCCATGTCTTTATTAAACTGCATGGAAACAGAAGCTTCATCAGGATGATTTGCAAGGTAAATGCGGAAGTTTACAAGCTCATCAGTTTCATCATCTCCATCTTCCGTGTCGGCAACAATTGCAAGAGAACGGTTAGCAGGAAGAGTTCCGTAGTTCTGCTGATCACGGTTCCAGTCATGAACTGCCCATGTTGAAAGGTCTTCGTTTCCAAGCTCATCAACTGTATTTGTATGGAACAATCCTTCAGAAATAATTGTTCCGTCTTCCAGAGTCATAGAACTGTCGTAAGCATAAAGCGGATTAATTACTCCAACTGCAAAATCAGAAAGTGCATGCGCAGTATACATTGGAAGGCTGTTTCCTGTTGCATCCTGAATGAATGTAATCTTTGAGTTTGCATGCTTTGTAAAGAAGTCTACCGCCTTATCACCGTACTTTGTGGCATAAGTCATTCTAAGGTAAACTGTCTTAATATCTTCAAGAGTGATTTTTCGGTTGAGTTTAAAAATCATCGTAGTAAAGCTTGAACCGTTGTCTCTTGTGCTTATAGAAATTCTTGCAGGCACGGAAGTATCAATTGCAAGGTCAGAAACTTCGTGGCCTGTTCCAGTTTCGTCAATTGTAATAAAGTCAAAACATTCTGTGATAATAGACTCATAGTCTTCGGTAATATCTACCTGAAGGCCACTATCATTATCAAGGAAGTGGAGTTCGCTGCTGTCTGTACAAAGAGCTTTAACGAAAATTATTTCAAGCTCGTCATCGCCAACCGGACAAACCGTAAAGTCAAAGCCCGGTGGTGAACGGTCAATTGTACTGAAGGTTTTTGATTCAAGTCTGTTGCCGGCATAGTCTGTGATGAATGCCTTTGTGTCGTCATATTTAATCGTAAAGGTTGTAGTAATATCAAGCGAAGTATCCTGCAGAGGCAATGCAAAATAAAGTCCTTCAAGATCTGTAGAAGAACGGCGAGGAGTTGAAGTTCCCGTAAAGATAAGCGAAGCAGCACCACCAAAGGCTGGAGCAGTTGTATCAAATGCGGTGTTTATATAAGAAGCCGAAAGATTGTTTCCTACTCCGTATGTAAAGCCGCCTGCTGAATGACTGATTGTACTGTATCTTACGCCACCTGTACTTCTTGCATAATCTGAGTCGCTGTGATTTTTTGCCGGGTCCTGGATAAATGCCTTTGAACCGCCAAACACATCGGCTGCATAGGAGTATGATTTATAAAGCTCAGACTTTGTTCCTTTTGAACCACGCACACACCAGCCCGATTCTGTGAACCATTCAAACTCATCATTTTGAGGATCTGGAGTATTATCAAAAACATGGAATTCAATTCTGTCCAATGTAGAACCGGTACCTGCGTTGTTACCAATTGCTTCTGCCTGATATGCTGAAGTGAACAGAGTTTCTTCATTCCAAAGCACCGTGTCGTTGTGGCGCAAAATAGCAAAAATCGGTTTAGAAAGATCCCAAAGTCCGTAAGAAGGTAAAGAGGTATTTGAAATTATAACAGGCTCAACCCTGCACAATGCATCGTATTCTACCTGACTGTTGCCTTCAATATCCTTTACTAAATTATTTACAGGAGTTACTGCAGTTACGCGCTTGCCTGTAAACTGAATTGCATCTTCTATATAACCCTGCCAGTTTTTGTATTCGTAACCGTTTACATCTGTTACAGTTCCGTCTGTCCAGCCTGCAACAGAAAGTCTGAGAGAGTATTCATCAAGGCGGTAGAGGGCATTTACATATTTGTTTGCACTACCCTGTTTTCCTGTGGCAAGCTTTGAATCCCAGATTGTTGCAATGCCCGCAAAAGAAAGGTTTGACTGTGTGTTCCAGCTGCTGCCTGCAATTGCACCAAACTTATCTGTTACCTGAACGTTTTCTACAACATTTACAGCAGTTCCCGAAGAGTATGCAGGAATGTCTACATCGCAGACAGAAGCGTCTGATGAACCAAAACTTACAGGCTCTGAATAGCAGAATTCAATAAAGTTGTGTCCGTCGTATGAATGCTGGCTTGATTCTCCAACGCTTGAATCGTAGTCATTGTGGAGCTCCTGACCGGTACGAACTTCCCAAAGAACAGGACCAGTTTTATCTGCAACTTCATAAGTTGAATCGTCTGAACCGTAAGCAGGCTCTGCAGAAGCACCCGCAGAAACACGCTGACTGTAGTTATTAAGGCGCTTACCCCAGATATCTGTTAAGACAAAGTTGTTTTCGGCAGCAGTTTTTGACTGAGACAAAGCACGGGCAAAATCAAGAACAGGTGTAGTTTCGTGATGAATACCGCTTCGGTCTGAACTCTTAGCTGTAGTACCGCTGGACTTTCCTGTTGCATCTGTGTTCCATGCGCCTGCCTCTGAATCGTTCTGAGGAGCTGCTTTTATATAGAAGTAATAATATGTTTCTCCGGTACTGGTGTCTGTATATGACAAAGTGATATCTTCGTGCAACTCGTTTACAGGAGTACAATCTTCATTAGCATAGAAGCCTGTATATGCAAGAGTTGGATTTTCTGAAGAATCATTAAAGCGCAAAGTATTTATCATTGCGGTGTGATAGCGGACAGGCTTATTAAATTCTACACGAACTACATTGTCGCGGACTGTATAAGCTTTTGTAATTATAAAGTCTTCATAATCGACATTTGTATTTGTGGTGTTTGTTGTACTTCCGCCGTCTGTACACTCAACGGCAACCAGGCGGGCTTTTGTACCGTTTTCGCTGTTGTCTGCAGAACAAATAACCTTACAGTCTGAAATGTCAGAGTTATATGCTTCTGCAAATCCGTTTTGTGGTTTAGAAACATCCGGAAGTTTAAGCAGCCAGGTGCCTGTAGCGGAAGCAGGATCCCGCGAAAGTGTTGTGCCGTTTGCATAGAAGTTCTGACCTGCTGTAATTGCGGTTCCTGCAGAAACTGCAAGAGTGGCGCTGTATGTGCTTGCAGCTGGAAGTGCGGTTCCGTCCGGCAAAGTTGTGGCATTATAATTTGGAGTTTTCCATGCTGCGTGTTCTTCAGAAGCTGCCGGGCGCACAATGTAATAAGAGTATTCGTTCTGTAAGCCTGTCGTTGAGTCTTCTTCTGAATAACTGCTGCCCAAAATTAAAATATCCTGAGTAGCTGTAAGCGGCGCATTTGCCGTAAAGTCTCCGTTGTAAAGGACAATGTTTTGTGTAGCAGTTACCGGAGCATTTGAAGTTATGCCGCCTGCAGTGGTGCTGCCGTTTTTAACAATAATATCTTTTGTTACAGCCAGAGTTGAATCTATTGTCAGAGCCTCGTCACGGGCACTTATAAGATTTTTTTCTATATTAATATTCTGCCCTGCAGTTCCAAAGTGTGCCGCAGCTGTTCCGTAAAGATAAACATCATCATTAAAGGTAGCCAGGGTTGTTACATCAACATTTCCACCAATGCGGGTTGTGCCGTTTATGGTGCCGGAGATGTCCAGGTTGGTGAGATTTAACGATGGTGCTGTAAATGTAGCACGCACAAAAATCTTTTCTTCTGTATGGAATTGAACGGCATTATCTATTGTCGTATTTGTTTTAAAAGTAATTGGAGAAGCATTTGTTGTTGAATCGGTAAAGCTTACAGACTTTAAGGCCTTTGTATCTGCAGTAAAGCTTCCACCAGTTTTGTCTATAAGAATAGAATGATATTTTGTAGAAGCATTTGGTACAAGAGTCTGTGTGCCGTTTCCTTTAAAAATCAGAGTTCCGTTACCAGTATAAACTCCGGAATCAGACATGTTTCTTGTAATATTAATAGTAGAAGAATTTGATACGGTTCCGCCGGTAGTAATTGCAAGGTCGCGGATAATGTTGACTGTTCCTGAATTTGAAAGGGTTCCGCTTGTGCTGATTGCTGCATCATTTGAAACATTAATTGTTCCTGCATTAGAAAGCGTTCCGCCTGTTATAGAAACATCAACTGTATCAAAGGTAATTGCGCTTGAAACAGGCACAGTTCCCGTTCTGATTTCTAAAGTATCAAATTTAAGGTTTGTCTGTGCTGTTTGTGTATATGAAGTTTTATTAAATATTACATGGCCAAGATTTTGCTTGTCCAAGTTACCGTTACTGTCTGTAATTGTACCAGCCGCGATTGTATCTGTTGAAGCGTTTGTTAAATCTGCACCAAAAATCAAAGGTTTATCTGCATTAACATAAACACCTGTTTCTTCAATTACCAAGTCTTTACGGATTCTTATTGTTCCGCCATTTGTAATTTCTATACCGGCAGGAATTATTAAAGACCAGTAAACACCGCTAAGTGTGTTATTAGAATTAATTGCAATATTCTTTGTGTTATAATTAATTTTATTTGAGCCGTTTTCTGAAACAGTTCCATTTATGGCAAGAGTTCCCGCATCCCAAATTATTTGGCCGGCATTAAACAAGGTCATATTATAAACTGAGTCTGTTGCTGTACCGCTTTGCTGGAATTTTCCGCCTGTTACAATAAGATTTCTAAGCACAACACCGCCCGTTCCCGATTTTACGGTTCCAGAAGTAATTGTGAAGTTATAACCAGTGTCAGCGAGGTTCTGCTTAAACTTATTGTTTCCAAAATCTACGGTGATATTTTCGGAAGTTACATTCAGATATTCTGAGTTGCCAGGAATTAATGATGTAGTTACGCCAGAGCCCGAGCCTGTAAATTTCAAATCGAGATTTGTAACTGTTGCACTGGTATTATTTACTGTGCCGCAATTTGCAAAAGTTAACACATGAGGATTTGCAGGTGCGGTTGTGTTTCCTGTTACTGCGCCTTCAAATGTGAGTGTTCCGCCAGTTAAAGCTATGCTGTTGGTGATGTTTGTGTTGCCAACTACTTTTAGCGAAGTGAGCTTTGTTGCGTTTCCTACTGAGTTATCAAAGGTTGTTGTACCTGTAATTGTAAGTGTATTTTTTCCGTTGACGGTATTCGTAAAGTGAACTGTTGTTCCAGTAAGGCTTGCAGTTCCGTTTTCTTTAAGAATCACAGGGCCGTCGTAAGTTTGAGTTGTTTCAGTTTGTATTGATATTGACGCACCATTTATGTTTGTTGTGCTTGTTGTACCTGTAATTGCCAATGATGTAAGCGGGGTTGTGTTTCCTACAGTGTTGTCAAAGGTTGTTGCACCTGAAACAGCAAGTGCATTTTTTCCGTTTACAGTGCTCTTAAAATGAACTGTTGTTCCAGTAAGGCTTGCAGTTCCGTCTTCTTTAAGAATCACAGGACCGTCGTAAGTTTGAGTAGTTGCGTTTATTGAAGTACAATTTATGTTTGTTGTGCCGGTGATTGCCAGTGAAGTTAGCGGTGTTGTAGAGTTTCCTACAGTACTGTTGAAAGTTGTTGTGCCGGTAACTGTAAGTGCTTTATTGCCATTTACGGTACCAGTGAATTGAGTTGTACCTGTAAGGTTTGCGTCATCCGTAAGATTTGTAGTGGCAAATTTAATTTCTGCCGCAGTTATATTACCCTGAATATTTGTTTGATCTGCAATGTGAGTGAGGTTGTTGTAGCTTGGAGTGCTTGCATCTCCAATAACAGTCGTTGCACCTGCAAATGAAACGGTATTGTCTGTATTCAATGCGACTGTATTTTGAATTGTCGTATTTGTGCCAAAG
>JAEEGL011244678.1_pt1 | contig 20090 bp, 20 predicted proteins | sample 9134231 | NCBI WGS metagenome assembly JAEEGL01 (sample SAMN16246548, study PRJNA631951) | gut metagenome | biome: gut microbiome; feature: rumen; material: fiber-attached | host: Bos | place: Iran: Karaj | collected 2018-10
GGTGCACGGAAATACTCCCACACCGGCCCCGAAACAACATAGTCATTATCACGGCCAAACATGTTAATGATGTCACATAAGCACTCACGAACTGTCATGATGTCATAAACGGAATAACCCACTCCACGGCGAACTCCAAATACGGAAGAGAAATCCGTCGCGCCTACACGAACCTGAAGAACCAAATCCTTATACTTGTCCAAAATTCGCTTGATTCCAGTCAGTTCATACATTCTCGATTCTTTATATGCCACCTCTTTATCTTCGATAATGGGCATGCCATAAATAATCTCGCCAAACTTCTCATTTAAGTCATGTAGATATGCATAATACTCATAACCGTTTTCCGCATTAAATTTCGGGAAATTGATTCCGCAAAGGCTTTTCACCTGATGCTTGGTCAAGTTGGCACCAAAATGCTTAAATTGCTCCAAATTACGGATACGCACAAAAATCAGCGGCACCTTATCTTCGTCCAATGTTCCGTCTTCCACGGCACTGGTAACCGTATCCAATAGCTTATGAATGTTCTCCTCTGCTTCCAGTACCCTTTCTTCTGGGCACGCATCCTCACAACAGAGCACCATGCTGGTCAGCCCCGGCATTGCGTTGGAAAGAATTTTCGGAGCGAAATCCTTAAATCCCGGCATGTACATGGTTGCACCAAGACAATACTGAAGAAGTTCACGTTCCGTATACTTGTTGAAGGATTCCGGTTCAACAATAAACTTAAAATCTGGATTATAACGATGATGCTTCATTTTTATATCCCTTTCTTCGCCGTTCTACGGTGTCTACCATTTATCTTTTTAGATTGTTTCCTGAGTCAAGCTTCCTTTGGGACTCCAAACGGCTTCAGGATAATACTCATCAATCATACGCTTTACAAGCGAGCACTGTTTAGCCCTCTTTCTGGCATCATCTTCCGTGCTGTCCCAAGAATGCGTAGCGGCAACAGAACCACCCGTCTTAAGATAGATAGGTGCAGCAACACGAATCATCTCTGGCACCTCATAATGGCGAATGAATCCACCCGTGGACTTCGGATTCTCTGTATGAATGTCGATGGGGCAGCTGATAGCCTGTCTCATGGCCGCCAACATTTGAAGCTGGATGTCACGAACGGGATTGATGGAATCTGCGCCGATAGATTCCAAAAGCTTTGCGCTACAAGGATTGCCATGACCTGCATGAGCGGAAACCTTAAAGTGACAATCCGCAGGAATCTCTCCCGCTTTTCTCAATTCATTCAAGGCCCACAGGCAACCTTCGTCATAAACCAAAAAGCCACGACAACCAAGTCTGGCTGCCCTCTTTACATCCTCAATGGCTCTGACAATTTGTTCCTGACCACGAAGGCGATATCCCATCCTCACACCTTCCTCCGTGTGAACGGATGCAGAAGTATCCGTCGTTGCACGAGGTCCAATTGCCAGAATCAAGTCCGTCTTATACTCGTGTGCAAGATCAACCATTTTAGAAATGTCCTCATCAGTCAGTCTCATAATGCCCTGAGTCTGAGTTACGCGATGCAGATACAGACCATAGCTGTCCATAGCCTCCAGTAGAGCCTTCATTACCTTAGGGCCTTGGATTCCAGGCACCTCAAAACGAAATTGTCCTCCATCGGCAAAACGCTTAGTACTGGTCGGCAGATCATATGCATCTCCTCCAGGCAGTCCAATGGATTTTAAAAATTCTCTTGTTTTGTCCATGCTATTCATGATGTTTACCCTTTCTCCGGTTTCTCCGGTATCAAATTTTATCCATTCAAATTTTCAATCAGCTTATCTATCGCTTCCCTGTGATCAAAAATGATAGGCGGAAGCTTACGCGTTAAACCCTTGTGAATGCGGCAATCAATAAATGCAGCCTTTCCGCAATCCTTTAGGCTATTAATGGCCTCGATCAATTCTTCTTCCGTAGTCACGGCATGTCCAACGGTTTGATATCCACAGGCTTCCGCAATCTTTGTCCAATCCAACAAATGACCAGCTGATGGTTGTCCTCCTACGGATTCATGGGCACCATTGTTTAGTACCACATGGAGATAATTCGGAGCGGAAACCTTTGAAACCATCGTTAGCGCACCCATATGCATAATTGCTGCCGAGTCACCATCAAGAGCAACAACACATCTGTCTGGTTTTGCCAGCGCTATGCCAAGAGCAACGGAAGATGCATGACCCATGGATCCAACATTTAAAAAATCATGCTCTTTTCCCTCGTTTCTTTTCTCCCGCAAAAAGAACAGTTCCCTGGTAGCCCGTCCAGTCGTCGCTGAATAGATTGTATTTTTAGGCATGTGATCCAAAATAACTTCTATCGCTTCTTCACGACTCATTGGATAAGTTTCATCTACATTGTTCGCCTTCTCACTGGCCGCCATAACACCCTTCGGTGCAATCAAGGCATATGGTGCCCTCTTTTCAATGCAGTATTTTACTGCGTCTGCAATAATCCTTTCAAACTCCTCATCGGAATCACTAAGAATTGCATGCGGAATATGCAACAGTTCCATCATTTCCGTCGTTATCTCGCCTTGAAGCTTATGTTGTGGATGGTTCGGTTCACTGTTACCTTGTCCTCGCCATCCAATCAAAAGAAGCATGGGAATAGCATATACATCCTTATCAACAAGAGAAGCAAGCGGATTAACTGTGTTGCCTTCTCCGCTGTTCTGCATATATACCAACGGAATTTCTTTTGTTGCTAAATAATGACCTGCAGCAATAGCAACAGCATTACCCTCATTAGCCGCTATTATGCTCCTGCTTCCACAGTTCGCCAACGCATAATTACAAAACCCATTTAAATAACTGTCAGGAACGCCTACGAAATAACTAACGCCGTTCTTCCCCAGCACATCAAATACTTTTTTTTGATCTAGCATTGCTTTTTACTTGCCTCCCTCGGCTTTCTCTCCACCGATGCTTCCTTTTCCCTTATAAAGGGTGAAATACTCCGGGCTATCTGACTTGCAAATCTCCCACGCCTCATCAAATACACTTATCATTTCCAGCGGCAATGGACCAGCCTTCAGGCTCTCCATATTCTGAATGAGATGGTTCATTTTTGAGGCTCCAATGATAATGGCATCTCCACGACTTGAATTCAACATGGAATGATAAGCTATCCATCGATACGTGGCTTCCACCGTGGTAATGCCTAATTTTTCTGATGCTCCTTTGATTAATTCCACAGCATCGAAATAACTCTTTTTCCAATATCTTTTCTGATAGTTTGGTCTGTGAGTAAACCTTCCATCCGTGGGGGCATCTTCAAATTTTCCATATCGCCCCGTCAATAATCCACCTGCCATCGGATTGTATGCATAAAATCGCATTCCAAAATGATTTAAACAATCATTAAGCTCTATTTCTGCTTTTCTGGTCAAAGGATTATAAATCCCCTCAAAAATCGTCGGTTTTACCCAACCCCGCTTGTCGCAAATGTGCCAGACATCAGCAACCATCCACGCAGGAAAATTTGACAAACCAAGCTCTTTAAATTTGCCTTGATCATGTAGATCCGACATGGCCTCCAAAACGTTTTCCACTGGTGTAGCAGGATCTGGAAAATGCAAGAAAACCGTATCTACGGCATCCAACTTGAGACGTGATAGGCTCTCATTAACTTGTAAATAGGCCGCTTCCGCATCCAACTTCCCAGTGATTCTAGGGTTTACCTTAGTTGCAATAGAATATGGTTGTTTTACGTTAGAAAGCACATTTCCTAACATTTTTTCGCATTGGCCGTCATTATACACATATGCTGTATCTAACTCTTCACCACCATTACTCAAATAAGTATTAATGAACTCTACCGCTTCAGGCTCAAATACAGATTCACCAAATGTCATTGTGCCTAATATAAGTTTCATCTTATAACTCCTTTATTAATTCTTCGACAGCAACATTCTCATGTGCAAGTCTATATACCCGTTGACTAACATCATTTGCGATGTGTGCATATTCCATTAAACCATCATATCTTTCTCTAAACTCTGCTTCCGTCAAAGGATTCTCTGGTTCTCCTTTGGGAAAATCAACCCGCTCTTTATACTCACCTGTATTAGTCTTAATCGTTACAACAGCTGCCTGAATCTCAGGGAATACTTTACTTAATTCCTCATCTGCAGATACTTTTATTTTCTTTGTTAGCATCAGTATATTATCTGATTTTACCACATCTTCGCTAAACTCCTGCAATCCAGCCTTCCCATAGATAAGCCCCGCAGCAGTAGCATAAGGAATGCTCATTTTCGCACTATAACTACCTGGTATTTCCGTGTGGTCATGTCCCGAAACTGCCAAATCATAAGTTCGAATATCAATTTCCCTTATATCTTCTGGTTTAATCTTCCCCTTCATATGAATTGCCGCCTCAACAGCTGGATGCGTATATCTACATGATGCATATGGTTTAGTGTAAGACTTCATTATTGCATAAGTTCCATTAATAAGTACTGGTTTTAACTCAACATCCTCCTTACCAGTCATCATTTTCAGGAATCCTCTACCACCAAGTGGATCTGAGTGACCCTTAAAACCACCTTTTGCAAGCTGTAGGGCAGTCAGCGCTAGCAAACTTGTTTTTGCAACATTGTATGGCTTCAATTCACTCCCGTCATCCAACACTTTCAACATTCCACTTGCAGCCACACAAGCACATGCAAATGCCTGAAAGCGCTCTTCTTCACTAAATCCAAGCATATATGCAGCTGCTAAGGTTGCGCCTAAAGTTCCACATGTACCCGTGGCATGATACCCCATTGCTTTATGCCCTGGTTGAATAGAAACCGCCATTGTATAAGATGCTTCATATCCGATAATTGCAGCCTTTAACATATCATCTATTCTTATTTTATATCTTTGGCTCAAAGGAAGTAATAATGAAAAAATGGGGGAACCTAAGTGAATAATGCCACTGTTTGTCCCATCATCAAAATCCAAGGCATGTCCATTCAGTCCATTTAAGAAAACTGCTTCTTTTAGAGCAAAATCTTTTTCCAAACCTATCGCTCTGAACTTACCAGCTTCAGGCATAGCAAAAGATATGTATTTTTTTAGTTTTTCCTTCTGGAACTCCGTGCCAGCACAGGTTACTGCCAAATAGTCAAGAAGACTTCTTTTGGCCCTCGCCATTACCTCTTGCGGTATTGGTTTATCCCACACCTTCTCTATGGCATTCAGAAAATCCATTGATTTATTCATATGACTTTCCTTACCTTCCGTGTTTATTTACTTCTCGCCCTCAGTATGCATGTTTTTTTTGCCAGGTGTCAAAGCCGTTTCACCTGCCATGTACATTGTAACTAAGCCAAAAAGAATAAGAATCGTAGATGCGTAAATCATCACGGGAATAAATGACTTATAAATCCAAGTACAAATTGCCGTAGCAGTATCACCGCCGATAATAAGCGCAGCCACATATCCAAAGAAGGTCAAGCCACCCGCGAAAAGAACAATCATAATGCCATATCCGAAAATCAATTTGCATACATTTGAAATTTTTTTCAACGTTTTCTTCATTGACTCTTCCCCCTATAATCCTAAAATCGGAAGCCATCCCATAAGTACAACGAGTTCCATAATGAACTGTGCAGCCACCCACCAAAGATTATTCTTAAATGTCGGAGCAAATTCAGATCCTGAGATGCTCATGCCCGCGTACATGCCAAGCCCTAACGGAGGAGTAATACCGCACATAACGCCACAGATACAAGGTAGCATTGCAGCTGCTAATACGGGATTAACACCCTTTGCAGCCAAAATTGTAATAAACACGGGACCAAAGATAACTACCAATGAACTGCCTGGAATTACCATGCCTAATAAACATGTAATGAAACAGATAAACACAACGATGCCGAATTTTCCCATGCTTAACCCTTCCATGAAAGTCAACATCTCATCTGTCACGCCTAAATCAGTGAACATGGCACCGATCATGTATCCAATGACACAGACACCGATGGCAGGGGCAATCGTCTTAATTCCCTCAGCGAACATTTTAGCAATGGCATTGGGCGTTACCTTTTTCTTGTCCTTAGCAATGATTACTGCATATATGGACGCAAGTCCTCCAATAAAGATCAGCAGAGAAGAACTCATATTCTTGGCGCCACTGGCACCGAGTCTCTCCGTAAAGAAAGTAGCCTTGAAGAAATAATCCAACACAAATGGCAGTAAAATAATAACTGGTAGCAAAAGCCCCTGCCATCCTTCCTTAAAGGTTTCCTTTAAGCTTGGAAGCTCCTCCTTTGGAATGGGGGCAACCTTGTAATACTTGCAAAAGATAAATACCATGATCAGCCTTTGAAGTATAAACCACAGACTACACCCCCATAAAACAATCCAAAACTCTGCTTGTGAAATATACCCTTCGCCATAAGCCACCATGCCCGTTAACGCCCCTAATGCAGCAGTTATGTTACCAGATGGCGGAATCATGTTGCCAAGATAACTCGCATTGGATTCAATATTCGCAGCCAGTTCGGGCGGAAATCCAGATTTCTTCATGGCTGGAATTGTAATTGAACCCGTTGCCATAACATTACCAGGACCAGAACCTGATAACGCTCCCATAAAAGAACTTGCTATGACTGATACGTAGCCCGCACCACCCGTAACACGGCCAAGCAATGCAAGAATAACAGCTATCGCACTATCGATAACCTTCGTTTTTGATAGCAGAATCGACATCGCACAAAAGGCCGTCATCGAGTATAACAGTGAAGTTTTCAGCCCCGTATCGATATATGATCTAACATGGCCCCAAGTTCCAGTAATAGTCAACAAAACAATAAAACTAATCAAAACCGCTTCATAAACTGGTCTCTTAATTAATAAAAACCAAACAATAATAACAATAAGCATTATCGCAAGATAAGTTAGCGCAGCTGGCATGTTCCCCTTCTTTCCCCCCCGTTGAGGGCAACGATTATACTTTACAATCTAGTGAGATCAAATTGTAATGTATTCATTTGCTTTCCATCTGTGTCAATCACCTTTAGCATGGACTGTATCTTTTTAACAGCATCATATATTTCTTCAGTACTATCTGCAATCATAGTAAAGCGGCCAAAATGCTGTTGAAGAGTTCCAATATACTCTTTTTTTACCGTTTCACCAATGTTATAATACTGAATAAAATCTGTTACAGTGGGCAGGTTTTTGGAATCTTCTAATCCTTCAACTCTTGCAATTGTTCCAACATTCATTGGAACCATAAGCTGTGCTCCAAAACGCCCGTTACACATTAGATCAATACTTTTTCCCTCTTCCTTTGTAATACATTCTCCACCAAGAGCACATCGAATCATCATTTTCATGTCATTCAGGCCAACTAAAGGCTCGGTAAGTTTATAGATCATGCCTCCACTAAGGCGATAACCCATTTCGTGAAAATAAATCTTACCATTATATGGCAATGACTGGAAAAAAACTGTGCCTTTTTTTATTCCCATTCCACGTATCATATTACGAACCTGTAAATCCATATTTTTCATGTAATAATCACTATATTTGGAAGGAGTAAAAGTAAAAGCACTGATAAGACTAGTTCCGTTGATTGGATCAGCAACATAAGTATCAATTAATAAATAGGGATAGGCTTCTCCATCTTGAACCAAATATCTTACTCCAAACAATTCTCCATCATTTTCTATATATTTTTCAGCGATAATTCTCTTACAATTCGATTCGTTCATTGCTAACCGAAAAGCTTTAGGAACATCATCCTTTTTTCTACATACAGAAATGCCTATCGAACTACACCTATCAACTGGCTTAATAATAATGGGATAATCAATAGCATCAAGTTCTTCCTCTGTCATTCCTTCATGAATGTCATACTCCTCTGGCACATCCACTCCAAACTTTCGACAGCATTCTGTAAATTCATCCTTGTTCGCACATTTGTCCCACAAATCCATTGTTGTGTAACAAGGAAGCCCTGAAGCTTCACAAAGACGAATCAAATTACGAATATTAAACTCACTAGGTCCACAGAAGACCCCATCAATTTTTTCATTTTTTATTATTTCTTTTAATCCCTCGATATCGGTTGTACTAACTTTGAAATGAGCATCTGCTTCCTGCTTTGCTACTCGCATTGTAACATCAGCTTCATCTACAACGACAGTAAATACCCCCATGGATTTAGCTAGCCTAACTAGATCCAATGACGCAGATGTTCCTCCTAAAATCAAAAGTTTTTTTTGAGTTACTGACATTATATACACTCCTCCCATACTATAAATAATCACTTTTTATTGCTTCTAAGCGTGCATTAACGCATTAGTTTTCAGATATTACTTACCCTTTTTCCCACGGATTTTCTCGGTTTGGTGGGTTGAATTACCGAATCAAGCATCTCATTTCCTCATATTCTAGACATTTCAGTATCAACTTTTTTCTTCCGTGAAAATCCGAAAACGGTCTTATCTTATAACATCTTGTCCTTTTGCTTGAAAAATAAATTTAATTAACAGTTCAGACTATCCTTGACGGTAGTATTATTTTAATTGCCTTTATCAGATTCTTCGGATTAATTCCATTTATCATTAATCTATTGTTAGGCGTGATAGGTCTAATAATATAGCCCATGATAACATTAGTAAAAAACTGAGTAATCAATGAAGCCAAAGCAGCACCTTCGATTCCAAATATCGGAATCAGAAATAAATTAAGCAAAACATTTCCAAGCGCACCACTCATATTAATAATCCATAAATATTTCTGTTTTTCCTCAGCCAAAATCCAAATATTGCGGATTGCTCCTAAATATGCAAAAGTGGTATACCAAACAATAATTCTCAAAGATGAAACAGCAGTTAGATATTCGGCTCCATAGATAACTTGAATAATCAATCCCGAGAAAATATTCATCAACAGACTTTGCAAAAGTGAAAAATAAATGATAATACTATAAAGCATTGTCATTCTATTTTCAAAAGCCTGTCTATTCTCTTTATGTGCCTCTAACACAGCCGTCCTCATTGAATCAATAATTGCAGCAAAAACAAACCCGGTCATATTCGCTGCGGAAACAGCAGCCGAATAATAACCATTTGCCGTTTCCCCAATCATGAGCTTAATCATAACCTTATCTGTTTGTGCAAAGATAGTTACCATTAGAGTAGAAAATATATAATAATGACTTCTTGAAAGCATTTGCTTTCCAAGTAATAATGATATCTCCAGTCGTGTACCACCAAGTTTTTTGTAGAGCAATATAAGAACTATTGCTATTATCAGAAAATCAAATGCGTTTGATAGCGCAAACCAAAAAATGCTTTTATGGGCCGCTAAAAGAAAAAACTTATACATTGATACAACAAAATAGGCAGTCAAAGAAGTTATAGAAGTATATTTTGATAAATATTTCGACCAGAACCAATATTGAATCAGCTCTATAGCTTGAAATAATAAACAAGTGCTATACAATACACAAACTATGATGCTTTCAGTATTTCCCGTTTCTGCAATCGATGCAAACATAAAAACACCGAATATGCAAGCAATCGCTGATAAAAAGCTCATGAACATAGAAGTGCCCAGAATTTTGCCTTCACTCTGAGGAGTGTTAATAAGTTCTCTCACTAATGTGTTATTTAGTCCCAGCTGCATAACCGGTTCTGCAAATGCCACAACAGCTGCCGCATAATTTATTATGCCGAAATTACTCGGGCCAAAATATCTTGCGGTCAGCATAGTTATCACTAAACTAAGAATTGCCCTAATAATTTTACATACAATTATCCAAGAGGCATTTTTAACTACTTTATTCTTACTTTCTTTTATTTGTATCAAAACCGTAAGCCTCCCGCTTAGTTTATAGATGTTGATGTTCTTTCATCCAAATGGATTCTGCGAATAATAAGAATTGCCGGCAAAACAACAGAAACTACTATTGTCCCGTTCGAATATCTTCCAAGTGTATTAATTGTTATAGTTATATAATATAGAATGAAAGTATGTCTTACCCATCGAACTGTATCTACGGTCGCGGTAGTCGTGACAGTTCTCCTTAAATTTTTTAAAAAGCCCATATATAGCAGAAAACCCAATATGCCCCAGTCACTCAGAATATCAATAATCGTAGAATGCAATGATATCATTCTATTACCAGATAAAACATTCCCCCATATTGGCGATTTTAGAAAACCTTCCAAACCGCGTGAATAAACATTTAATCTACTGGATAAGGCACCTCCGCTTTGTCCTAAGTACATCAATCGATATAAATCATAGAATCTTTGACTCACAGAAGCATTTGACAAGTGTTCTGAAAGGTATAGAAATAGTGCACTCCAATTTATAATCAGAAATATTAGTAGTATTCCAACAGTACTTAACACTCTAATTACTTTGTTTGTCGTGATGTTATAGACTAAAACCACTAAGCAATACACAACAGATACCATCATAGCCATTGTGTATCCTGCTCTTAAGACGGTTATGAATACTAAAACAAAAAGTAAAATTGGCAATACCTTTCTTTCTTGATCTGCAATTAAAAATAATAAAATTGGTAATAGTGTTATAAACGAATAAATGTGTAGCGCATTACAGACCCCATGTAATCCTGTCGATGATAAAACGCTTTCTCCCGTTTGCCATGAACTAATCCTTAATGCTTGATCGTTTATACTCAAATAATAAAGCGAGAACAGGCAATCAATGCTCACAAATATGAAATATGTAATTACTGTTCGCTTCATCACTGATTCTGAGCCCCTCAAGACGATGTAGTTTCCAATCAATAATACCGCAACATTTTGCAATGCAAGTACTGTAAAACTAGAAATATTGAACGGCTGATTGGAATTATCAGAGAGAAGCTGATGATTCATAAAGTATAAAAAACCATAAAGAATCAAAAATAGTATTTGAAGTTGTATATAATTATATGATCGATTCTTGCTCGAATTTGTTCGAAAAATTGATATCATTTCAATTCCAAATAGTAGAATCACGAGTATGGAGATTAAGTATTTAAAATACCCACCAAATAAACCCTCACAATAATACTCGAATGAAGCCGACACATTTGAAGCCAAAAATATTACAATTACAAATAGGAGGCCATCTTCTCGCTTAAGTCGCATATTATTCAACTCCACCAAGATTGCTATTAGTATACAAAGTCACATATTTCGAAAAGCAATTAATATCCCAAAACTCATTTTGTGCTTTTTTAACACAATCTTCCTTTTTAAACTTTTTCTTTTCACAAATCTCAATAATTGCGTTCAAAAACATTTCATAGTTTTCTTTTGGCACTACCACTCCTGTCTTTTTGTCTACCATCTCTGGGCTGCCTCCCGTATCATATGTTACGACAGGAGTACCACATGCTATTGATTCCATATTGACCGTTGGATAGTTATCTTCCCTCGTAGGTATAGCAAATACATCTGCTACAGTATAGAGTTCTACTAATTCTTTTTGATTCGACGTTTTATGCACAGATATGATATTGGGAGGTAGCTTTTTGTCCACTTCATCATTGGTTCCAACAAGGATTATCTGATATCTATCATCTAGATCTCTAGCCAACCGAATAAAAACATCTAATCCTTTTCTTGTTTCCCAATTATATGCAACGCTTAAAATGATAAATCTGTTGTTAGCCTTGTATTTCTCTCTGAGACTTGAATCAATAGGATGGAAAATACTTAAATCTATGCCATTATGGATCACTTCCACTTTATTATTCCTTAGCATTGATTCCTTAACAAGATTTGCCATCCATTTTGATGGGGTAATAATCGTTAAATCAGACTCTAAATATGCCTTTTCTTTTAATTGAAAAAGATTTCTACTCCTATCAAACATAAAGCTGTAAAGCTTGTATTGTGGACACTTTGAGCATCTTTCTTTCCATTTGTCGCAATTGCACATATCAAAATACATACAGTATCCTGTGAAAGCAAAGCAATCATGAAATGTCCAAAATGTTTTTATATGTTTCTTTTTTATATAATCAAATAGCATACCTAGATGGACATTATTGTTATGTATATTATGCAGTTGAATAATATCAGGATTTATCTTTTCTAGCTGTTTCAAAAGTCGTCTTGTACTCAAATAGGCTGAAAACCCAAATCTCCCCGTTACCTTAGATAATAAAGTTTCCAATTTAACAGTAGCTTTCGTTGTATATTTTATTCCCAATGGATACTCGCTTTTTCCTAGAGCATAAAGGATATAGTTTTCAATTCCTCTTTCTGTCAACAACTTACTAACTGAAACACATATTTTCCCTACGCTACCACCACCACAATTCACATTAACTTGCACAACCTTCATTACGCTTCACCTGTTTATTCCTATATATTTCTAATGAAACGGGCGGGGTTTCCTGCCCAAACCTGATTCTCTGGAATACTTTTCGTAACCACAGAGCATGCACCAATAACTGAGTTTGCTCCAATGGTTACTCCTTTTAGAATAGTCGTTCCTGCGCCGATGAATGCATTATTGCATATACTTACAGGCATGGTTCTTGTGTCATTATCGCTATGTCCGGAAGACCTTTTTGTTATATCCATCGAATGAAAATCCGTGTCATATATTTTCACACCATTTCCGAGTAAAACTCCGTCTTCGATTTTTATACTATTTGTTGAGAAAAGCACACTATTTGACATTCCAACATGATTACCAATTTCAATAGTGCCATTTCCAGTAGCAGAAATCATCATTCTGTGTTCAAAGCCAACTGGATTACATCTCCGACCAGAATTCATATACACATCTTCTCCGATTCTTATCGTTGCCCCTTTTGATTTTGATACCATGATAAGGCCATCAAAATGTGGGCACCTTTTTATTTCTACTCCTTTTCTTTTGAATCTTAGAAGATTGAATATGGTAGAAAAAACTACTCTAAATGCTTTTTGCGGATGTTTAATTGCTTTAATTAATTGGCTCATTATATCACCTGTTACTATATCTCATACCGTATGCTTTTTGCATTATTGATTTTGGGAGCATTGACTTGATATCCGTTCTAATAACTTTTTTTAATTCTTTAAAGTATATTGAAAACTTCGAACCTCTGTGATGTTCAATTTGCATTCTTGATCGTTCTTTAAACCATTTCCATCGGTATTTTGGATTATCACTTGCACCCCCTTCACGCATGTGATTAAACACCGAAGGCACCAACTTGACACGAACTTCTTCATTCTCCATCGCTCTGTATTGCCAATCTCCATCTGCTGCGAGAGAGTATGATGTATCATACAATCCAATATGATCATAAACAGCCTTTGCAGCAAACATGGACGGATGCCCAAAACAAGCTTTTCTGTCAACCATATCCTGTGTAAAACGATATCGATAAATTAATTTACCTTCGCTTGAAACCCTTTCCATGTCCCCAATAACAACAAGAAGCCCTGTTTCACTTTTCTCATAGACTTCAGCAACTTTTTCTAAAGTATCCGAAGAATAGAAATCATCACTGTTTATAATTCCTATCATTTCGCCTTGGCATGCTGCTATTCCTTGATTCATGGCTTCATACATACATTTATCTTTTTGTTGAATTATATGAAGCCTCCCTTCAAATTTTTCTTTGTATTCGTTTGCGATTTCAATCGTATTATCCTTTGAACCACCGTCCTTAATTATGTATTCATAGTTTTGATATGTTTGATGTAGAACCGATTCAATAGTTGTTCTTATTGTTTTTTCGCTGTTAAGTGATACGGTTATAACAGAAATCATTGGTCTCTTATTCATGCTCTTGCCTCCGAAATTCCTAATACCTCATTCATCGCAGAAAGGTATTGCCTTACACTCATTTCTTTGTTGGCGTGCTCTTTTAAATATTTCACACCATTCGAGCCCATCTTGAGCCTTTTGTTGAAATCATTCACTAATAAGCGAATTGCCTCAATCAATGCCGCTTCATCCCCTGCATCAGCAACGATACCAGTTTCAGATATTGTTATCAACTTTGCCAATTCGCTGTTAATGTCAAAAGAGGCGATAATCGGACGTTCAGCAGCCATAATACTCCAAGTTTTGCTAGGCACAGAACTTCCGCCAACACCTGGCTTAGAAATAATTAAGCCTGCATCGCCAAGGCTGAATACATGCGGTATTAAAGAATAATCCTGAAACGGGAGCATAGTTATGTTATCAATCTTTTCCGATTCAATCTTTTGCTTGGTTTCTTCCTTCGCCGCGCCTTCTCCTATCAGAACAAAGTGGACAGAAGGAAGTTCTTCTCTGATTCTCTTTGCGACCGAGAGAAGTAGTTCGAGATTCTGAGAATGTCCTATGTTGCCACTGTAGCAAATATAGAATAACGACGGATCAAGATGATATTTATGAAACAAAATATTGTCATCTCTATTCACAGCATATACATTCTCAGTATTAACCCAATTTGGAATTACTTTGATTTTGCTTTCTGGAACGCCCTTCGCCAAAATATTCTCCTTAAAGTCTTCTGAAATCGTGATAATAATATCCGCATTTCTATAGGCGTAATCCTCAATCTTCCTGCCCATTTTCCAAATCAATGACCCTTTATGCGTCATCTTAGCGTTCACTAGTGAATCTGGGAATATATCCTGCAAGTTGAAGACAAACGGCACATTATGTCCGTATCTCTTGACTAGTTTTCTCTTGACTTTAGCGCAAAGCAACCCCTGTGTTGGAGGAGTGCTTCCCGCATATATTAGATCTATACCTTCTGCCTGGGAGCCTTTTTTATACTGAACGAGATTTACCAAAATGTACCTTATTGCTCTTTGAAGCGGGTTTTTTCCTTCTGGGAACATAAAAAAACGGTGTACTATTGTATGCCCATCATCCAATTCTTCAAGCTTTATGCCCTTGTATTTGTCTCTTAAAGCTTTTGTAATTCCTCTGCTTGGCGTGGGAACATAATTTTCTATGGTGTACCCAAAACGAAACAACTCTTCATTCAAATCCCTTGTCATATGAGAGCTTGAAACCTGCTCTGGATAAAAGTATGGAGACATTTTTAATATCTTAGGCATTGTTTTACCCTAATCCTTTTCGCGTTCTTTTATTCGATTCGAATATCTATTGCAGCTATTGCCTTCTCACAAACCCTAACGGCTTCTTCCGCCGTCTCGGCCTGCGCAATCACAAAGCCAACCCGATCTGTGCTACTTCCTATTTCTCCAATTGCATCCCCAATCTGGTGTACGATGGAAATATCTTGTACTCCCACCATCTTCTTTGCTTCGTCAATTCCCTCGATTGCCTTTATCGTGCCATTGTGAATATCAAAATACCGAATAGCAGCTCCTTTGTTGTACTTTGGCTCTATATCGATCTTTTCTCCGCAGGCAAGCCGGATTGTACACCCGACCATATCAATACCGCTGGAAAGAGGAACGAGGTGGGTGGTAATACAGTCCCCGCCCATGCGAGCTCCAAGCTCTACCATCTTTGGACCGCTTTTCGTGAGAATCATCTCAACATGAGCAGGACCATTACTGATTCCTACAGCCTTGCAAGCACGACAAGCCAGGTCTCTTATCTTCTCCCGATTCTCCTCGTTCTGGTTAGTCGGCTGACTGTGGCCCATTTCGACGAAGTGAGGTGCCCCGGTGGTTAGCTTGTCGGTAATTTGAAGGACATGAGGCTCCCCTTCAATGACCATAACCTCGACGCTAAACTCCGCGCCTTGTAGATACTCCTCAATAATTATTTCTCCACCACGAGATTCACGGTGAGAGTATTCATATTCATTCTCAAGGTCTTCTCTGCTATGGCAGAGAACCACACCTCTACTTCCGGCATTATCCGTTGGTTTCATAATGCATGGATAAGTTATTTTATCGATTACTGTGACCAACTCAGGAAGCGAAGAAACGATATAATACCATGGATGTTCAACACCGTTAGTTTCAAATGCCTTGATCATTTCTCCTTTGTCAGTTGCTTTCAGGGCAGTCTCTCTGCTTATTCCTGTCAATCCCAGCGTCTCACAAGCCGCAGCTACGGCTCTCATAGGCATATCCGTGGCAAGAGTCATAATTCCGTCTGGTTTGAAATTTTGGGCAACCTTAACTACGCCCTCAACATCTATGGTGCTGACATTAAAATATTCATCAGCTTCTTGTATACCTATTGCATTTGGATTATAATCTGCCACTCCAACATAATATCCTAACTCCTTCGCTTTTCTTATAGCAGGAAGTTGTAGTATTGACGCTCCTATGATTAATACCTTTTTCATTTTGTCTTATCCTCTTGTTCGGTTTTTACATTTTCCACAAACACATTTTCATGTTTCAAAACAGAAATGATGGTTTTAAAGAATACTTTGACATCCATCAGAAATGTCAAATGATCTACATAAAAGCAATCATTTTTAAGTTTTTCATCAAGCGTAACCGAATTTCTATAATACGCTTGATTGTATCCAGTAATACCAGGTCTTACTGCAAGTCTTTTTTTTCGAATTTCGTCTAAAAACTCGTATCCTTTATAATGTGTGGTCAAATGTGCGCGGGGTCCGATAATACTCATGTCCCCAATAAGAACATTTAAGAATTGCGGTAACTCATCAATACTAGTCTTTCTCATAAATCGTCCAATTTTTGTAACGCGAGGATCTTTGTCGCTATTAAAAGTCTGCCCATCCTTTGTAACCAAATTTGGCGAATTGACCTTCATGCTTCTCAACTTGAACATTTTAAATACTTTCCCGTTTTTCCCGAGACGTTCTGCGTTATAAAACACAGGTCCTTTGTCCTCAAAATAAATAAACGGGGCAAAAACAAGAATCACAATGCAGACAAATGGCAACGCAATTATCGCTACTACTAAATCCAATATTCTCTTAAAAATTTTAGCGTACATTCTAAATACCATTCCTTATCTCATTTAGTACATCAGCTAGTACTTCGCACACATAATCAACATCCTCATCAGTAAGCAAAGTATGAAGCGGAAGCGTAATCAAATTTTCATAATATCCATATGCATTTTGGTATGCAAAACAATCATTGCCATATGCAGTCATCATAGGCAGCGGCTTGTAATGTACATTTGTTGCCACACCCTGCTCGGCCATCTTTTCAATAATCGCATTTCGTTGCTTCTCAGAAATGCCAGGTACTCTGATAAGATACAGATGATTTGAGCTATCAATCCCTTCAACATGATGATTCAAATGGCTGATGCCGAGCTTGTCACAAGTCTCATCATACTTCTTCATGATTTCAACTCTGCGCTCAAGCAACCCTTGATATCGATCCAACTGCTTCAGTCCAATTGCTGCAACAACATCCGTCATGTTGCACTTGTACCATGGTCCAATGATGTCATATTCCCACGCACCAATTTTTGTCTTGGCAAGTGCGTCCTTATTCTGCCCATGTAATGACAACAGCTGATACATCTTATAAATCTCTGAATTATCAATTTCATCCAAAGGAAGCCATGTGGATGCACCACCTTCTGCAGTCGTAAAGTTCTTGACTGCGTGGAAGGAAAATGACGTAAAATCAGCAATAGCTCCGCAATAGGTCGTTTTGCCCTGGAAGGTTCTGCTTGCGCCAAGGCTATGTGCACAATCAGCAACAACCGCAACTCTACCGATCGCCTTTTGAATACGAGATGATAAATCCGTCAGCGGATCACCCTTCGATTCCATAGGTGTAAATAACGCTTTCTTTTTCTTAACAATTTCTAAAATGCGTTCGTAATCACATACGATACCAGCGATATCTACCGGAATAACGGCCTTCGTCTTCTCAGTAATCATTGCTTCCAATTGGTCATAATCCATTTCAGGAGCATGGGTGACAGGATTACCATTCTTCTGAATGTCAACAAATTTCACGGTAGCACCGCAATGAATTGCTGCCGCAGCAGTTGCCGTGTATGTATAGGCAGGTACGATTACCTCGTCCCCCTCCTGAATGCCAAGAATTCTAAGATTCAACTCTTCTGCAGCCGTAGCGGAATTAAGACAAACGACGCGATCCTTATACTTTTCGATGCCTTCATCGTTTTCGCAGTCTATGTCCGTTCTACCTGTTTCGATATATGCAGCGAGTCTTCTTTCCAGCAGTTTTGTCCTCGGCCCTGTTGTTATCCAACCTGATTTTAAACTCCGGGCGACCTCTTCGATTTCCAAGTCAGTAATGTCCGGAGGACTGAATCTTATTATTCTTTTTTCTTTTTCCATATTGCTCATTGTTAATCCCTCTCTCAAATAAGCTCTGAATCAACTACTTAAAATATATGTTCCGTCTCTATCCTTTTCCCCTTCTTTGTCCGTTGATTCCTGTCGACAAAATTACATTTCAGGAGTATAATTTGCTTATCGAAATCTCAAGAGTGCTTATTCCATAAGGCTCGACGGCATTTGTTGCTATTATCTCACCAGCGTCTCAAAGGCGTCGTTAATCCACTTTTGCTCCTCGCCATGCATTGTGGGAGAAGAAAGCCATACCCTATTCTCAAACGGTTTAATTCCCTCAAATCTTGGATCCTTAATAAAATCTCTCATGCCTATCCTTCTTTCCCATTTCATCCAACTGCCATCAGTTGCGATCATGATATTCCATGAATTACAATCTCATTTTTTTGGTTGCAAAAGCTTTTATTCCAAAGCGATATCTATCTTGTCTTTACTAACTCCAAGCTCTAACAATTTTTCAGCAATTTCTCTTGCTTCCGCCTCATCATGCATTCGATAAATCACAAGTAATTCGCACAGTCTTTCTTGCCATGCATCCGCGGGATCTCTTTTCGCCTGTGCCTCAAACCATTCTGGGGTAAGTTCATATTTTTCGTTAATTGTTACCTGCATGCTTTTCCCTCCAGCATTTCTTTGCATTCCAGTAGGGCATCACCTTTTAGTCTTCCACTTCAAAAATTGTCTGACCATCATTCATTTCAAGAATGATCTTGCCACCATCTTCTTTAATACTTTTTATTTTGTGTTTAGGATAAATGTATGTATTATCAAGTCTGTATAGGTTACCCTCATCCTCAATCCGTTTTGCTATACTTAAAATGTACATGCCATACGGATTCTTGATTGATTTAATCTTATAATCAGTTAAAGCTTTCATCTAGTTTTCCTTCTTTTTGATCACAAAGAATTAATCAATTGCTAAATACTTTCTCAACCAGACCATTTCAAACCAATCCATTTTTAGATCTGTCTACTCATTTATCCGATTTTCCTTCATCTTCCTGGATCATCGAGTTTACAAAGAGTTGGTGTTTTTGTCTAAATCATGTTATTTCCCTGAAAAGTAAAGTTGTTATTATTTTGTGTTTCCATAGCTAATCACAAGTAATTCAATTCATATATTTCACACAGTTACCCATAATAATAACAATTTACTAAACCTCAAAAATTTTACCACATTTCGATTGTCAAGTCCATTATAATTTTTTCTAAATATAAATTTTTTCTAAATTTTTGTCGCATTTATGGACTTTGCCATGTTTTTCGTCTCCTTTTTGTGCATAATAACAACTCTCATATGAATACTTTATCATATTATCGCGAAAAAGCGACTGGTAAATCTATGAAATAAGGACAGATGACCCAGGCGCCTTACTTCGCCTGGTCATCTGCCCTTGAAGAAAACCTTAAATTGTAAATATTTCGTGCTTACTGGTTAACAATTAACAGGGAGGCAAGCACCCCGATAATGCCGATCATAAGATACAAATCACTGGAACTAAGATACACCGAAGTCTACTCCTTGTTGCCAAATTTTGTCAATAAAGTTCGACATGTGACCTCATTTTTTCCTCTGTCCCTTCCAGAAACAGCTCAGGCAAGTTTTCCAGGTAACTGTAGTATTTGCCAGTATGAGAACTGACAACGACGTGATCAACAAGCAGAACATTCATAAGCTTCCCTGCTTCGATCATTCGTTTTGTCGCCTCAACATCGAGCTTCGTTGGCGTAAGGTTTCCACCTGGGTGATTGTGAACTTATGTAAAGTCCATAATTATGTAAAGCCAGCTCCGAAAACCATGAAAATACTCGTTTTCGGAGCAAAACTCTTTACATAAAGAAACTGTTTCAAAGGTTCTTTTTCATCCATTGGA
>JAEEGL013733880.1_pt1 | contig 20089 bp, 17 predicted proteins | sample 9134231 | NCBI WGS metagenome assembly JAEEGL01 (sample SAMN16246548, study PRJNA631951) | gut metagenome | biome: gut microbiome; feature: rumen; material: fiber-attached | host: Bos | place: Iran: Karaj | collected 2018-10
CTGAATGAAATTTTCTCACTATCCTCTTTAATAATCAGTGATTTTTCATCAGTAACGATAGATTATGCTATGTTGAAAAAACCTATTTTATATCTAAACAATTATACGGAAGAATACAAAAACGGCAGGGGCTTAATATTACCTGATAACTATAAAATTCTCATGCCTGGGGAAAATGCCAATTCTTATGAAGAATTAAAAAATATCATTTTAAAATGCATTTGCGACAGGAAACCAAACTATAAACAAGAAGAAGTATCGTTGCTTCACAAATATATAGACGGCAACTCATGCAAAAGGATTTTTGATATAATAAAAAATATCTAAGGGGTAATATGATAGATAAACAATACTGTATGAGCCAGTTTTTGGCATTTAGATTTATAAAAGACGAAAACCTGAATTTTTATGAAGGTTTAAATCATAGTGTTTATAAACAAAGAAAACCGGAAGAATTAACGCTCATCAGAACATCTGATGACATTGACAAAGTAATCAAAGAAAAAATTAATAAATTTTATATTCCTAATAAAACAGCAATTTTCTTATCAGGTGGAATGGACAGCGCCATTTTAGCTTCCTATCTTCCAAAAGGAACAAAAGCCTATACTTTTCAATGTATAGCGGAAGGTGCAATCAATGAAACAGACAGAGCTAAAAAATACTGTGACTTGCTGGGTTTAGACCACGAAATTATAGAAATGAAATGGTCTGATTTTGAAGAATTAACACCTGAAATTCTGAAAGCCGACGGAGTTCCATTCCATTCAATAGAAGTTCAATTGTTAAAAGCAGGAAGATATGCTAAATCGCAAGGCATTGAAAGGATAATAATCGGTGATGCCGCTGATTATGTCTTTGGAGGAATGGACAGAATACTTTCAAAAGACTGGACATTTGATGAATTTTATAACCGTTTTAACTATATTAACCCTGAGGAAGTATTAAAGGACGGTAAAAGCGTAATAAATATATATGAACCATACAGATTAGAAAATAATAATATAGATTATAAGAGAATGCTCAAAGATTATATGGATATTGAATCAGATACATCTTATATGCACGCTTTCAAAAATGCTGGCGTTGATTATCTCGATCCATATTCATATATGGAAATGGCAGAAGAATTGGATTTAAAGAGAATAAGAGCAGGCGAAACAAAATACCTTATCAGGGAATTATTTAAGAAAAGATACCCAGATATTCCTATTCCAGAAAAAATCCCTATGCCAAGAGCCACTAATCAATGGCTTAAAAATTACAGCCCAAAAAGAAATGAATTTATACCAAATTGCTCAGAAAATATGACAGGAGACCAAAAATGGCTCTGCTGGTGCTTAGAACAATTTTTGAACATGCACGAAAGAGAGGTCAGCTATGCCTAAGAAAACAGTTATAGGATATACTTCCGGAGTTTACGACTTGTTTCATATAGGGCATTTGAACTTATTGAAAAACGCAAAAGGATTATGCGATAAATTAATAGTTGGTGTTTCTACTGATAAACTTGTTGAATACAAACATAAACACCCCGTTATTCCGTTTGAAGAAAGAATTGAGATTGTAAGAAGCTGCAAATTCGTTGATGCAGCAATTCCTCAAGAGGAATTAGACAAATTTAAGACATGGCAGAAACTTCATTTTGACGTTCTTTTTGTGGGTGATGACTGGTATAATACACCAAGCTGGGAAGAAATGGAGAAAAAATTTAAAGAAGTCGGAGTAAGAGTAGTCTATTTTCCTTATACCAAAACAACAAGTTCGACTATTTTAAATGAAACACTCAAAAAATTAAGGGAAGAAGTTAAAGAATAAGACGGAAAAGAGAGAAATGGAATCAACGGCGATATCAACACCGAAAGTATCAATAATAATTCCTGTTTACAACGTAGAAAAATACCTGCGAAAAGCCTTAGACAGTGTAATTAATCAAACACTGAAAGAACTTGAAATAATCTGTATCGATGATTGTTCAACAGATAATTCTTTAGCAATATTAAAAGAATATGCCAAAAAAGATAACCGTATCGTGATTTTAGAGCAGAAAGTTAACCAAGGCCAAGGAATTGGAAGAAACAGAGCCTTAGACATCGCAAAAGGCGAATGTATAATGTTCTTAGACCCTGATGACTGGTATGAATTAAATGCTTGTGAAAGAGCCTATAATCAATTAACTCAAAATAACAATGATTATGTTTATATTAACTATTGCAGATGTCTTGAAAACAACGAAGGGAAACTCTACAAAAGCGGGGATTACCATTTAGTAAGTCTTTTTGACAATGCAGATAATCCTGATATCAAACTCTGGGAACTTCATAATAATTTCTGGATAAATGCAAACACCCATTGCAGAGCCTATAAGCGAGAGTTTCTAAACAAATATAATATCAGATATGATGAAACAATCAGGCTTTGCGAGGATGTTCCGTTTTTTGCAAAATGTATAGCTAACGCAAAAAGCGTATCTGTTATTAAAGATGAATTATATAATTTCTATGACAGACAAGGTTCAACCTCAAAAGATACAAAAATCTATGAAGGAAGCCTGATTTCAAGAAGAAAATCCTATGACATAATTAAGGCTTCAGAGCATTCAAAAGAATTAATGCTCCCGTATTTATATTATGCACAGACTGTTCTGGCTCATTTTAATCATCTTTGCGATATAAGTACAAAAATTGAAAAAGAATTTTATAACAAAATCAGAGATTTCTTCATCTTTTTGGATAAAAATGAAGATTTAACCCAACTTCAACAGTATAGTGAACAATATAAAGTTGTTATGGATATTATAAAGACTCCTTATTATATGTACAGAGCAAGAAAAATTTTCAAAAAGATTTTCAATATTGAATTTTATGCAATCGGAGGAGATAACAGATTAATTATTTCTCTGTTTGGGATATCCGTAAAATTAAGGTTAAAAAACACTGATCTTCCCGTTCAGGATTATAAAGAGATTATTGAAAAAAGGATTAAACCAAAATTAAAAAACAAAAAACCGATTAACGTTCTCTTCTTATCAAGTGATGTTTCAAAATGGAAGTATACCAATTTATACAACAAATTTAAAGAAAGCGAATATTTTAAGCCCCAAATTGCAATATTTCCATATTTAGATGCTCATAAGAACAAAAAGAACAATAAGATTGATTTAACTCAGCTCTATGAATTTCATAAAAATAAAGGGTTTGATGTTGAATATGCCTATGCACAAAAAAAATGTTATTACAGACACTTAAAGAGATTCTGCCCTGACATAATCATTTATGAACAAACGGAAAATACCCCGAAAAGATATGAACTTCATTATACATATCAATATGTACTACCTTTTTGGACTTCAGAGAATAACGAATTACAAACTCTTTTTGAAAAAGATAAAAGCAAAAGGTCAAACCCTAACGGAAAATTTTCAGAATTGTCAAAATCAGAATCGGATAATATCTTTAATTACATTGAAAATTTAGTTTTAAATTCCGGAGAAACGGAATGCAAAAAATAAAGAATATTGAGTTTTTGAGATGTTTTACTATTTTGGCAATCATTCTTTTTCATTTGCAATCTTACTTTTCACACATGCACGCTGATTATTTCCCAAACACCTTTATTTATCCGAAATCAGGAGGAAACGGAGTCGAAGTCTTTTTCATAATTGCAGGCTTTTTCTTATTTTTAACTTTTAAAAATATACCTGTTTGGGAATTTATCAAAAAAAAATATTTCAGATTAGCTCCTGCTGTAATCATTTCGCTGACCATCTGCGCAATAGCTTCAATGTTTAAGATTATGCATTTTATTCTGATACCAAATATCATATCAGCTTTATTATTATCTCATTTCGGCATCTTCTGGTGCAGAAGTGCAAGCCTACCTTTATGGTATGTTTCCTCGCTGTTTTTTGGGCTTATAGTCTTTTATTTAATAATCAAATACATTAAACCCCAATTTTATGCTCCAATTTTCATCATATTGGGATTTGGCAGCTATATTTTATTATCAATTTTACTTAACGGACAATATAATGAACACAGCGTAAATTATTATAAAATAATATGCCCAGGCACTCTGAGAGCTTTCGGAGGAATAGGAGTCGGGTGTCTAATCGGACTTTACTATAAAAAATATTTTGATAAAATTTTGAATTTAACAACTAATACCCTTCAAAATCTTTTATTTTCAGCTGTTGAATTTATCTCATTTGCTTTTTTAATATGGTGGTTTTATTTTAAGCACGGCAAAATAGATAATTTCATTTTTATTCTTGGGTTTTCTTTATTATTTATTTGTTTTTTATTCAAAAAAGGAATTTTATCAAAGATAACAGATAAATATATATGGGTAAATTTATCAAAATACATATATATTTTGTTTACAATACATATGCCGATTATAATGATTTTATACAGGAAATTAATAATTCCAAAAGCAGAAATATTTTCTGTTCATCCCAATTTAACATTCATTATGTGTATAATAATACCAGTAATATCAGCCGTAATATGCTATCATTATATAGAACAGCCTGTTTATCGTTTTCTTTCAACCCATTTTTTAAAAGGAGTAAAGAATGCTTAAAGACTTATTTTATTCAAAAAATATAACGGAAAACGAGAATATATATAAAGAAATAAATATTCTCGGAATAAAATTCAGGCATTTAAATATCAAAACAATGTATAAATCTACAAAGGCTCAGTTAGATAAGAAAACAGAACAGTTAGACTTAAAGAAAGAACAATTACGAATAAGGACAAAACAACTTGAAATAAAGACAAGAGAAGTTGATTTCTTTAAAAAACATTGTGATATAACAGCACTAAAACCGGCAGATGGAGAGTTAAGAGACATTCAGCTGAAAGTTCTTGAATTTGCAAAAAATATAACAAATGAAATAAGCGAAAACGGTATTCAATATTTTTTGCTCCATGGAAGTCTCTTAGGCGCAGTTAGACATAAAGGTTTTATTCCTTGGGACGATGATTTTGATATAGGAATTCTGAGAGAAGATTTTGAAAAATTTAAACAATATTGCAGAGAGAAATATACGGAAATAGACATCAGTTCAATTTGCGCACATAAACTCGAAACAATGAACGAATTTTACAGTTTTGTTGACGAATTTCTCAAGAAAAACCCGAATACGGTTTTATTTATGGACAGAGGAAATATCTGCCAACTGATTAAAGGAACGAACATTTATGAACATATTAATTTAGATATCTTCCCGTTTGATTACTATAAAGATGATTATAGTTTTGATGAACACCGTAAATACATCGAAAATATAAAAGAAAAAGTTGCAAAAACCGATAACACAAAAGCTTTATCAGAATTATTAGATAGTGAGAGAAAAAATAATTCTAATATAATAGATAAAGGAAACAAAATGTTTTACGGTATTGGAGTTTCGATAAAATCAGCTAAACAATTTTACGATGTTTCAGAAATATTTCCATTAAAGAAAATGGAATTTGAAGGAGTTGAATTTTCAGTTCCTAAAAGCCCTGATTACTATATTAAAAATGAGATTGGGGAAGATTATATGGACTATCCCGACATCATAGGGAATCCTCATCACCTTTACAACCGCAAATTCTTTATGTCAGAGAACAATTCTGATACAATTGAGAAATAACAAAAGGAAAAAGTTATGGATAATAACAAAATAAGCGCACAAAATACTGTTCTATATCTAACAGCGATGCTGAAAGCATACGGAATAGATAAAATAGTTTCTTGCCCCGGAACGCAAAATTCAAATTTTAATTCGATTGTTCAGGAAGATTTATTCTTCAAGTGTTATTCGGTTGTTGATGAGAGAAGTGCCTGCTACATCGCAAACGGAATGGCTTATGAGACAAAAGAGCCTGTTGTTATTACCTGTACAGGAGCAACCGCAAGCAGAAATTTCCTCTCAGGAATGACAGAAGCATATTACAAAAACATTCCCGTAATAGCGTTAACTTTTTATGATACTGTAACCGGAGAATTTAAGCTGTCTCCTCAATATATAGACAGAAGCATAACTCAAAATGACGTAAAAAGGATTTCGGTATCTTTACCTTTTATCCACGATGAAAAAGATAAAAAGAATTGCATAATTGCACTCAATGCAGCACTATCGAGTGCAAAATATAACGGAACTCCGGTTCATATTAATGCACCCAATGTCATGGATTTTGAAAAATACGACCTTCCTAATGATATATGGACAACAAAAGTATATTCAAAAGTTGACAGCGAAGTAGAAGAAGAACTTAAGGACAAAAATACGATAATTTATATCGGTTCACACAATAAGTTCTCAAGCGAAGAAGAAGAAGCTGTTTCAGTTTTTGCGAAGAATTATAATATTCCTGTTGTAGTTGACCATACTTCAAATTACCATGGAGAAAACAAAGTAATGTCATCTCGCCTTGCTGTTCTTGCGAAGATTGAGGAGAAACCCGAACTTATAATTGATATGGGAGGAATAAGCGGAGAATATCTTTCTTTCCCGTTGTTTAAAAAGGCAAAAGTATGGAGAATTTCACCAAATAGTGAATTCTGCTGCCGCACAGGTCAAAGAGTTGAAAAGCAGTTTAATATGGCAGAATCTGACTTTTTCCTAAGCTTTAAAAATAAACACGATAATAATGATTATTTTGAATACATTAAAAATGAACTTGAAGAAATTAATATACCAGAGCTTCCCCTTTCAAATCCATTTATATGTCAGGAGCTTTCTAAAAACATTCAAAAGAATTCCTCGTTGCATCTTGCTATATTGAATTCTCTCAGAAGTATGAATTTCTTTAATTTGGATAATTCAATTGACGTTAACTGCAACGTTGGTGGATTCGGAATTGACGGAGCTTTATCAACTTTAACGGGGCAATCATTTACTGATTCAAATAAAAAGTTTTACGGAGTTATCGGAGATTTGGCATTTTTCTATGATATGAATGTTTTAGGAAACAGACACCTCGGAAAAAATTTAAGAATAATCTTAGTAAACAATAACAGAGGTGAAGAATTCAGGTTAAATCCCAAATTAGAAACTCCACTGGGAGATAAAACAGATATTTTGATTGCAGCGGCAGGACACTATAAAAATGGTGCAAAAGGTTGGGTTGAATCCTGCGGACTTCATTATATGACAGCGAAAACTAAAGAAGAATTCTTATCAAAAATTGGGGATTTTTGCATAAAAGACTTTGATTCCTCAGTGGTTTTTGAAGTTTTTGTCCAAAATAAAGACGAACAAGAAGCCTTGAATATTTTAAAAACGGAGACAGGAGCACGAAAAGAAAGAAAAGAAGAAAAGTCCTTTTTCCAAAAAATATTCAAAATGAAATAAGGAATTATTTTTAATGTTTAATATTTTTCATAAAAATAAAAAAGTAGATAAAGAAAAAATTAAAACTTGGTTTATAACCGGTGCTTCAAGCGGAATTGGACATGAACTTTGCAGACAGCTTAGCGAAAGAGGATATAATGTCATAGCTGCAGCAAGAAGAAAGCCTGATTTTGAACAAGGAAATATTCTATCTCTTTCAATGAACGTTACTAAAAAAGAAGAAATCAAAAATGCAATTAACGAGGGTATAAAAAAATTCGGAGAGATTAATGTCATTGTAAATAATGCAGGAATTTCTTCCTATTTAACCTGTGAAGAAGAATCTGAAGAAAAAATGAGAGAAGTTATGGAAACAAACTTCTGGGGAGCATTTAACACAATTCACGCACTCCTGCCTCATTTCAGAAATAACAAAAATGGGACAATAATTAATATTTCATCTGAGTGTGGACTACTCCCGAGAGCCTTCGGTGCTGCATATTGTTCTTCGAAACATGCTATTGAAGGATTATCAGGTGTTCTTTGGCAAGAAACAAAGCGTTTTTGCAGAGTTCTTACGGTTGAATTATCATTTTTTAAGAATACAGAAATAGGAAAAGGTGAAGAAAAAGGTTCCAAGCTTCCGGAATATTCAAAAATAGCTTGGCTTCCGATTAAAATTAAAAACAGCCAAAATAATGACATAAAAAATGCTGTTAAATTTATCATTGAAGAAGCAGAAAAAGAAAAAATGCAAAGACGATTAATGCTTGGAGAAGATATAATAAAGAAAGTTGAATTTGAAATTAATTCACTCAAAAATGACTTAAAACTCTCAAAAGAAAGAGCAAAACATTGTGCGACAAAAGGAGAACCCAATGAGTGTTGAAAATAATAAATGCGATTGTATGATATTAAACTTTTGGCCTGCCATTAACTATGGCGCACTCTTAACCTGTTACGGAGTATATTGTTTAGCAGAAAAACTCGGCAAAGATGCAAGAGTAATCAATTATGTCAGTTTTCCCAAAGAGGTAAATTGTGATGATTTTGAACAAAGTTTTGCAAATAAGTTTTCAAAAAAATACATGAAACTTACAAATAAAATTAAAACCTATGATGATTTATATCAATTAAATAAAGATTGTAATACATTTATTGCAGGTTCAGATCAGATTTGGAGAAGAACATGTGCAAATAATGTGTTAGGAGATAAATTTAACTGGACAATTTTCTACCTCGATTTTGTCCGTTCAAATAAAAAGAAAATTTCGTACGCATCAAGCATAGGAACAGAGGAAATCATAGACAGCCCTATAAATATAGAAAAAATGAATTTCTATCTTTCACAATTTGACTCAATTTCAGTCAGAGAAGACAGATATGAAGAACTTTTAAAAGAACATTTCAATTTAAATTCGACACAATTAATTGATGGGGCATTTCATATACCAAAAGAAACTTTAGAAAAAATGACGGAAGAATACACAGATAAAGAAGGTTATATAGCCTGCTTTGCACTTCCTTATTTTGCACATGAACAATGGTACAGGGACATAGTTAAAAATATTTCAAACAAATTAAATCTTCCTGTAAAGGAATTCAAATGGGACTATACAACTCCTGTTGAGAAATGGCTGGCATTTATAAAAAACTCAAAATATGTGATTACGGATTCTTATCATTGTCTGATATTTGCTCTTATATTTAACGTTCCTTTTCTGCAAATTCAAAATGCCAAAACTCAAAACAGATTTGATTCGATATTTAGACTATTTGATATCCCAAACAGGTCTGTAAAATCAACGAATACAGCTATTTCTTATGATGAAATACTTGCCCCTGTTGACTGGGATAAAATAAACACAAAAATAGAACAGGAAAAAATCAAAGCAGAAAATTGGCTCAAAGATGCTTTTGAAAGAGAAACAAAAGAAAAACCTGTTTATCCCAATTTTTTAGAAAACAGAGATATGCTAAAAATACAAGCCGGAGTTGACAGAAATTCATTAAACATTCTTTTAAACAAAGACAAAATCAAAAAGAAATATATGTTCTATAAAATAATGGCGGTTTTTACTTTCGGTTCAATAAAAGAACATTATAAGAAAAAGAGAAGTGAATATAAGAAAAAGATTAAATATATTTCAAAAATACTAGGAGATTAAAAAAAGCACCCATAGAGGGTGCTATTTTAATATAATATAAATACTTAGGCAATAATATTGTTTCCAAAAAGAAGTGAGCCGACAAATGCTGTCTTTTGTAACAATTCAGGAAGAGTTTTATATTGTTTTACAGAGTTTTTAATATCTTTAAAAATTTCTTCCTGATGCATTTTAAGCATTTTACTCGCTTTTATATACATCTCATCTAAATTTTCCTGTGTCATGTTTTCCATTATTTATAGGGTCCTCTTACGTCTCTCTTATACTATTATAAAAAACGAAGAGTATATATTATTGACATATTATTTATATAATATTAAGAAATTTTAAGAATTAGTTAAAATACTTTTTATCAGCAAGCTCATCAGGCAAAAACTGTTGTTTATATTCAGGATTATCGTGAGTATAGACATAATCAACGCCAAAACCATATTTTGAAGCATCTTTATAGTGAGCATCTCTTAGGTGCATCGGAGGAGGGTAATTTAATCCTTTTTGAATATCCGACAATGCAGAATCGACTGCAACAATGGCTCTGTTAGTTTTCGGGGCTCTTGCAATATATTCAACAGCCTGAGCCAAAGGTATTCTTGCCTCGGGCATTCCTAAAAGTTCACAGGCACGGTAAGCATTAAGAGCAACATTTAAGGCATTAGGCTGAGCATTTCCGACATCTTCAGCAGCACAGACAATCATTCTTCTTGCAATAAATCTTATATCTTCACCGGCCGAGAGCATTTTTGCGAGCCAATATATAGCGGCATCAGGATCAGAGCCTCTCATACTTTTTTGAAAGGCAGATGCCATATCATAGTGTTCCTGACGTGAATATTTAATTGATGAAGTCTGGGCGAGATTTTCAACAACATCAATAGTGATTTGTCTTGTACCTTTAACTATATCAGAAGCGAAATAAGCATTTTCCGTTAAATTTAAAGCTGAGCGGGCATCACCACGGGAATAGTTAATGATGTATTCGACAACGTTATCTTCTAGAGAATACGGAATATTATTATCTTTCAGATAATCAAAACCTTTAATTATGAGTTTGTTTAAAGCTTCATCGTCAAGCGGTTTGAGCATAAAAACCTGAACTCTTGAAATAAGAGCAGGAATAACTTGAAACGAAGGATTTTCGGTAGTCGAACCAATTAAAAAGAGGGTACCGTTTTCGAGGTGAGGAAGAAGTGCATCCTGTTGAGTCTTATTGTATCTGTGAATTTCATCAATAAACAAAATTGTTTTCTGACCATAGACCAATTTTTCTTTAGCAAATTCAACGGTATCTTTTATTTCTTTAATACCCGATGTTACAGCGCTCAGTTCTACAAAGTTGCTGCCTGTATGGTTAGCGATAATTCTAGCTAAAGTTGTTTTACCGCATCCGGGAGGTCCCCAAAAGATGAAAGAAAAAAGCCTTTTAGAATTAACCAGATTAATGAACGCACTGTTTTTAGCGGTCAACTCATACTGTCCTAAATATTCATCAAATGTTTTAGGACGCAAAATTTCCGCCAAAGGTATTTGTTTATTGGAGTTTTGAAGCTGATTAAATAATTCCATATATTAAAAAATAGCCCTGTTTCGATTTATATTCTATCATTAATATGGGTAAGATTGTATGAAAAAAATAAAAGTATTAATTTTATTTATAATAATTCTTCTCGCTTTTGTGGTATTTATCCCCAAAACACCAAATGATACAAGAGAAGAAGTCAGTTTTTATACCCTTCAGATGGGGACTTTTTCAGACTATATGAATAGAGTTATTTCACAGTTTGAGAAAGAAAATCCAACCGTTAAAATTAAATGGATAGATGTTCCTTACTCAGAGGGCGAGAAAAGAGCCTTAGCGAGCATTTTATCGGATAATCCTCCTGATATAATAAACCTCACTCCAGATTTTTCTCTGTCACTTGCCCAAAAAAATGCGCTTACTTTTATAAGCGAAAAAGACCTTGAGCAGTATGTTCCTGCTCTTTTAAACAGCGTAAAATATCAAGACAACTATTATGCATTCCCATTCTATGCAACATCAGCCGTCACTGTTTATAATGAGGACTTAATTTCACACGATGAAATACCTTCAACATACTCTGAACTCTTTAATTTATGTGAAATATATGACACTAACGGTGCATATTTAACAATGATAAGCTTTAATGAAAACGATACTTTATTAAAAATACTGAATAAATACGGAATAAAAACACCTGAAGATTTAATGTCTGAGGAAAGTCAAACGTTATTTAAACAATTAAGAAAATTATACAAAGAGGGAAAATTTCCAAAAGAGTCAATAACACAATCACACAGAGAAGGACTTGAAAAATTCATGTCAGGGCAACTTGCACTTCTGAATGTCGGAGTAAATTTCATTAATATCATAAGGGAAAATGCACCTCAGGTATATGAAAAAACGCACGTCACTTTCCAGTTATCATCTGAGGATGGAGAATTTGACTATTCTCTGATGAATTTTGTTATTCCGAAGAAAGCAAAACATAAAGAAAATGCTCTCAAATTTATTCTCTTTTTGACAAATAGAGATAATCAACTTGAACTTTCAAAGCTGACTTCTGTTTTAAGTACAAATGAAGAAGCACTTCAGGATGATTTTTTCAATCTTAGTGCGGATAATCTTATGTCTGAAGCGAGATATATTTCATCAGCTCAGCTTAATAATCCTATTGAGCCGATTAAAATACACAAAAACAGAAAAGAAATTATTTCTCTTTCATCTGAATTTATTCAAAAAGTTCTGTTAACTGATGAAGATATAAGCACTTTGACGGCAGATTTTTCAAAGAAGTGGAAAAAATTGGAACTTTAGGATTTGTTTAGGGTAAAATAATAATCATGAAATCATTTTTCAAATTATCAACATTAGACAAATACATTCTGAGGCAGGTACTTGAGATATTTTTCTTAGGGGTTATTGTTTTTACCTCGATTATTTTTGCCTCCGATACATTTATCAGGCTCATCAAGCAAATGTCACTCTATGGAATGCCGTTTAATATTGCATTTATGATTATTATTTTAAATCTGCCCTCTGTTATTGTAATGACAATTCCTATGAGTTGTCTGTTTTCAACGGTTATGACTATAAATAAACTCTGTCTTAATTCTGAAATTACGGTTATGCGCTCTTGCGGAATCAGTATAGCAAAGATTGCAAAACCGATTTTCGGCTTATCAGTAATATTAATGCTTATTATGGTACTTATTAACGAAACTATAGTACCCATGACTGTCCACCAATCAAAAGTTTTGATGCTCTATTCGATTACACAACGGAATATACCTGAGGGAAAACGCAATTTCACACTTAAAGAACTTAAAAACGGTAGCCAATTAAAAAGACTTTTCTATGTTGAAGAGTGTAAAAACAGCAAACTAAAGAATATTTCAGTTCTTGATGTATCAGATGATAATACAGTTCAGATACTTCAAGCGAAGTCAGGTGCATCAGAGATTTCAGGCTGGCAGTTTGACAATGCTTCAATATATACAATCACAAAAGCAGATAAAAACCTCAGTACATCGTGGGTAGACAAAACTATTGTTGACTTTGGAGTAGATATCCAGAAACAGATTTTGCAGGATAAAGAAATCGGAGTTCACAACTTTAGGTCACTTATAAGACTTCTCAAGACAAATACAGAATTAGAACAACAGCAAAGAAGAAAATTAAGAATTGAAATGTGGGATAAAATTGCATTCCCAACAACAACAATCGTTCTTGTTTTAATAGGTATTCCTCTTGCGATAACGCCACCGAGAGTAAGATATAACAGAGGATTTTTATTCAGTATATTTGTTATTTTCTTCTATTATTTGATAAGAGCATTTTCTTATTCATTGGGAGAAACTGGAACTATTCCAACCATTCTTGCTTCTTGGCCACCAAATATTTTAATTGGAACTACTGGTTTAATCTTTTTCTGCAAGAAAACCTTTAAGATATAATGTTATTATGAAAATAATGGAGTGGAAAAAATACATAGCCGAACTTTTTACCATAAGCCTTCCAATAATGCTCGGGAATGTTGGGCATACGCTTATAGGTGCAACTGACGTATGGATTGCAGCAAAACACAGCGTTAATACTCTTGCTTCTATTGCAATTGCAAACGCAATTATTTTCACTGTTTTTGCTGTCGGAATCGGACTTCATTCCGGTATATCAATAGTTTTAGCAAACTTAAGGGGCTCAAAAAAACAAACAAAAAAATATTTTATATCAGGTATTGTACTATCACAAATTATATCACTGATAAGTTGGATTTCTGTAATTATATGTGCAAAATTTATCAATGTTTTCGGATTTAATGAAGAACTTGTACCAGTTATTCAGCAATATATGTATGTCACATCATTTTCAGTTTTTGGAATGTATCTATATCTGGCTATAAAAGAATTTTTACTTGCCTATGAAATAGTAAATTTCCCAAATGTCGTGGTGATAATATCAGTCGTAGTAAATGCAATTTTGAATTATCTCCTTGTTTTCGGTTTCGGAAGTTTCGAGGGATTAGGTTCATTAGGTTTAGCAGTTGCAACGCTGATAGTAAGAATATTTATGGGACTGTGCCTGATGTTCTATGTTTTAAAACTGTTTGAGCGCAAACGAAAAGAACCTGTATTTGACCTGACATATACAAAACAAGTTTTAAAAGTCGGCGCTCCGATTGGCGCTGCAATTTTCCTCGAATTTTTAGCATTTAACCTCGTTACAATCAGAGTCGGAATGGACAAAGGACTGTATTCTGCCGTTCATAATATATTATTAACACTGGTTGATACGGTTTATATGGTTCCTTTATCAATTGCAACCGCTATGTCAATCAAAATCGGATTTTATAATGGGGCTGGAAACAAACAGGAAATCAAACGATACAGCATCGCAGGACTCATTATGGCAACCTTATTTATGTCTTGCTGTTCTCTTGCATTTTTCCTCAAACCCGAATTCTTCATCGGTATCTTCTCTAAAGACAAGGTTATCTTTGATATTGCAATCAACATTGTTCCGATTTTCTCAATATTTGTAATAGCTGACGGCTTGCAGGTTTCCTTGGGAGGAATTTTAAAAGGGTTAAAAATGACAAAAGCTGTGAGTGCCTGTATTTTATCATCATATTGGATTGTAGGACTACCTCTTGGCTTTTTCCTAGCTTATAAAGCAAATTTGAGTCTTCTTGGTTTTTGGATAGCCCTGATGGTAGCCGTCAGTACAATCGCATTCAGCGAAACAACCGTTATTCTATTTAAATTAATGAAGAAGAAAACAAATTCTTAACATTATTCGTTTAAACAAAAAACATGTGCTAACATGAAAACCTATGAGATATATAGGCTGTAAACGACTTTTACTTGGCGAAATAGAAAAGGTTATCACAGAAAACATTAAAGATAATTCAAAAGTTTTTTGTGACATTTTCTCAGGTACTGCCTGCGTTGCACAGTATTTTAAGAAAAAATATAAAATCCTTTCAAATGATTTATTATATTTTTCTTATATTCTTCAAAAAGCGACAATTGAAGGAAATAAAGCCCCAAAATTCAAAGTTTTGAACAAGAAAACACCATCTGAATATTTTAATTCACTTTCTATTTCTGAACTGGAATGTCTTAAAAAAGAAAAAAGATTCTGCCAGAACAATTATTCTCCTTTGGGAAAAAGAATGTATATTAGCGAAGAGAATGCGCTCAGGATTGATTTTATGAGGAATAAAGCTGAGGAGTGGAAAGATAATCAACAAATCAGCGATGAAGAATATTTTTATCTTCTTGCAATTCTGATTGAGGCTGTTCCATTTATTTCAAACATTGCAGGAACATACGGAGCATATAATAAGTTTTGGGACAAGAGGTCTCTAAACACATTAAGTTTAAAAGAAATAAGTATAACAGATAATAAAGAGAAAAACAGATGTTATAACGAGGACGGAAACAAACTGATTGAAAAGATATCAGGTGATATTTTATATATTGACCCGCCCTATAACAGCCGACAATATTCTCCGAATTATCACGTACTCGAAACGATAGCTCGGTATAATACCCCGACATTAAAGGGAATAACAGGACAGCCTAATTATGAAGGAAACAAATCACTATATTGTAATAAAAAATCAGCCCTTACTTCACTTGAAGATTTATTCAAAAAGGCAAAATTTAAGCACATAATTCTGAGTTACAGCACGGAAGGACTGATGAGAGAAGAAGAAATAGAAAACATTTTCAGTAAATATACTAAAAAGGTTAAATGTTATAAAATTCCATACAGACGTTTTAAAAGCAGGGAAACGAACTCTCAAAAAGAACTTTGCGAGCTGATTTATTATGGGGAGAAGAAATAATGAAATATATCAAATCACCCCTTAATTATACGGGAGGAAAATATAAGATTTTACCCTCGATTCTTCCTAAATTTCCCCAAAGAATAAATACTTTTATTGATTTATTCGGCGGAGGTTTCAATGTCGGAATTAACGTCAACGCTGAAAGAATCCTATATAATGACCATATTCCCTATCTGAAAGATATGTTTTTATATTTCAAAAACAATGAGAATACTATAAATAAAATCAAGGAAATAATCTCTGAATTTGAATTAAGTGAAACAAACCAAGAGGGATATATTCGTTTAAGAGAAAGATATAACAAAGAAAAGAGTATTCTCGATTTATTCACTCTAACCTGCTATTCTTTTAATCACCAAATCAGGTTTAATTCAAAACACGAATTTAATACTCCGTTCGGAAAAAACAGAAGTTCCTATAACCAAAGAATTGAAAACAATCTTATTGAGTTTATAAATGCTCTAAAAGAGAAGAATATTGAATTTTATTCAAAAGACTTCTATTTTCTTCTGGAATACGAGTTTAAAGAAAACGATTTTGTCTATTGTGACCCACCTTATTTAATCTCAAATGCAGCATATAACGACGGCAAAAGAGGATTCAAAGACTGGGGAGAAAAAGAAGAAGAAGAACTTTTAAACCTGCTAGACACTTTAGACAAAAGAAAAGTAAAATTTATGCTCTCAAATGTACTTGAACATAAAGGAAAAAAGAATTTAAAACTAATTGAATGGAGCAGGAAATATAAGGTATCAGAGATTGAAAAAGACTACAAAAACTGCAGCTATCATCTTAAAGTAAAAGAAAACAAGACAAAAGAAGTAATAATATATAATTACTGTTAATTTTTCAGAAATTATAATAGAATAGATATATGCGCTCGTAGCTTAGTTGGATAGAGTAAAGATTGGATAAACTTCAAATATAAAGCAGCATTACCCGCTCTATTCACTGTTTGTAACAAAATTGTAGATATTCTCTTTTTTCTCTACAGAATTCAGATTTTTCATAATTGAGCAAAGTGTAATAACATTATATATGAGTCTTAAATTATGACTTATAAATATATCATCTTTTTCTAGAAGCCTTTCATAAAGTGCTTTTGAATAGAGTGAAAGAAAGTATTTTTTAACAACTTTTTTACTCATTGCTTTGTCAAACAACTGCTTAATATTGTTTTTAGTCTGTTTTTTTGATGAGATATTTATTGTCTTGTGTGTTTTTGGATTTCTTTTTAATGATTCAAATTTGATTTTAAGCGGGTAATTTGAATTTATTTTTTTAGCGTATTCTATGGTTTCTTTTTCTATAATTCTGTTTTTATCAAATTCAAAATTCAACAATTCCGGTGCATATCTGGATAAAATTAGTGCAGGGAGAAGATTTTTGTCTTCACAGTTTTTATCATTCAATTTTAACTTGCGAAGCTCAATATCGCACAAAGGTGCTTGGGAAATGTCGTTTGCAAGAAATCTTTCAGCTTGAGCTTTGCCAAAGTGCACTCTGCACCTAGTTTCATTATACAGTGCATATGCTAAATCAAAATTTTCAGTGTCATTTAGTTTTCTATATTTATTTTCAATTTTTTCAATTGTTGAATTTAAAATATTTGCAATTGATGATTCTATTTTACAGTATTCGATTTTTTCAAGCTGTTTATTTATAAAATAGTTTTTTATCTTTTTAAAAATACTATTTGTTTCTTTTTCTCGCATGGTTTCTTTCATATTATTTGTTATGGACAGTAGAACATCTTGTTTATTTGCATATTTCCAGTATTTTCTAAGACATTCTCCACCATCTCCTCTAAAATGGAAAACAGGTTCAAAAAAGTTTGCAGGTTTAAAATGTATGATATTGTGAAAACCAAATTTTAGATAAGCTGATGAATTTATTATTTCTTGAGTGTTTTTGTAAGTTTTTTGAAGTTCTTGTTTATTGTTAAGTGAAAAATTATAAAAATTGCTTATTTTTAAAGCAATGGAATAATCTTCTTTACTGCGTTCTCCGGAGTTAACCCAGATATCATTCAAATCAATATTTGCACCTAAAAACAATACAAACATCGTTCTTGAATCCATTCCGCCAGTTAAATCGGTAATTATTATTTTATTTTCTATGTATAGCTTTCTTATAATTGAACACCATTTAAAATACCAACTATCAAGAATTTCTATGCCTTCTTTTGAATTAATTTCAATATAGTGTTCTTTGTGATTATTGTATTTTATATTTAATTCTTTTTTATTTGTATCAATTTCAATTTCTGCGTTTCTATCTATCAACTTTATTTCATTTACCATTGTTTCATCGTAAGAATATGATGATTGGGTTGTAAAAAGAATACCGTTTATAAAGTTTTTATTTAGCGTTACTTTATGTTTTTGCGATAAATATTCAACAAGATATAAAAAAGAATTGCTGAGTGCGAAATAGTCATCTTCTTTAAAAATGTAAAGTCCCCAGCAACCTATAAAATCTTGTTTTATGGTAATTTTACTATTTTTATTATTGATATAAATGTATGCACCGTTTAAATTTGGAGAAAAATTACTTAAATCTTCTATCGACGTGATGATATTATCTTTATTATACGAATATCCGAAAAAATTTGTTTGAATGTTTTCAAGATTATTTGAATCAATGACACAAAAATCTTTCATTTATATAATCCTTTGTGATTGATTATTAAAAAATCAAATGTAATTATAATATAAATCTTGAAACGAATCAAATAGGAAAGAAGTAATCATCTGTAACTACTGTTAATTTTTCAAAGATTATAATAGAATAGATATATGCGCTCGTAGCTTAGTTGGATAGAGTAAAGATCTCCGAAGTCTTCGACATGGGTTCGATTCCCATCGGGCGCAAATTTAATCAAACGGAGTGAAAATTGTGACAGCAGATGTCAGCGTAATAATACCTGTCTATAATTCAGAAAAAACAATCACGAAAGCATTAGACGGATTGGTAAATCAAACTTTTAATAATTTTGAAGTAATTTGCGTTGATGACGGTTCAAAAGACAATTCATTAAAAATATTAAAGGAATATTCAGCAAAATATCCGTTTATAAAAGTTTTTTCACAGGAAAATTCAGGACCTGCAAAAGCAAGAAATTATGCAATCAGCCAATCAAAAGGTAAATATCTTATGTTCTGCGATGCTGATGACTGGAATGAGCCTGAGATGATAGAAGAGATGTTCAAAGCAATTGAAGAACAAAATACAGATATCGTTATGTGCGGGTGTAATGTAATAGATTTATCAAATGCAACAGTTCACAGCGAAAAAGATATCAAATGGTGCCGTTTGAGGTTTAAGGGTTTTCACAAACTTATTCCCTATAAAAAAGTCAGAGTAAATTGCGTTTTATGGAATAAGATATTCAAAAAAGAATTGATGGAAAAGTATGACATAACCTATCCTACTGAATATGAGCACGACGATACAAGATTTTTCTGGAAATATATTTTTGCCTGTTCGACATATTATGGTCTTGATAAAAAGCTGTACAATTATGTTTTAGGCAACCCTGAATCAGTCTCAGGCAAATACAGAGTTCCCAAATATAATCCTCACCAATACGATTTTATATTTATACTTCAAGAAATATTTGATTTTATTAAAAACACTGAGCTCAAAAATGACTATGAAAACTATTTTCAATACACAATACGTTCAATTAGATTTTTCTATAAGAATCTTGAACCAAGTGCAAAAGATGGAGCATTCAAACACTTAAAAGAATTAGTCAATCGTAATATTGATTTTTTAAAGTATTTTGATGAAGACTACATATACATTCACAGAATTAGTCGTATAAAAGACTTTGATGATTTTATTTTTAACGGTATTAAAAAAGAAATAAACCCTATATTTAAGTTTATTTATTCAGTAGAATACATAGATTTCGTAAGAATACAAACTATCTTTGGAATAATAAAAATCAAGAAGAAGAATAAAGAGTTGGCAAAAAAATACAAATTCAAGAAATCCCCTCCGCCACCCAAAAATCCTCAGTGCGTATAAGCCTATTTCATTTACATTTAATAATATTCTATGATACAAAATTTTGTTCAATTTATAATATTAATGTATTTGGAAATATGATTTTTAAACAGTTTGAGAGAAATTTTTAATGAAACTTTTCAAGAAAACAAAAAACGATACATATATAATGTACAATATTTTAGGTTTCAAATTTACTTTTTCAAACA
>JAEEGL015481305.1_pt1 | contig 20089 bp, 19 predicted proteins | sample 9134231 | NCBI WGS metagenome assembly JAEEGL01 (sample SAMN16246548, study PRJNA631951) | gut metagenome | biome: gut microbiome; feature: rumen; material: fiber-attached | host: Bos | place: Iran: Karaj | collected 2018-10
AAAGAGAGTAAAGATTTATTAATTGGATTATGTGGATGTATGGCACAAGAAGAAGTGGTAGTAAGTGAAATAATGTCTAGACATAAATATGTTGATTTTGTATTTGGTACTCATAATATCCATGAACTACCTAATATACTTAATAGAGCAATTATAAATCAAAAACAAGAGATAGAAGTATGGAGTAAAGAAGGGGATATTGTTGAAGATATACCTATAAAAAGAGAAAGTAAATTTAAAGCATGGGTAAATATTATGTATGGATGTGATAAGTTTTGTACTTATTGTATAGTTCCATATACAAGAGGAAAACAAAGAAGTAGATTAAAAGAAGATATAATAAAAGAAGTAGAAGAATTAGTTAAAGAAGGTTATAAAGAAGTAACTTTACTTGGACAAAATGTTAATGCGTATGGTAAAGATATCAAGGATTATAACTATAATATGGCTAATTTACTTAATGATGTAGCAAAAACTGGTATAGAAAGAATTAAATTTGTTACAAGTCATCCATGGGATTTTACAGATGATATGATAGATGCTATAAAAAACAATAAAAATGTGCTTCCTTATGTACATTTGCCAGTTCAAAGTGGTAGTAATAGAATACTAAAATTAATGGGAAGAAAATACAATAGAGAATCTTATTTAGAATTAGTACATAAATTAAAAGATAATATTCCTAATTTATCTCTTACAACAGATATAATAGTAGGATTTCCTAATGAAACAGACGAAGACTTTAATGATACATTAAGTATAGTAAAAGAATGTGAGTATGATTCTGCATATACATTTATATATTCTCCAAGAGTAGGTACACCTGCTGCTAAAATGGAAGATAATGTTAGTTTAAAAATCAAAGAAGAAAGATTACAAAAATTAAATGATTTAGTAAATTATTATTCAAGAAGATCAAACGAAAGACTAAAAGACAAGATAGTACCTGTATTATTAGATTCTAAAAGTGAGAAAGAAGGAATGCTATCTGGATATACAGATACAAATAAATTGGTTAATGTAGAAGCAGATATTAGTTACATTGGTAAAATAGTTAATGTAAAAATAACTGATGTTAAAACATGGAGTTTAGATGGTGTATTAGATGAATAATGAAATAACAAAAGAAATAGATAATATTATAGATAATATTAAGAAAAGCGATATATACTTAGATTATATTAAAATATTAGATAAAGTTAATAATAATGATGAAATAAAAGAATTAACTAAAGAAATAAAAAAAATAAATAAGCAACTAGTATTAACACCATCTATAGAATTAGAAAATAAATTAAAAGAAAAAGAAGATAAACTAAATAATATACCTTTATATTTAGATTATAAAGATAAGTTAAATGAACTTAATAATTTATTACTAGTAGTAAAAAATAAAATAGATAATTATATAAAAGAGATTTTAATAAAATAAATCTCTTTTTATGTTATAATGATAATAGGTGATAATATGAGAAAAGGGTTTACATTGGTAGAAATAATAGCAGTAGTAGTAATACTATTGGTAATAACATTATTTACTACACCAGTATTAAAAAAATTAATTAATAATGGTAATGATAAAGAAAGAGCAATAATTGAAGAAAGAGTATTAGTGGCAGCAAAAGAATATGCAAGTAGTTATGATAATAGTTTTTATGATAAATTAGTAAGAACAGGAGATTACAACTACATATATAAAACTGACTTAGTAAATAGTGGACTAATAGATGAAGAAGATATATCAACATTGGATAATCTAATTGGTGTAAGAGGAGAATTATTATTAAATGATAATATAAAATACACATTAAGTTATATAGATAATCCAGTAAATGGATATTGTGAAGAAGAAGTATATACTATGATACAACAATTGCAAAATGAAGTTGCCATATTAAAAAATGGTGGTGGAAGTGGAAGTAGTGGAAGCGGTACAACAGGTAATGTACTAGATACATATCCAGTAGGAAGTATATATTTGAGTATAAGTGATACAAATCCAAGCAATGTATTTGGCGGAACGTGGGTAAGTTTTGGAAGCGGTAAAACATTGATTGGAGTGGATAGTAATAATTCTAAGTTTAATACAGTTGAAAAAACAGGTGGAAGTGAAGCTGTGAATTATACACCAGTTGGGACAGTGGGAGCTCATGCATTAACAGTAGCAGAACTACCTAGTCATACACATAGTATACCTTCACTTTCTGGAACAACTTCTTCAGCCGGAGCACACACACATACTTCGTATCAACTTAGTTACCCTGATAAAATTGGTGCTGCTGGAGCAGATATGTATTTAGTATCGCCTGGTACACAATATTATACATCATCAGCAGGAGCACATACTCACTCAGTAACAACAAATGCAAGTACTACAGGAAGTAGTGGTAGTAGTAGTGCACATAGTCATACATTTACAGGAACATCAAGTAATATAAATGTATTAGATCCATATATAACAGTATATATGTGGAAGAGAACTGCATAATAAAAACTTCTATTTATTAGAAGTTTTTAAATGCTTTAATATCATATTTCTTAGTTTATCATTTTCTTTTTCTAAATCATTTTTAACTTTAAATGGTTTTAAAAATGTAATAGTTAGATTATTCTTAAAAAACTTATAATCTCCAGTTATTACAAATGGTACTATAGTAGCATTTGTTTCTTGTGCCATTTTAACTGCCCCCATTTTAAATGGTAGTAATAAATCATTTGTCTTGTTTCTAGTTCCTTCAGGAAATATTCCTATTGCACCATTATTTTTTAATATTTCTATAGCTTTTTCTTTTGCTTTATGAGCTTCTTTTTTATTTCCTCTATCTACACTTATACAACCACTTGATTTAAAAAACCATGCTACTTTTTTATTATCAAAATATTCTTTTTTTGCCATATAATGAATCATTCTTCTTGTAGATATAATTGGTAAACATTGATCATATAAGTGTTTATGATTACCACATATAATTATAGGACCATTTTTTGGTATATAATCTTTATTTATAAATTTAGGTCTATAATATAGTAAAAATGGTATTGCTAAAATATATTTATATATGTTATACAGTAGTTTCATTTTTATCTCCTAATTTATTAAATGCAACTTTACCAACTTTTGTTTTAGGTAGATTTTTTACATATTCATATTCATATGGTAGAGAATATTTAGATATTGATTTTTTACAATATTCTACTATATCTTCTCTTAATTCTTCTGTATCATCAAAGTTTTCTCTTAGAACTATAAAAGCTTTTGGAACTTGTTGTTTATATGGGTGAGGAATACCTATTACTGTACATGTTTCAACTGCTGGATGACTCATTACTATTTTTTCGATATATTGTGGATATATGTTATAACCACTTGATACAATCATTCTTTTTAATCTTGATTTAAAGAATACTAAACCATCTTTATTCATTGAACCAATATCTCCAGTATGTAACCATATTTTGCCGTCAGGATGTTTTTTTAATACTTTTTTTGTTTCTGCTATATCATCTAAATATCTTTTCATTACTGTTGGCCCACTAATACATATTTCACCATCTGTATCTGGTTTTACTTCATCAAATGTACCAATTTTTACAATTTTATAGAAAGTATCTGGCATTGGTATTCCAATACCACCTTCTTTATAATAATATCTTGGAGTTACACAAGATGCAGCAGTACATTCTGTAAGACCATAACCAACTCTTATATTTGCTTTTGAACCATGTTCTTTTAGATAAGTATCAACTCTTTTTCTTAGTTCTTCATTTAATATGTCTCCACCACATATTGCATTAACTCCATTTTTCATATAAGTTTTAGATTTAATATTTGAATTAACTAATGCCTCATACATAGTAGGTACTCCTGCTAAAAATCTTGGTTTATACTTTTTTATTAACTTGCCAAAGTCTTTAGCACTGAATCTTGGTACTAATATGACACTCATACCAGAAGTAAGTTCAGTATGAACAGATACACCAATACCAAAACCATGGAATATTGGCATTATAGTAAGCATAGAATCTCCTGCTTTAGCAGGATCTACCATTTTAAAACATTGCTTTGCTAATGCATTAAAATTGAAGTTTGTAAGTACAACGCCTTTAGGATCTCCAGTAGTACCACCACTATATAATATTACTGCTTCATCATATTTTCTTGTTTGAACAGCATACTCACCAGTATATTTTTTTCCTAATTTTTTGAATTTATTATAAGATATAACTTTATCATTATAATCAATTTTTATACTTTTGTTAGTTAAGTAATATCCAATTTTTGTATATATAGGCATTAAATTAGTTACTTTTGATACAATAACTTTTTTAACTCTAGTATTATCCATTATTTTTTCTACTTTAGGGTATATCATATCTAAACATAAAATATATTTACTATCAGCTTTATTTAAATAAAATTCTATTTCTTTTTCACTAGATAGTGGGTGAATAATATTTGATATAGCACCAATTAAATTAATTGCATAGAACATTATCACTGCATCTGGAGTATTAGGCATACAGATAGTAACTCTATCTCCTTTTTTTACTCCAATTGCTTTTAAACTTTTTGCAATATTAATGATTTGATGATTTAATTCTATATATCTTTTTGTTTTACCAAAATAGTTATATGCTCTATAAAGTGGGTATTTTTTTGATGCTTCATAAAAAGCATCATATATAGAACCCTCATTATAACTTAGGGTATGAGGAATATTATTTCCATATAAGTTATACCAAGGTTTTTCATCATCTTTTCTTATTAATCTAATTAAATTTTCAATTTTATCTACTATGTAATTCATAATTCTCCTTTAACATCTTACTAACTTTGTTCATAAGTTTTTTATTTTCGTATTCTAAATTCTTACCAGCATAATATGGTTTGTCAAATATTATTTTAACACTTTTTTTAAATAATTTATATTTATTTTTAATAGCAAATGGAATAATTAGAGTATTTGTTATATTACTCATTTTAACAGCACCATATTTAAATGGCATTATTATATCATCTGTTTTATTAATTGTACCTTCTGGGAATATACCTATAACTAAACCATTATTTAATGCGTTAATTCCTATCTCTAATGCATTTTTATCTTTTATATTTCTATTTACTGGTATAATACCTAAACCTTTGAATATTGGCTTTTTAATACCTTTATATAAACTGTCTTTTGAAAAGAAATGTACACACTTTTTAGTAGCACTTGCAACTAGTATTGGATCTAAATAACTAGTGTGATTCCCAGCAAGAATAAAGTTATTATCTTGTGGTATAAAATCTTTATTTATATATGTCGGTTTATAAAAACTAATAAATAGTTTAAGTATAGGTCGAACTATTTTATAAAATATTGGTTCCATATTATCACCAAAAATAATTATATCATTAAAAATATATGTAATACAATTGTTATAAATGTATTTTAATTTATTATGAAATATGTTATACTTATAACATAATAGGTGATAGTATGAAAAAGGGATTTACATTAGTAGAAGTATTAGCTGTAGTGGTATTATTGGGAATAATAATTACAATATTTGTACCAAATACTATAAAACTAGTAAAACAAAATAATCTTAAGGTATATAAGATTAAAGAAGAAGAATTATTAAGAGCTGCTGAAGATTATACAAATTATGATAATAGTTTTAATAAACCAGAAATAGATGAAACAAGATATGTTACAATGACTCAATTAGTGAATGGTGGATATATGAATGTAATATTAGATTCAACTCATGGAAGTGAGTGCAATGCTTTTGTAAAGGTTACAAATAATGGCTCATCGGAATATGATTATGATCCATGTTTAATATGTAGTGAGTATAAAACTGATAAACCTTTCTGTAGTATGTCTGCATACAATGAATTATAATGAGGTTTTATGAGAGTTGTAATTATACTATTAATGTTACTTATTGCAATATTAGAAAGTGATATAAGAACTACTGTTACTTTAGCACTTACTGTATTGTGGTTAATATATACTATTTATGTTTGTATAAAATTATTAAAAGCAAGAGATAAGAAAATAGAAAGTAATAAGGTACTAACAGAAATTCCTAATGATAGCAATGTATCACATATAAGATATTTTTATAAAAGAAAGTTTGATAATAAGATATTTATATCTATATTATTTGATTTACTTAGAAGAAAATCTATTTCATTAATAAGACAGAATGGGGAATACTATTTTATAGATGAAAAAGTAGAAGGAGAAGTACTAAGTAAAACAGAAGAAAGTGTAAAAAAATTAATATTTACAGAAATGGGTAATAAGGAAAATGCAACATTAACAAATATAATGGATGCATTTAAAAAGAATAGTGGGTATATATATAACGAATATAAAATGTTTAAAGTTACATTTGAATATGAATGTGCAGGTGAAAAATATTTTAAATCATCAAGAAGTATAATAGATAGTTCTATGTTTTTCTTTGTATTATCTATGATTATTGCAGTTTATAATTTAATATTTGCAAAGAAGGTATTGTTTTTTATATTAATATTTGGATTTACTAGTTTTCTTGTTAAAGTAGTTAATAATTTTAAAAATATGGAAGAAGAAAAAATACCGGAATATAGATCATGGTTAGAATTTAAGAATTATGTAGATAGTTGTGAATTAGATAAACTAGATGTAGAAACATTGGAATTATATAGTTTATATGCATATGTGTTAGATTCATATGATAGTTTTAAAGTATCGTTAGGTAAAAAATATAAAGAAAATAATAATTGTTTTAATGATAGTGTATTATTATCAATAATGAATGTATCATTATTTGATTATATTGAGAGTGAAATAAATAAAGGATTAAATACATGTAAATTTAAGAGTGTAGTATTATTTGCAAGGAATAAAGGGAGAAGAAGAATATGATTGGTTATGTAGTGGAGATAGGTAAAAATAATGTTATAGTAAAAGTTACATTAGATGATGAACAAAAGAAAGGTATAATAAATTACCATGTTGCGTTTGATACAGAAGCTAGTACTATAATTGGTGAAATAACTAGTATAAATGAAGATAGAGCAGATATTTTATTAGTTGGTGAAATAGTAAATAATAAGTTTATACCTGGTGTTGCAAAAAAACCTTTTTATAAAGCAGAGTGCAGACTTATAAAGAATGAGGAATTACCAATAATAGTTGGTAATACTAATGAAAAAAGTATATATATTGGACGACTACCTCAATATAATGGATATCAAGTATTTGCTAAAGTTAATGATTTGTTTAGTAATCATTTCTCAATACTTGGTAATACAGGTAGTGGTAAATCTCATGGTATGGCTAGATTATTACAAAACCTATTCTTATCTGACACTCCACCAGTAAATTCAAACTTCTTCTTATTTGATGCATATGGTGAATATAACCAAGCATTTAGGATTGAAGGTAAGAATTTCTTAAAAGTATATACTACTAAAATAACTGAATTTGAAGATGCAAATACAGAATTATTAAAAGTTCCATTATGGTTATTAGATGTAGATGATTATGCATTATTATTAGGAGTTACTAAATCTTCTCAATTACCAATAATTGAGAAAGCTTTAAAACTTGTAAGTATATTTTGTAAATCTGAAGAAGAAGTAATAACTTATAAAAATGATATTATTGCAAGAGCATTAGTAGAAATACTATATAGTGGTGGAACTCCTAGTCAAATAAGAGATCAAATATTTGCAATTTTAACATCATTTAATACTAAAGATTTAAATCTAGATAGTAAGGTAGTAGTACCTGGATGGACAAGACCTTTTAGACAATGTTTAATAATAGATAAAGATGGTAAATTACCAGAAATGCAACTTATAGGTGATTTCTTAAATAGTTTTGTAAAAGAAGGATTAGAATTATCTTTACCAGATGGTTCATATCCATATACTTTAGAAGCTTTAAGTCAAGCATTTGATTTTGCACTTATTTCAGAAGGTATATTTAAGAGTGATAAAGTATATGATGATAATCATGTATTAAAAGTAAGATTAGAAGCATTAATTAATGGTAATTATAAAGAATACTTTAATATTCCTGCTTATATGACAAAAGAACAATATATAAGTGGATTAGTACATTCTAGAACTGGTGAAAAAGTACAAATAATTGATTTTAATATAAGTTATGTAGATGATAGATTTGCTAAAGTATTAGTTAAAATCATTTCAAAACAATTATTTATGTATTCATTAGAAAAAGAAAATAGAAGTTCATTCCCAGTACATATATTACTAGAAGAAGCACATAGATATGTCCAAAATGATAATGATATAGAAATACTTGGATATAATATATTTGAAAGAATTACAAAAGAAGGAAGAAAATATGGCGTAATGCTTGGAATGATAAGTCAAAGACCATCTGAGATTAGTGAAACAGCAATAAGTCAGTGTAATAATTTCTTAGTATTTAGAATGCAGCATCCTAGAGATTTAGAGTATATAAGACAAATGGTACCTAATGTTACTGATGAAATAGTAAGTAAATTTAAAATATTACAACCAGGTAATTGTATGGCATTTGGGGTAGCATTTAAACTACCATTACAAATTAAACTAGATATGCCAACACCACCTCCATTATCACAAAATATAGATATAAGTACATGTTGGTATTAATATGAAAAGGGTAGTATTAATATTATTGTTAATATTTCCTCTTTTTGTTTCTGCAAAAGAAGAAGTAAAATATAGTAAATGTGTAGATGGAGATACAATTAAAGTAATTAGAAATAAAGAAGAAATAACAGTAAGATTACTTGCAATAGATACTCCAGAAAATACTAAAGAAAAAGAGTATTATGGTAAAGAAGCAAGTAATTATACTTGTGAATCAATTAAGAATGCTAAAAAAATAGAATTAGAATATGACCCTAAAAGTGATGAAAAAGATAAATATGATAGAGTTTTAGCATGGGTATTTGTAGATGATTATTTATTAAATGATGCATTAGTAAGAAATGGATACGCTGAAGTTGCATATGTTTATAAAGAATATAAATATGTGGATACATTAAGAAGTCATGAAATAATAGCTAAAAATGCACAATTAGGTATATGGAATACAGCTGAAAAAGAAAAATATAATAATAATAAGACAGAAGAAAATAAAGATGATTTGTTATTTTGGATTGTTGTTATTACAACTATTATATGTTTCTTATTATTAGGTGGGAAGAAATATAAAAATAAGTTGAAAAAACTATTTAAAAAGAGTAAAATAGAGAAGAAATTGGAGGATTTATGGGAAGAGCGTATGAAGTAAGGAAAGCATCAATTCAAAAGACTGGAGCAGCAAGAGGTAAAATATATGCAATGTATGCAAAAGAAATATATAATGCTGCTAAAAAAAGTACTGATTTAGATGCAAATCCAACATTAAAAAGATTAGTAGAAAAAGCAAAAAAAGAACAAGTACCAAGTGAAATAATAAATAGAGCTATTGATAAAGTTAATAGTGGTGTAGATGAATCATATGATAGTTTAAGATATGAAGGTTTTGGACCAGGTAGTTCTACATTACTTATAGATTGTTTAACAGATAATGTTAATAGAGCAGTAAGTGATGTAAGAGCAGCTTTTTCAAAAGCACATTGTAAATTAGGTGTATCAGGATCAGTATCATATATGTATGATAATCTATGTGTATTAAGTTTTAAAGGATTAACAGAGGATGAAACTTTAGAAGCATTATTAAATGCAGAAGTTGATGCAGATATAGAAATAGAAGATGATACAGTAACTCTATATGGTAATCCACAAGATCTATTTAAAATAAAAAACGCAATAATAGATTATAAGAAAGATGTAGTATTTGATGTAGATGAAATAACTACATTACCAAAAGAAAAAGTAACATTAGAAGGTGAAGATTTAGAAATATTTAAAAAATTATTATCTTTACTTGATAATGTAGATGATGTACAAAATGTATATCATAACGTAGAATTATAAAAGAGAGTAATCTCTTTTTTATTTTTATGTTATAATTAATAGTGGTGATAGTATGTATGAATTTAAAGTAGATATAGATAAAAAAGAATATAATAAGTTTATTAGTAATTATTCTATGGCACCTATAACACAAGATTATAGATGGGCAAATGTAAAGAATGATTGGGATAATACATTATGTGCTTTATATAAAGATAAAAAGATTATTGGATGTGGATTATTATTAATAAAGACATTTCCAATGAATTTGAAGATGATTTATTGTCCTAAAGGTTTTTTAACTGATTATAATAATGAAGATTATATTAAAGAATTTACTAAAGGATTAAAGGAATATGCTAAGAAGATAAAAGCATTTGTAGTAAAGATAGATCCTTTAATAGCTGTTAGTGAAGAGTATTATGATACTTATATTAAAAAAGATACTAAGGAATGCCCTAAAAACTATAGTATAGATTCTGAATTAAAAATTAATAATTTTAAATCTAATGGATGGATTCATGGTGGATATAAGAAAAATGTAGGTGCTTATATACAACCTAGATTTAATATGGCTATAAGTTTAATAGATAAAGATAATAAGAAATTAGACGAAAAAGAATTACTATCACATTTTAAAAGAAATGCTAAAAGATATCATGGGGAATTTCAAACTAAAAGAGGAGTATCTTTTATATGCTCTCATGATAATACATATATAGATGATTTTTATAGAGCAATTAAAAGTACTGAAGATAGACAAGGAATATCTTTAAGAAGTAAAGAGTATTTTGAAAGAATTATGGATTCATTTAAAGAAGATGCATGCATGTATCTTGCTAAAGTAAATGTATCTAAGTTTGTTGAATTTTTAAATCATGAAATAGAAAATGAAAAAGATGAAGCTTTAGTTAATAAATATAAAGAACAATTAGAAGATGCTAAAGTAGCTAAAGAAAAATATGGTAATGAAATAATTATTGCAGTTACTTTAGGTATAATTCCACCTAATAAGAAAGGTATAAAGAAAGTAGAATATTTATATGCAGGTACATTTGAAGAAGTATTCCCATATTTAAATACTAATGCATCAGTACATATCAATAGTTTTATTGATATGCTTAATAATGGATATGATTATTGTGATTTGGAGGGTGTAGATGGTACTTTAGATGATCATTTAACTAAGACTAAAGCTAAATATAATCCTGTACTTTTAGAGTTTGTAGGAGAGTTTGATTTGCCAATAAATAAATTTTGGTATTTCATATTTTCGAAATTTAGTGTACAATTAAAGAAAATATATAGAAAAATAAAAGGAAGGTAGTATGAAAAAGTTTTTTAAGGTATTACTTATAATTTTAATGCTTATACCTAGTTTTCTATACAAAGTTCCAGAAGTAGAAGCTAAAACTATTAGAGATTTAAGAAGAGAACTACAAGAAATAGAAGATAGACAATCTGAAAATAATAGTGACATAAATAAGACTGAAAGTGAAATAGAAAATGATAGGATAAGGATACAAAGAAATAATGCAGAAATACAACAAATAAATGTTGATATTGCTAAACTTGATGCAGAAATAGTACAACTTGAAGCAGATATTAAAGATAAAGATGAAAAAACTAAGAATTTGATGTATTCACTTCAAACTACAAATGGTAATTCATTTTATATTGAATATTTATTTGGTGCTGATTCTATTACTGATTTCATATATAGATATTCTATAACTGAACAAATAACTAATTATAATGAAAAGTTAATAGATGAAATGAATAAAATGATTGAAGAAAATGAAAAGAAAAAAGTAGAATTAGATGCTAAACAAAAATCATTGAGTGAAATGCAAACAAGATTAGCTGTTGAATTAGATACTCTTGAAAGATCTAGTGTTAAACTATATCAATTAAGAGGAGATATACAAGATGAAATTAGAAATGCTAAACAAGTAATTCAAATGTATTTAGATGCTGGTTGCGGTGAAGATGAAGATATTAAGACGTGTGCTAATAAATTACTTCCACCAGATACTAAATTCTGGAGACCATTTGCACCAGGTTATATAACTAGTGGATATGGTTGGAGATATGCTATATATTCAGGTGGTTCATTAGTAGCAGGAGCAGGTATTCATGAAGCATTAGATATATCAAATGGATATGGTTCTAGTCAAGAAATATATTCGGTTGCAAATGGTAAAGTAGCTGCTACATGGTATGATCAATGGGGTGGAAATCAAGTGGTTATACACCATAATATTAATGGTAAATCATGGTCATCAACATATGCTCACTTAAGTAGAATAACTGTATCAAAAGGTGATATAGTAACTAAAGATACAGTAATTGGATATCAAGGTTCAACAGGAAGTGCAACAGGACCTCACTTACACTTAGGAATATCTACAGGCCTTAGATTTACTGATTACACAGGCACAAGTGCTTATGTAGCACATACAGTAGATCCAAGAACAGTAATTAATTTCCCAAGTAGTGGTGGATGGGCAGATAGAGTTACTTATTATAATTAAAAAAGACTTATATAAGTCTTTTTTTTAAAACCTAAAATATATAAATGGATTATAACTACCTACAACTATATATATTATTGATATAAAGAATAGTATTAATAATATAATATCGTATATAGTTTTTTCTTTATTAATTTTATTTACTATACTTGATGAGAATATAATACCTAATATAAATGATATTATATATCTAGAAGATAATATTCCTAGATAATATAAATCTTTAATATTACCTAAACCAAATCTAAAGAATAATGTTTTAAATGATAGTTCTAATTCTACAAAATTAGTTTCTCTAAATATTAACCATCCTATAGATATGATTACTAAAGTAATAAATTTATATACTTTAGTATTTTTTAATTTATCACTAATAATATATTTTTCTAATAATAGAAGTAATCCATAATAAAGTCCCCATATAATAAAGTTCCATTCAGCACCATGCCATAAACCAGTAAGTGCCCATACAATTAATATATTTCTTATATGTTTAACTTTAGTTGTTTTAGATCCTCCTAAAGGTATATATACATAATCTTTAAAGAATGATGATAAAGATATATGCCATCTTCTCCAGAAATCAGTTATATTTTTTGATGTATATGGAAGATTGAAGTTTTCTAAGTATTTAAATCCACACATTCTACCTAAACCAATTGCCATATCAGAGTATCCAGAGAAATCATAATATATTTGTAATGTATAAGATATTATTGCAATAACAATACCTATAAAACCAGTATTATTAATACCATTAGTAAATAATGTATCAGCTATATAAGCAACATTATTTGCTATTAATACTTTTTTAGAAAGACCTATTATAAATCTTCTAACTCCTATATTAAAATCTTCTTTTGTAGTAGTTCTATTATCTAAATTCTTTTCTATATCACTATATCTTACTATAGGTCCAGCAATAAGTTGTGGGAATGCACTTATATAACATCCTAATTTAATTAAATTCTTTTGTACTTTTACTTTACCTTTATATACATCTATTACATAAGATAATGCTTGGAATGTATAAAAACTAATACCTATAGGTAATGATAAATGTAATTCTTTTATATTTAAATTAAATAAACTATTTATATTTCTAATAAAGAAATCTGTATATTTAAATGAAAATAATAATAATAAATTTATTGCAATAATAGTTATTAATAAACCTTTATTCTTTTTTTTATCCATTTTAATAGTTAAGTAATAATTTATTAATATTGAGAATATCATTAAGAATATATAATAAGGTTCTCCCCAAGCATAGAATACTAAAGAGAAGAGTAGTAATATTATATTTTTCTTTTTAACATCTTTTACTATAAAATAACAAAGTAAGAATATAGGTAAGAATAAGAATAGTAATAAACTAGATGAGAATACCATTTATATCACCCTTTCTTTTAAATTGAAGTTATCACCATCATATATGGCTGTTTTTGATTCATATAAGAATAATACATATTTAACATTTTTTTCTTTTATATATTCTTCTATATTTATTTTATTATTTATCCATTTACCAAATCTAAAATTAACTACATAAGTATTTTTAAAGTTCTTTGCTAGTAGATAATCTATTTGCCATACGAATGAATCACCAATAATTAATAGATTATCATCAGTATCAATATCATTATTAGTATATATTACTTCATCGTATTGACCATTAAAGTAACCAATATAATAATCATAGAATTTGTTATTAGTTTCTTTTATTTTTAGAGATTTAAAGTTTTTATTAGTCATATTAGTATCTAAATCATTAGGAATATCCATAACACTAAAGTTATCAGTAATATCATCTACTAATAAGCTTTTTGCAGCGCTTCCTCTATAATTAGTAAGTAATGTCTTATGATTAATATCTAATTTATTTTCTTTATTAAACATGTTTAGAATACTTAAATATGCGATATTAGCACCATAACTATTAAAATGATGATCTGTTTTATAAAAATATTTTAAATATTCTTCTGTATTATTAGTACTTAACATATCTAATTTAATATTTGGATTTAAATGTTTTTTAAATAGAGTAGATATATCTTTATATTTACCATATAGATTATTATAGAAATCTGTATATTCAAGAGTTCTTTTTTCTATTTCTTCTTTATTAATTTTACTAGTTACAAAATAGAATTTATTATCTTTATTATAAAATAATCTTTCATTATCTCTATTATCTTTTAGATATATATCATTAAGATATATAGAATCAATATTCATAATAGAATTGTAATAGAAATCATTTATTTTGTTATAAAGCGGGAAATAGTTAGTAACTCTATTTTCAATAGCTGCTTCTAAAGACATTACTTTGTCATATATTGGATCTTTAGATTTTTCTACTATTTTCCAGTTATCACTTGGTTCAAAATTGATAATTCTTAAAGTAATAAGTGCTTGTTTAATACCTATAATTATAAGTACTAAAAAGATAGTAGTTAAAAATATAATTGATATAAAATTTTTCTTCATGTTATCACCTAGATATATTATCTATTTTTTTATAAATAATTGCAATAAAAAAATGAAATTAAATTAATTTCATTTTATAGTAAAGTCTTTCTTTTTGTTAAGCAATCATCAAATGTTTCTTCATCCATAATATTAATAAGTTCATTTTCATCTTTTAAATTATTTCTAAGTCTTTTTAAAGTATTTATTTCATCAGTTAATGAATGACCTAATTTACAATTTTCATATACTGTGAATCCTAAAGCAGCAAATAAAATACCATGTGTTAATGTATCTTGTGGTAAACTTGCAAAATTAGATGCGAATAATTGATATGTATTAACAATTGGACCTAAACCAAAAGATTTAAACACATCAGTATTTCTTTCAATTTTATATCCTTTAATGCACTCATTAATACAATTTTTAGCTTCTTTCCTTTCCATAAAACCCTCCATAATTTTATTTTACCAATTAAGTAAAAAATGTCAAGTTTTACATTTTTTGCGTAAAGTCGAAAAAAATATTTGATTTTTTGTAAATTTTATGTTGACAGCATTATAAATAGGTTATATCATTGTGGTAGACAGTGGATGAAAGTGGAAGAAAGTGGGGGATAAATATGTTTATTGGCGAGTATCATCATAACATTGATGAAAAAGGTAGACTTATAATGCCTTCAAAATTTAGATATGATCTTGGGGAATCATTTGTAATTACTCGTGGGCTTGATTCTTGTTTATTTGTATACAAGGAAAGTGCATGGAATAATATTGCGAGTAAGTTAAGTGAATTATCTTTTACTAAGAAAGATGTTAGATCATTTCAAAGATTTTTACTTTCAGGAGCATCCATTTGTGAATTTGATAAGCAGGGTAGAATAAATATTTCTGGGCCACTTATGGAGTATGCAGATTTAAATAAAGAATGCGTAATAATAGGTGTAAATGATCGTATTGAAATATGGTCAAAAGATAACTTTGAGAAATATTTAAGTGATAACATCGAAAATATTTCAGATATAGCAGAGAATTTATTTGAGGTGTAGTATGCATATAAGCGTTTTACTTAATGAAGCAATAGAAGGATTAAACATTAAAGAAGATGGAATATATGTTGATTGCACTTTAGGATATGCAGGTCATAGTAGTGAAATATTAAAAAGAATAAAAAAGGGTTGGCTTTATGCCTTTGATCAAGATGAAGAAGCAATAGAATATAGTTCAAAAAAATTATCTTCTATTGGTAGCAATTTTGAAATAATAAAATCTAATTTCGTTAATTTAAAGAAAGAATTAGAAAAAAGAGGCATAGAAAAAGTAGATGGAATATTATTTGATTTAGGAGTTTCCAGTCCACAATTAGATAATGGTGAAAGAGGTTTTAGTTATCACTCTGATGCCAGATTAGATATGAGGATGGATAAAAATAATAAGTTAAGTGCATACGAAGTAGTCAATAATTACTCGGAAAGTGATCTTATAACAATATTTTTTAGATATGGTGAAGAAAAGTATTCTAAAAGCATTGCAAGAAAAATAGTAGAGTATAGAAAGAATAAGAAAATAGAAACCACATTAGAATTAGTAGAAATAATTAAAAGTGGTGTTCCAGAAAAGTATAAAAGAGAGACACATCCTGCAAAAAGAGTATTTCAAGCAATAAGAATAGAAGTTAATAAAGAATTAGAAGTATTTGAAAAAGCATTGAATGATGCAGTAAAACTTCTAAATAAAGATGGAAGAATATGTGTAATAACATTCCATTCATTAGAAGATAAGATATGTAAAGATATATTTAAAAAGAATAGTGAAATTAGTAGTGTATTTAAAAATATACCTAATATACCATATGAATATATGCCAAATTTAAAAGTAATTGGCAAAATAAAACCAAGTAAGGAAGAGTTGGAGGAAAATAATAGAGCTAGAAGCTCTACATTAAGAATTGCAGAAAAAATAAAATAGGAGGATAACATGAGAAAGAGCAAGAAGAAAGTAAAATTGTTCAGAATTGAAAAAATGCTAATAAAAGTATGTATGATTTTATTGGTTCTTTTCCCTGTATCTATCGTATTATCTAAAGCTGCTCTTTCTAACATGAATATAGAAGTAGAAACATTAAAAAGACAAGTTAATGTTCAAAAGAATGCAAATGAAAGTTTAACTATGAAAGTTAATGAATTAAAGTCATTAGCAAATATAGATGTAGTTGCAGAGAGTGAAGGATTGAGTTATAATAGTAATAACATTATAGTAATAACAAATAATTAGAGGTGACTTATGAAAAAGAGGTTAAATATTAATAAGATTAAAATTAATAAGTTAATATTAATATTTATACTTCTTTTTTTCGTGGTTGTAATTGGAAGAGTTACTGTTTTAGCACTTGCAACAGAAGTAGATGGAGTTAATTTAAAAAGTTTTATGTCTTCTAGAAATACTAGGAAGAAGACTGAATTTGCAAAAAGAGGAAATATATATGATTCATCAGGTAATATACTTGCACAAACAGTTAACTCATATACTATAATTGCATTTTTATCTGAAAGTAGAAGTAAAGGATATAAAACACCACAACATGTAGTAGATAAAGAAGCAACTGCTAAAGCTTTAGCACCACTAATAAATACTAAAGAAGAAGTAATATTATCTTTATTAAACCAAAACTTATATCAAACAGAATTAGGTATTGGCGGTAGAAATATATCAGAATTAAAAAAAGAACAAATAGAAGCATTACATTTACCAGGTATTTCTTTTGTACCATCATATAAGAGATATTATCAATATGATGATTTTGCATCTTATATTATTGGATATGTTAAAACTAGTGATGATGGTGAAATGAATGGTGAAATGGGTATAGAAGCATATTATAATGATATGTTAAAAGGTGAAGATGGATTTACAATATATCAACAAGATATAAATGGATATAAGATTCCTAACACTAAAGAAGAAGTAAGAAATAGTAAAAATGGAGTAAATATATATTTAACATTAGATTCAAATATACAATTCTTTGTAGAAAAATATACTAAAGAAGCATATGAAACTTATAATCCAGATTGGGCATTAACAGTTGTATTAGATGGTAAAACAGGTAAGATATTAGGAAGTACATCATATCCATCCTTTAATCCAAATATTAAAAATATAACTAATTATTTAAATCCACTGGTATCATATTCATATGAACCAGGAAGTACAATGAAAACATTTACATATATAGCAGCAATGGAGAAAAAAGTATATGATGGTAATGCTACATTTGTATCTGGTTCTAATAAATTTGGAGAAAACGTTGTATCCGATTGGAGACCTCAAGGATTTGGTACTATAACATTTGATGAAGGATATATGTTATCATCTAATGTTGGTATATCATATTTAACTAAGAATTATTTTAGCGCAGATGAATTAAGAAGTTATTTCCAAAAATTTGGATTTGGTAAAAAAACAGGTATAGAATTACCAGGTGAATTACCAGGTACACTAAACTTTAAAGTGCCATTTGAAGTAGCAAATGCTGGATTTGGACAAGGTATAACTATAACTCCAATACAAATGATGCAAGCACTAACAATGATATCTAATGATGGAGTAATGTTAAAACCATATATAGTAGATAAAATAGTAGATAGTGATGGTACAATTGTATATCAAGGAAGTAAAACAGAATTAGGAAAAATTATATCTATTGATACAGTTACTAAAATAAGAGATTTAATGCATAAGGTTATATATAATGATTTGTATTATTCAACAGGTGCTGGTTATAAAATGCAAGGTTATGATCTTATTGGTAAAACAGGTACTGCACAATATGTAAATGACTATGGAACATATTATTTAGATGATTATCACTATATATATTCATTTAGTGGAATGTTTCCTAAAGATGATCCACAAATAATAATATATTCTGTTATGAAAGATACATATGGTACTAGAGGAATACAAAATGTAGTAAGAGGATTAGTAAAAGATATATCTAATTATAAAAGTATATATAATCCAAATGTAAAAGTAGATGCATCAACATATATGTTAGATAATTATTCAAATAGAAGTACTACTGCCGTAAAAACAGAATTAGAAAGTATATTTGATAATATTGTGGTAATTGGTACCGGAGATAAGATTATAAATCAATATCCATCTCCTAAAACTGAAATTGTTACATCTGAAAAAATATATTTGGTTACAAATGATGATAATATAATAATTCCAGACATGACTGCTTGGTCAAGAAGAGAAGTAGAAATATATACTAAATTATCAAAAATAAAATATGAATTAGAAGGTAATGGCTTTGTATATGAACAAAGTATAGAACCGGATACTAAAGTAGAAGATGAAATATTAAAATTAAAACTAAAATCAAAAATAGAAGGTTAATCCTTCTATTTTACTTGTTGTATTATAAAAATAAAATGGTATAATTAATAATAGGTGATAGTAGATGAAAAAGGGATTCACATTAGTAGAATTATTAGCAACAATTGCAATAATAGCAATAGTATTAGTAATAGCAATTCCTAATATAAACAAAGTATTAGGAAAACAAAAGAAGAATGCAATGCTAATAGATGCAAAAACAATAATAAGACAAATACAATATGAAGGCAAAAATTTTTCTACAACAACATTAGCAAATTTAGGATTAGAAGGTATAGATTATAATAATTATGATTCAGTAGAATCATATGCATATGTACGTGATAATTCAATATATTTGAATTTAGTAGGAACAAATAAATTTGAAGGAATGTATTTGTGTAATGTGGATGCTTCAACAAAGACGGCTGATGTAAGCGATACACCATGTGAAGAGGTACGAGATCCAGCTCTTATATTAGAGTTAAATGGAGGAATATTACCAACTCAATTAGAAGCATATTATCCAAAAGACAGTTTAGTAGTAATACCAAATCCAGTGAAAGAAGGATATGAATTCGTTGAATGGGAAGTAGTAAGTGGAGATGGAGTATTAAATGGTGATATATTGACTATGGGAATGGAAGATACAACACTATATGCAACATATCAAAAAGTAATGAATTTATTAGTAGATTTAGATGGAGGAACAAGTACCCAAAGTTTTGAGGACGGTTATGTAA
>JAEEGL011515745.1_pt1 | contig 20088 bp, 15 predicted proteins | sample 9134231 | NCBI WGS metagenome assembly JAEEGL01 (sample SAMN16246548, study PRJNA631951) | gut metagenome | biome: gut microbiome; feature: rumen; material: fiber-attached | host: Bos | place: Iran: Karaj | collected 2018-10
ACGGTCACCCGCCGCGGCAAGGGCGAGACCACCGCGAAGGAGGAAGGCATCGCGATCTCGAACCTGGCCCCGAAGTTCCGGGACAAGGTGGCTGAACCCTACTGGGTCCGTTACGAGTATTCCGAGAAACAGCAGAATGAGCCGATCCATACGACCACCCACAAGGGACAGGAATTTGACCTGGTGCTCTCCGGCAGCCTGAAGGTGCAGGTCGGGGACCATACCGAGATCCTGGAGGAGGGCGACAGCATCTATTACAACTCCTCCCTGCCCCACGGCATGATCGCCGTGAACGGGAAGGATTGTGTCTTCCTGGCAATGATCCTGCCTGTCGAAGGACCGCAGGCCGGGGCGGATTTCGCCGCGGTGCCGAAGGCTGCAAAGTATGAAGGCCACCTGGTTGCCGAGAAATTCATCGACGCGACAGAGGATGAGCAGGGACGGCTCACCGCGATCAGCTTCCCGAACCATGAAACCTTCAACTTCGGTTTTGATATCGTGGATGAAATCGCCCGCAAGTATCCGGACAAGCTGGCCATGCTGTATGTGGACAAGCATCACGAGGAGCGCCGGTTCACCTTCAAGGATATCAAGGACGCCTCCAACCAGTGCGCCAATTACTTCACTTCCCTGGGCATCAAGCGGGGAGACCGGGTCATGCTGGTGCTCAAGCGGCATTATCAGTTTTGGTTCTCCATGATCGCGCTGCACAAGCTGGGCGCCATCGCCATTCCGGCGACGAACCAGCTGAAGGAGCATGACTTTGAATACCGCTTCAACGCCGCGGGCGTGAAGGCGCTGATCTGCACAGCTGACGGGGATACCGCCGAGATTGCCGAACGGGCTGCCGCCAAATGCTCCAGTGTGGAAACCCTCATCATGGTCAACGGCTCCCGGGAAGGCTGGCACGACATGAACGCGGAGTATCCGCTGTTCACACGCCGCTACCGCCGTCCGGAAGGCGCCTCCTGCGGCGACGATCCTGCGCTCATGTTCTTCACTTCCGGCACCACCGGCAATCCGAAAATGGCACAGCACAGGCATACCTACGCCCTGGGCCACTATGTGACCGCCAAGTACTGGCACTGCTGCGAGCGGGACGGCCTCCATTTCACCATCTCCGATACGGGCTGGGGCAAGTCCCTGTGGGGCAAGCTCTACGGCCAGTGGCTGTGTGAAGGCGCGGTTTTTGTCTATGACTTTGACAAGTTTGACGCCGCGGACATCCTGCCCATGTTTAAGAAGTACAATATCACCACATTCTGCGCGCCGCCCACCATGCTGCGGATGTTCATCAAGGTGGACCTGGCCAACTATGACCTTTCTTCCATCCATCATATGACCACTGCCGGTGAAGCCCTGAACCCCGAAGTGTACCGCCAGTTTGAGAAAGCCACCGGCCTGCAGATCATGGAAGGCTTCGGCCAGACGGAAACAACCCTGACGATCGGCAACCTGGCCGGTACCGTACCGAAGATCGGTTCCATGGGCAAGGCCAACCCGCAGTACGATGTGGACATTGTGGACCCGGACGGAAATCCGGTGGCCAACGGCGAAGTGGGTGAGATTGTCATCCATACGGACAAGAATGTTCCCTGCGGCCTGTACCGGGAGTATTACCTGGACGACGAAAAGACGAAGGAAGCCTGGCACGACGGGATGTATCACACGGGCGATACCGCCTGGCGGGATGAGGACGGCTATTTCTGGTATGTTTCCCGTATTGATGACGTGATCAAGTCTTCCGGCTACCGCATCGGGCCGTTTGAAATTGAATCGGTCATCATGGAACTGCCTTACGTGCTGGAGTGCGGTGTTTCCGCCGAACCGGATGAAGTCCGCGGCCAGATTGTCAAGGCGTCCATCGTCCTGACCAAGGGCACGGAGGGGACGGAGGAACTGAAAAAGGAGATCCAGCAGTACGTCAAGGAGCATACCGCTCCCTACAAGTATCCCCGGAAGATCGTTTTCCGGGAGGACCTGCCCAAGACGATTTCCGGCAAGATCCAGCGCAACCTGCTGTAAAAAACCAACGGCACAGAGGAAACTCTGTGCCGTTATTTTTGTGCATTGAATGATCAGGCGCTGACTGTCATATACCGGTTCATCTTTACAAATTCATCCATCGGGACCGGCTGGGAGAAATAGTACCCCTGCAGGTAATCGCAGTCGATTTCCTTCATTGCCCCGGCCATTTCTTCCGTTTCGATGCCCTCGGCTGTGATGCTCAGGTTCATCTGCTTGAATCCCCGGACCAGGGCGGGCAGCAGCATATCCTTTTCGCGGCAGTAACTCCATACGACTTCCATGTCGATTTTGATATTCGTAAACGGATACTGGCGCACGCGGGAAAGGTTGGAGTACCCGCTGCCGTAATCATCCAGGGAGAATTCAAAACCGTTGTCATGCAGCCCCGTGATCTGGTCCCGCAGAAGCGAGAAGTCGATCATGCTCTGCTCTGTGATTTCCAGGTGGATCCGGTCCTGGCTGACGCCGTACTCGTTCAGGATCGAGGCAAACCGGGACGGGATGTCCTGGCTCATGAACTGCACCGGGCTCAGGTTAACGTTAATCCACCCGATTCCCAGCTCATCCATGTTATGATCACGGATGAAGCGGCACACCTTGGCCAGTACCTGTTCACCCAGGCGAACGATATATCCTTCCTGTTCCGCCATGGAAATGAACAGATCCGGACGAATCAGGTCACCGTTGTCATTCCGGAGCCTGACCAGTGCTTCCGCCGCAATCCGCTGTCCGGTTTTGCTGTCCATCAGCGGCTGCAGGAATACTTCCAGCGTATCGTTATCCAGCGCCTTTTCCAGGCAGCGGCGGATATCCAGCTTCTGGTCGATTTCCTCAATGGAATCCATCAGGGAACGGCTTGCATCGGGCTCCGATACGCGGCTCAGTTCGTCCAGGGAAATCAGCAGAGTGTTGACCAGGCGGTCTGAAGGGCAGTTCAGCAGTTCGGTATCCGCCTCCACAAAGGAGAGGTTCAGCCGCAGCTCGCCGGCACTGGTTTTCCAGGGGAGGGCGAAGCGGACCGACAGCTGTTCGCGCATAGCTTCCAGGTCGGGCCGGTTCAGGCCGACCATGGCATAGGTTCCGTTGCGCAGATAAAAGCTGCTGATCTGGGGAAAGAATTCCGAGAGCCATTTATTGATTGCCATCAGGGCTTCATCCATCTGTTTTCCGCCGAAGATTTCCCGGTGCTCATTGTAGTTCTGGATTGTGAATCCCAGCAGCCGGTAGTCCCTTTTCCGGCGGAAGCATTCCTCCAGCAGCGCCTGGAACGCGGGAAGGTTGTATACATAGCCGCGTTCCGACAGGAACAGGTCCGGATTCAGGAAGGAAATGAAGATCACGATAATGGCCATCAGGCAGAATGTATTCATGACCACATAGTTGGGCAGCAGGAACCGGACAAAGTTGCCTGCCAGCAGAACGCCCTGGATGGCAAGCAGGCTGATGATCTGATGCGCGCTGAGCTGCTTCCAGTGCCGGAACACGGCAATGGAGGAGAAAATCAGGTAACTGCAGCTGCACGCGTACAGAATCCAGTGCAGCGGACCGGCGTGGAATCCATCGCTGATCCGGAACAGCAGGCCGGTCAGCGGGGTTGTCAGTGCGATCAGGGAACAGGAAAGATATACAACCGGCGAAAGCCCGCGCAGTTTTGAGCTCAGCAGGATCTGGGCATCCAGTACGCTGACCGTGAAGATAAAAAACATATAGCTTCGGATAAACGCGAAGATGTAAAACAGAATATTGACAATCCAGAGCACCGGGGGAGCATGAAGATTCCAGGTCTCATTCAGGCGGAAGGAAATGCATTCCAGCAGTTCCGTGCAGATGTCGATTACCAGAATGGCCAGAAAAGCACGGTTCAGGCGGATCGGCAGCCGTGGCCGGAAAAAGTAATATCCCATGATGACCACCAGGATCAGCATACTGGGAAAAATAAAGCTGTAGTTCATTCCTCGAGGTAAACCTTCATGCCCGCGCGGGGGCCCCTTTCATATGCATTTTTTCCGTTGTCAGCGATACGCTTCAGAAACGAAAAACATTACACAATTTGACCGAACAAATATATCATAGGTTACACGAAATTGTAAAGCTTTTTTTGTGCGTGTTTCCCTGTGTTTTCCGGGGTTCCGGCGGTTTGCGGCACGTGAAAAACACCGGGTTCCGGGACTGCCGGAAACAGGCCACCGGGGGGCGGTTCTGCTTGTGCGGGTCCGGGCAGTCTGATAAAATGAATCCAGGTGCAAAGAACGATACGGATGCCTGCCGGCGGCGGTGCCGGAAGCAGGCAGGGAGGAGACCGGCCATGAAATTCGTACATCTGTCGGACCTGCATCTGGGAAAGCGGGTCAACGAGTTTTCCATGCTGGAGGATCAGCGGCATATCCTGCTGCGGGTGCTGCAGGTCATCGGGCAGGAACGGCCGGATGCGGTAGTCATCGCGGGGGATGTGTATGACAAGGCCATTCCGCCTGCGGAGGCTGTGACAATGTTCGATGAGTTCCTGGTCCGGCTTGCGGGAATGAAGCTCCAGGTGTTTGTGATCAGCGGGAACCATGATTCAGCTGAACGGATTGCCTTCGGCGGCAGGCTGATGGACGCGAGCGGGATCCATATGGCGCCGGTATACAGCGGAGCGGCCGCTCCCTTTGAAATGTCGGACGGATACGGGAAGATCCGGATTTATATGCTGCCCTTTGTCAAACCGTCGGATGTGCGGCATGCATATCCCGGGGAGGAGGCCGGCAGCTATACGGAAGCGCTCCGGACGGCGGTGTCGCATATGGATGTGGATCCTTCCGTGCGCAATATCCTGGCGGCCCACCAGTTCGTGACCGGCGCGGTCCGGTCGGAGTCGGAGGATGTGTCTGTTGGCGGCCTGGACAATGTCGACGCTTCGGTGTTTGATGCGTTTGACTATGTGGCGCTGGGACATATCCACGGCCCGCAGCATATCGGCAGGGAGACGGTCCGTTACTGCGGGACACCGCTGAAATACTCCTTCTCGGAGAAAGACCACCGGAAGTCTGTCACCGTGGTGACGATGAAGGAAAAGGGAGAAACGGAGATCCGGACGGTTCCGCTGGAACCGCTGCATGATCTGCGGGAGATCCGGGGCACGTATAATGACCTGACCCTGAAAACAAACTATGAAGGGACAGCCACAGACGATTACCTGCACGTGGTCCTTACGGATGAGGAGGATGTGCCGGATGCGCTGGCGCGGCTGCGGACCGTCTACCCGAATATCATGAAACTGGATTATGACAATACGCGGACAAGGAACGCCGGCAGCCTGTCAGTGCCGGAGGAGACGGAACGGAAAAGCGAGATCGAACTGTTTGAAATGTTTTTTGAGCAGCAGAACGGCCGGCCGATGAGCGAAGAGCAGCGGCAGTTTTCCGGGCACCTGCTGGAGAAGGTCAGGGAGGAGATGCGATGAGACCGTTAAAACTGACGATGAGTGCCTTCGGCCCGTATGCCGGGACGGAAACGGTTGATTTTGACCGCCTGGGCGCAAGCGGCCTTTACCTGATCACAGGGGATACCGGCGCCGGAAAGACCACGATTTTTGACGCGATCACCTTCGCGCTCTACGGCAGGCCCAGCGGCCAGAACCGGGAGGCGGGCATGCTCCGGTCCAAGTATGCGGATGAGTGTGCCCGGACGAGCGTGGTGCTGCAGTTCCTGAACGGCGGGAAGGAATATACCGTGGAGCGCGCGCTGGCCTGCCGCCGGCCCAGGAAACGGGGCGAAGGCTATACGGATGATCCGCCGTACGCGGAACTGACGATGCCGGACGGCAGCCGGGAGAACCGGTCGCTGCAGGCGGTTACGGATAAAATCACGGAAATTCTCGGGATCGGACGGGACCAGTTCTGCCAGATCGCGATGATCGCCCAGGGGGACTTCCTGAAAATCCTGCTGGAGGATACCGGCAAACGGCAGGAGCATTTCCGGGAGATCTTCCGGACGCAGGTCTTTGACCTGTTCCAGGGAGAACTGAAGAACGCGGCGGCGGAGGTCCAGAAACAGCGGGACCAGCAGAAAAAAAGCACGCAGATCTATATCGGCCGGATCCGGTGCGCTGAAAACGATCCGCTGGGCCTGCAGGCGGAAAAAGCGAAACAGGGGGACATGCTGACGGAGGATGTGGTCAGCCTCCTGGAAAAACTGACGGCACAGGACCGGGAAGCCCAGCAGGGAATCGGAGCGGAACTGAAGGCAAACAGCGACCGGCTGGGGGAAGTGAACCGGGTTCTCGGAAAGGCGGAGGAACTGCGGAAGGCCCGGGAGGGCCGGGAAAAAGCGGAGAATGAACGGAAGGAAAGGCTTGCCGCCCATGCGGAGCTGGCGGCCGCCCTGAAGGAACAGGAAGACCGGCAGCCGGAAACCGAACAGAAGATTGCGGAAGCGGAACGCCTGGCGGGCGAAATGAAAGAGTATGACGAACTGGAGCAGCAGCGCCAGGCCTTCCGGGAGGCTGCCGCGGAACAGGTCCGCAGGGAGAAAGCGATCGGACTGCTTCAGGCCGCCTGTGAGGAACTGAAGGCCACGGCCGGGCAGCTGAAGGCGGAACGGGACAAGCTGAAGCAGGAGGGGCAGGACAGCACCGCCCTGGCCCAGCGGGAGGAACGCGCCAGGAACAACCTTAAGACGTTGCAGGAGATCAAAGGCAGGCTGGCGGAACTGGCCGGCATGGAAACCGGCCTGCAGGAAGCCCGGAAGGCCTACGAGGCGGAACGGGCCGGATCGGAAGCGGCCAGGAGGCTGGCGGATGAACTGCGCAGGGCGTTCAATGACGAGCAGGCGGGTATCCTTGCGGAGCACCTGGCAGACGGGGAGCCCTGCCCGGTGTGCGGCTCTGTTACGCATCCGCACCGGGCGGTCAAATCGGAGCACGCGCCGGACGAAGCCGCGGTGAAACGGGCGGAGGAAAAAGCCCGGGCGGCACAGGAAAAGGAGACCGCTGCCGGCGCGAAAGCCGGGGAGCTGAAGGGAATAACGGACAACGCCAGGCAGGTGATCGCCGGGGCCGCAAAGGGAATCTTCGGGACGTGGGATGAAACGGAAACCCCGAAGCAGCTGGAGATCCGGCTGAAGGAAACGGAAGGGGAACTGAAGGAACTCAAGGCGGCGCTGTCTGCGGAGAAAGAACGCGCAGACCGGCTGGCGGAACTGGACAAACTGATCCCCCGGAAAGAGGAGGAAGCGGAGGCAAAGGCGCAGGAACTCAGCCGGGCCCGGGAAGTTTACCAGGCGGAGAGCGGACGGCAGGAGGGCCGGGAGAAGGCGGTTGCGGAAAAGGCCGCAAAGCTGAAGTATCCGGACAAGGCAGCCGCCGGGGCGGCGAAGGACCGGCTGGAGAAAGAGATCACAGACCGGAAGAAAGCCCTGAAGGATGCGCAGGAAGCCCTGAAGGAATGCGATGACGCCGCTGCCCGGCTGAAGGGGCAGGTTGAGCAGGCTGACCGGCTCCTGAAGGAAGCGGAGGAAATCGACGAAAACGCGGTCCGCGCAGAAAAGGCGGAACTGGAGCAACAGCGGAACGAAATTACGGAGCGGCAGAAAGAGACAGCCATCCGGCTGGATACAAACACGGGCGTGATCCGGGATATCAGTGCCTCCGCCGAAGCACTGGCCGCGCTGGACAAAAAGTGGCAGTGGATGAGCAGCCTGTCCGATACCGCAAACGGCAGGCTGAAGGGAGACCGGCTCATGTTTGAGACCTGGATCCAGATGACCTTCTTCGACCGGATCCTGCGCCGGGCAAACGTGCATCTGATGCAGATGAGCGGCGGCAGGTATGACCTGGTCCGGCGGGAGGAAGCCCTGGACGGACGGTCCCAGACCGGGCTGGACCTGGACGTGCTGGATCATACGAACGGCAGGACGCGGAGCGTGAAAACCCTGTCAGGCGGCGAATCTTTCATCGCCTCCCTCTCGCTTGCCCTGGGGCTGTCGGAGGAGATCCAGGCCAGCGCCGGCGGGATCCGGCTGGAAACGATGTTTGTGGATGAAGGCTTCGGCTCCCTGGATGAGGATACGCTGCAGCAGGCCATGCGGGCTCTGAACAGCCTGTCGGAAAACAACCGGCTGATCGGAATAATTTCACACGTAGCGGAGCTTCGCAGGGCGATTGATCGTCAAATAATTGTGAGGAAAGTCCGGACGGGCGGCAGCACCATTGACCCTGTTACGGTGTGACGGAAGCCGGGACCGGACCGACTCGGGATGAATACAGTACAAACCGGGGAACGCCCCGGAGAATGAACGCAGGGAAGACCGGAGGTGAAGCGGAATGAACAGGAACAGGATCATACTGGTCCTGCAGGCGGTTGTCTGCGTGCTGCTGGCGGTCCTGCTTGCCGCGGGGGCGGTCTGTATCTGCGGGGAGGGCCTGGCCCGCAGGGCGGAGGACCCGCTGGAAAGCGTATTTACGCCGGAAAAGGCAGCGGGTGTGTTTTCCGCTGCCCTGCCGCTGATCATTGCCTTCCTTGTCCTGCTGGGAGCCGGACTTGCGCTGGGCGTGAAGGACCCGAAGGCCGGCAGGCCGGCAGGCCCGGCTGAGCCCGTGAAGCCGGGAAGCGAACCAAAGCACAGGCAGATTGTTCAGGCAGCCGTTGTCGTCGCGGCAGCCATGCTCATTGTTGCCGGCATCCTGAACGGAAGCGCGGGGGATGTGCTGATCAAGGCAATCCATATCTGTACGGAGTGTATCGGCCTTGGATAAGCGGCACAGCAGCGTGCTTTCCTGGTGGCAGGCGCACCGTCCGACGACACGGCGGCTTGTCCAGCTTTACGCGGCATTGCTGCATAACGCGTATATCAGGGGCTTTATTGAAGGAAAAATCTACGAAGGAAAAGCGAAATATCTCTGCGTTCCGGGCCTGAACTGCTATTCCTGTCCCGGGGCAGCCGGCGCCTGCCCGCTGGGGGCGCTTCAGAATGCCCTGGCCTGCACCGGACACCGGGCCGGATGGTATGTGCTGGGGATTCTCCTGCTCTTCGGCGTTGTGATGGGGCGGACCATCTGCGGCTGGCTGTGCCCGCTGGGGCTGATCCAGGAACTGCTTCACAAAATTCCTGTGCCGAAGCTCCGGAAGAGCCGGTTTACCCGGATGCTGTCCCTGCTGAAATATGTTATCCTGGCCGTGTTTGCGGTTGCGGTTCCGCTGTGGTTCGGCCTGGCAAAGGACCTGCCGCTGCCGGCGTTCTGCAAGTATATCTGCCCGGCCGGTACCCTGGAGGGGGCCGCGGGACACCTGGCCAATCCGGCCAACGCCTCCATGTACAGCATGCTGGGCATCCTGTTCACCCGCAAATGGGTCATTATGCTGGCCATTGGCCTTGCCTGCGTTTTCTGCTACCGGAGCTTCTGCCGGTTTATCTGCCCGCTGGGCGCGATTTACAGCCTGTTCAGCCGGTTTACCGTTGTCGGGGTGAAGGTTGACGCGGACCGCTGCAACGGATGCGGCGCCTGCGTGCGGCATTGCCTGGTGGATGTGAAACGCGTGGGAGACAGGGAATGCATTCACTGCGGGAAGTGCATGGATGTGTGCGCGAAGGGCGCGATCTTCCTGAAAGCGGGAAAGATCACGCTCATGCAGCCGGAGGCCGGACGGACAACCGGCAGCCGGAATCCTGCGGAACGGAGCAGGCGGTCCCGGCATGTTTTCCGCGGCATCGCGCTGGCGGTCCTGTGCCTGGTGCTTGTGTGGTTCAATTTCCTGGATCCTTCGGTCCGGAAAAACGAATTGAACACCGGCGCGGGTGACGCGGTCGAAGCTGCTGCAGACTGGAAAAGCGGCGCCCCGGTGGGCTTTGAAACCGGTGACCAGCTGGCGGACTTTACGCTGGCCTGCTATGACGGCACTGAATTCCGCCTGGCGGAAACCCGCGGCAGGGTGACGGTGATAAACCGGTGGGCAACCTGGTGCACGCCCTGCCTGGAGGAACTGCCTTATTTCAATGATTTCTACCAGGCCCACCGGGAGGATGTGGCCATGATCGTGGTTCATCCTTCCATGATCGTGGACGATCCGGAAGAAGCGCTGGCCGGGCTCGGCTATACCATGCCGTTTGCCACGGATACGGAAGAGGAAACCGTCAGGACGATTGTGGGCGGCACAGGCACCCTTCCCCAGACGGTTGTGCTGAACCGGAAGGGCGAGGTTATCTACAACAACGCGGGCTCCGTTACGCCCGAACTGCTGGAAGCCCTCTACAAAAAGGCGGCGGAATAAAGCGGAATTGCGGGGAAAGGTGGACAGTCAAAACCCGGACATGATACAATGACCCCACAGAGAAACGAGTAAGGATGTGTTCCGCGGATCCGGTTCCGGATCACGGTCCGGAGAGGCGGAGCCCCGTCCCGGAGGGAGAAAGAGCAATGCCCTGGTACTGGATCCTGATCATCCTGTCCGCCATTGTCGGCCCCTTTGAAGCCATGCATGCGCTGAACAAGGCCAGGCGGAACCGGGAGCAGGCGGAGAAGCGAAGGGCGCAGGGCGAAGCGCCGGATGAAGATGCGGTAAAGCAGGCGGACCGGGAAGGGAACGGACATGATCACCGGTAAGGAAGATTGCCGGGGGACATATGAAAGGAGGCGGCAGGAAATGCTTGAGGTGATTTCCTACCGCCTTTCTGCTACCGGGGTCTGGGGCTATTCATATTATCAGGGAAAACAGTATATCGGTGAAACGAAATGCCAGATCGGCCAGTCCGGAACGGTCCGGATTGTGGGAGAGGATATCGAATGGTACAGCCCGTTCCGGATTGCCACGGATATCGTTCCGGGAATCAGCCGGCGGATCATGGACAACCGGACGGAGGAAGAACTGTACCGGGTGATCTTCTGGCATCCTGGCCTGTATGAGTTTTCCGCCCGGACGGATACCGGCGGCTGGTCCATGGCGGTGGAAGAACAGAACGGCAGGTATATGTTTGCGCAGAATGGCATGCCGGTCGCGGCAGTCATGGAGCGGCTGTATGAGGCGGACTGGATTCCGCCCACAGGCACCCGGCCGGAACCGGCGTTCCGAACAACGTTCTTTGAGCAGGAGGACAGTCCCGGTTTCCTGATGATGGTGCTGTCCTTTCCGGCACTGAAGATGATCTGAAAACAGACAGGGGGATGACAGGAATGAAGGCGATCATTATCTATGCGTCAGTCCATCACGGGAACACCCGGAAGGTGGCGGAAGCGATCGCGGCAGCCTGCGGGGCGGAACTGCTGGATGCCACGGCCGTGAAGGAAAAGGACCTGTCCGGCTATGACCTGATCGGGTTCGCGTCCGGGATCTATGCCGCACGGTTCCATCAGGCAGTCATGGACTTTGCAAGGGACAATCTGCCGCCGGACAAAAAGATCTTCTACCTGATGACCAGCGCCATGAACCGGGATTTCTCAAAATCCATGGAAAGCATTGTACGCGGGAAGAACGCAACCGTCGTCGGCCGGTTCTCCTGCAGCGGATACAATACCTTCGGGCCCTTCAAACTGATCGGCGGCACGTCAAAAGGCCATCCTGACGAACAGGACCTGAAGAATGCTGTTCAGTTTTACAAAGAGATTGCGGGGATTAACGCGTAAACCGGGAAATAAACTTCCAGGCGTTCTCGCAGCTGTGCTGCCGGCATTCATGCACCTGGCCGCTGACGCTGGCGAAAGCGGTCCGGCAGACACCGTCTTCACTGTCATAATAGTGCACGGTTAATACGCTTCCCCGGGAAGGATCCGGGATCTTTTCAATACGGTCGCCGGGAACGGCCCAGATCGGGTCTTCCCAGGCGTCCTTTTTTTCAAAGGAAACACCGTCGAATTTCTTTTTCAGCTGATTGACTTCCGCCACATACTGCACGCGTTCCAGGGCGGTGGCGGTATGGAAAGGCAGCTCCGGCAGCGGGGATTCCTCTCCGCCGGAATAGAAGACCGGCACAGGAACCGTTTTGTTGAGCCGGTCGGTCACCGGTGCGCCGAAGAAGGTGGTATAAACCGGGAAAAGGGCACTGGCGGGCATCAGTCCGGCAAACACATCCGGATACTCCTGGTAGCAGTCCCATGTTTTGCCGCTGCCCATGGAGAAACCGGTGGCATAGATCCGGTGCTCATCAATCCGGTAGCGCTTTTTCAGGTCCTCTATCAGTTCCACCGCTTCCGTGGCGGTCACATTCATGTGGTTTTCCACCGATACGAACAGGAATCCGTACTTATGGGCAATTTCCCACCATCCGGCCACGAAGGTCAGGTACATGGAGGAATCGCCGCCGCCGTGGAAACCGACCACCAGGGGCGCGGGCCCGTTGTCGAAGATATTGTTGTTGTAATAGGCGAAATAACCGACCTTGTGGGTCTTGTCATCCTTAAAGGGGCTCCTGTTGTCCGGGGAGGTGGTCACGGTGACGCTGCCCGCGTCTTCCGTCATGCCCAGGGCCGGGAAATCCGGTTCATACTGGATCTGCCCGCACCACATCTTGAACTGCTTCACAAAGGCATAGAAGTCTTTTTCGTATTCGGCCTTTCCCTTCACCAGCAGATGCTCGCAGCCGTCAAAAGCCCGGTTGACCGCATCGCTGTTGCTGACGCTGACCACGGCGATATCCTTCCGCTGCACATCCGGCACAACACTCAGCCGTTCCATGGAGCACACGGCCGGCGTAATCTCACCGGGTCCCCAGAGGTATTCGCCTTGCAGGGTTTTCAGCAGGTGCTTCGCCACATAATCCGCGGAGGCGCCGAAGGAATAGATATCCGTGCGGAAGATCGCGCCGCGGACAAAGTATCCCCTGAACTCCTTCGCGAAGAAATCGTAGTTTTCCACGATGCCGTCCCGGTATACCTGGATCATTTTCACTTCGGAAATCACAGCGGCATACAGGCTTTCATCCGCGCCGGACCAGCCGCCTTCCGCCGTGGGATAGACAAACAGCACGCTGGAATCAACATTTGCCGCGATCCTGGCGAGGCCGCTTTCCCGGGCAAACCGGACCGCACTGTCCATATCCTGCTTCTGCTCCTCAAAGACCAGCAGCAGCGGCGCCCGGAAACCGTAGTTGTTTGTCTGTCCGTCCAGGTCATTGTCCGGCACATACACCTTCAGGCTGAACTGTTCAAATTCATGCTCCCAGCATTTTCCGCCGTCAGTTTCCCGCACCAGCGGTCTTTCCATCATAGCCATCTGTCATATCCTCCCTGTTTTTCTGCGGATATCTTATCATGTCCTGTGAAGATGCGAAAGCAAACAGCGCAAGAAACGACGAACGGGATTCAGGCTTGCCGCTTAATGCGCCTGCATTTCCAGCGCCCGGACAATTTCCGGGATGCACGACGCGGTGTCGCTGGAGGTCATGCTGACTGAGCCCATCCGGCGCTGGGCCAGCTCGCCGGCCCTGCCGTTGATATAGGCGGCGGCAGCGGTTCCCCGGAGGGGGTCCGGGGCGAAGGCGGCGACGGCCGACAGGATTCCGGACAGGACATCCCCGCTTCCGGCTGTCGCCATGCCGGGGCAGCCCGCATCCGTAATCCAGGTGCTTTCACCGTCTGTAATGATGGTGGAGGGTCCCTTGAGCAGCAGGATGACCCCGTTTTCCTTCGCGTAGGCCTCGGCAGCGGTGACGGGATGATTCAGGATTTCGCTGATCTCCAGGCCTGAAAGCCTGGAGAATTCTTTCAGGTGCGGCGTCAGGATCAGGGTGCAGGAAGCGCTGCGGATCCGTTCCCGGTCCATGCGGGACAGCAGGGTCAGCCCGTCCGCGTCCACGATCAGTTTTCCGTCAAAATGGTCCAGCAGGTATTCCAGGGTCCGGAACGCGCCTTCGCCTGTGCCGATGCCCATGCCAAAGGCGGCGGTGCGGACATTGGAGACCAGGTCATCGACCTGCTCCGCTGAAAAGGTGATCTGCTCCCCGTCATCGCCCAGCGGAAACAGCGTGCTTTCCAGCACGGAGGGGGCAATGACCGGATACAGGACGCCCGGCACGGCCAGTTTCACGACGCCCGCGCCTGAACGCATGGCAGCGTTTGCCATCTGTGCAAGGCGGATTGCTCCGCTGTATTTTACGGAACCGCCGATCAGGGCGGTATAGCCGTAGGTTCCCTTGTGGGAGAAGTTCGGCCGGGGCCGGAAAAGATCCGCGAAGTCAGATGCTTCAGCCAAGGCATAGGTCCGGTCCACCGGCTCAATCCCGATGTCCAGGTTTGTTTTTTCCTTCATGACATCCTTGGCCATGTTCAGGAAATGGCCGGGTTTCCATCCGCCTATGGCAAAGGTCAGATCGGACCGGACACAGCATTCCGCCATTCCGCTGTCGCCGTTCAGGCCGCTGTTGATATCCGCCGAGACCACGAAGGCGCCGGAGGCGTTGATGGCTTCTATCGCTTCCCGGGCAGTCCCCTGCACGGCGCCCCGGAAGCCGGTGCCGAAAATGCAGTCCACGATGGTGTTGTACTTCCGGAACGAAAGCGCGCTGTCCCAGGTAAGTACCGGAACGCCGGCGTCCCTGCACAGGCCCAGGTAATAAGCGCCGTCTTCGGAGGTTTTTTCAGACAGCAGGATGATTTCACACGCGATGCCGGCATCATGCAGCAGCTTCGCGATGACAAAGCCGTCACCGGCGTTGTTGCCGCTTCCGCAGACGATGGCTGCGGGCGGTTTCCAGTCCACCCGGTCAAAAATGCCCTTTCCCGCGCGGAACATCAGTTCCCGGCCCGGGATTCCGCCGGCAATGGTCTGCGCGTCACTTCTGCGCATGTTATCCACAGAAAGGATCCGGATCATTTTTCATCCCTCTTTTACGGCACCTGCCTGTCATTTTGCCTGTACGGCTCAATTGTACAGAAAACTGCCGGGCGCTTCAAGCAGAAACAGGCGGAAAGGCATTCCGCAGGCAGCGTTTGTCCGGGAGGGCACTCCTGTAGTATACTGTTGTCCGGGCCGGGGCGGACCCGGCAGGATAAAAACCGGAGGAATTCAGATGAAAACAGCGATTGTTTATTATTCCCGGCATCACGGGAACACCAGGAAACTGCTGGACGCGGTCGCGGCGAAAAACGACGTTGACCTGATCGATGTGATCGAACAGCCGGACGCGGACCTGTCGGGCTATGACAGGATCGGCCTTGCGTCCGGAATCTATTACAACGCGTTTGCCGCCCGGCTGATGGACTTTGCGCGGAACAAACTGCCGGAGGGGAAGGATGTGTTTTTCCTCTATACCCACGGCGCCCCCAAGGGAACCTTCCTGAAAGCAATCCGGGAAATCACGGCGGGGAAAGGCTGCCGGGAGCTGGGCGAATACGGCTGCCGGGGATATGATACCTTCGGCCCGTTCAAACTGGTGGGCGGCATTGCCAAGGGCCATCCGACAGCGGATGAAATCAGCGGAGCGGCGGCGTTTTACAGCAGACTGTAAGCCGCGGCCCTGATGGCTGGGCATGGGGTATACGAAAGAGCGCCGGGTGAAGCATCACCCGGCGCTTTGCCGTTCTTCCGCCGGCTCAGCCCTGTCCGGCCAGTCCGGAATTGAATTCATATTCTTCGATGGCTCCGGTTTCCACGTTGATGTAGACGATATAGTATCCGTCCTTTTCCGTCCGGGGCAGCGGTTCATTGCTGCCCTCCGTTTCAGCGGGAACCGGCGCGTACAGCAGGTATTCCACCTCGAAGCAGGGCTTTCCGTTGATCATGTTGTACCAGCCGTTTCCGCTGTCCTCGGGTTCATCGGTATCGAAGCCGGTCACGTCCAGGTTCTGCGGCGTTGTGTTGGTATACAGTTCCATCCGGGCGGCCTGTTCTTCATTGAGGCCGTAGTTGCTGATGATGAAATCCCGGGCGGCAGCGATCATTTCGTCCTCGGACAGCTTCCGGGCATACATGGCAGCGGTTTTGTCCGCCTCAATCTGTTCATAATAGTTTTCAATCGCTTCAGAGGGCGCGTCATCCTCCCGGACACCATGCTTTTCAGCGATAGCGCCGGCCTTTTCAAGGAATGCATCCTTGCGCTTCTGGTCCAGGCAGTCGGCCAGCATCGTGTTCAGCTGTTCCGGGCCCCAGGCTTCCGCCTCATAGCCGCCGGAGACATCCTCCCCGTCATGGGTCCAGCTGATTTCCGCACGGCCGTCCTTCACCAGGGCGGTATAGGTTCCGAGTACGTATGCCATATCGCCGGCGCCGGTATAGGATACCTGAACGGTACCGTCCGGCAGTTCCTTTTCCTCACGGCCGAAGAAGGTCATCATTTCCGAATTGATTCCGCGGTCCTTTTCCAATGCCTGGTCGGCAATCTGGATTGCGGTTGCCCTCGGGGAAAGCAGGAAACTTGTTGCCAGGGCTGCCACGGAGAGCAGCACCAGGACCGCCGCAAACACAAAACCAAGAGAGATCTTTTTCCTCATAACAGGTTCCTCCTCCTGAGCGATACGAACCTGCACAGCTGCGCGGCAGGACGGCAGATCATCCAGAAAGGAGAGGCGCCGGTCCATCATGGCCTGAAGCGATTCCTTATTCGTCTTCAAAATACCAGTCCTCCAGTTCCTTTTTCAGTATCGCTTTCGCTTTCTTTAACCGGTAGTTGATTGTTGATCGGGGGAGGCGCATCACCTTGGTCATCTCTTCCAGCGTCAGGCCCTGGTACCAGTGCAGCAGCGTCACTTCCTTCAGCCCGGGCGGCAGGGACATCACCGCACGCGTAACGGTGTCGTCCCGCTCATCGAAGGGGACGGAGCCTTCCGGCAGCAGATCGGGAGTCACGGTCCGGTCCGTGTTCCGTGACCAGGCGCATTTCATCAGATCCTTGCAGGTGTTGACAGCGATGCGCGTCAGCCAGGTTTTTTCCGATGCGTCCGCACGATAACGGTCATAGCTTTTCCAGGCCTTGAAAAATGTTTCCTGTACAGCGTCTTCCGCAAGGGCGGTATCGCCCAGAAAGGCAAAACACAGCCGCAGTAAAGGTTTTTCCCAGACGGTGATGGCGGTGTTCAGCCATTCCCGGCGCGGATCCTGTTCCAAAGCGCTCCCTCCTTTCAACACCAATTAGACGACACGGCGGCAGAAACAGGCCAACCGGATGGAAAAGAATAAATTCTGTATCGGATGGTTCCAAAAACGGAGTGTTTCCGGTATTTCCGTCGTCTAACATTATAAGCAGCCGGTTTTTCCGCGGCAAGCAAACCCCCGGAAACACCAAAGGAAACAACCTCCCCGTGAGATGAACTTGAGCGGGAAAAACCGGCTGTGATATGATAAGGAAAACCAGCAAAGGAGAACAAGGAAACATGAAGAAAACGGTTGTAATCATACTGCTGCTTGTGCTGGCGCTGTTCGCTGTTTCTGCCGCGGCAGAGAATACGGAAATCCTGGGGCAGCCTTTCCCGGAATTTTCGGCGGAGGATACTGACGGAAATACATTTACGCTGTCGGAAGCACTGAAGGACCATGAAGCAGTGCTGGTCAATATCTGGGCGACCTGGTGCCCGCCCTGCAGGGGAGAGTTCCCGGACCTGAATGAGGTTTACCAGGAGTACAAGGACCGGGTGGCGTTCATTGCCCTGTCCAGCGAACCGGATGATACCCTCCCCGTGATTGCCGATTTCCGGAAGGAGATGGGCCTGACGATCCCGATGGGCCGGGAAGAGGGAACGGGGCTGACTTCGTACCTGAATGTGACGGGAATTCCCACCACCGTCATTGTGGACCGTTTCGGAAACGCGGTGTTCATGCAGTCCGGCGCGTTTTCCGGCGCAGGGGAAGTGAAGCGCCTGCTGGATGCATTCCTGGGAGAAAAGTATACCGAAACGGTTGTGCTTGACCGTATTCCTGCAGATACAACAACCCGTGCACTGCCGGTTTCCGCGGCCCGGGAAATCCATGTGGACAATGAAGGTGCACGGCGGGCCGTCATCCATTCGTTCTATGACTACCTGGACAACCTGAATTATGACTATGATGTCTATGTGCTGAACGACAGTACCGCCCGGCTGCGTTTTGAGATCGCGGCATCGGATCATCCGGCCGGCATGGCGGTGTACGTTGATAACGCAATGTACGAGATGTACTCCCTGCTGGACGGGGAAAAGAACACATACGTTTTTGAGTATCCCATGCCTGACGGACAGGCGGAGGAGCATTATTCCATGGTAGCCCTGGTTGACAGGTACAATGCCGAAGACGACTACAAACAGATTATCCTGCTTGAGAACGAGACGTATATGGAAGAACTGCTTGGCGAAATCCGGGGGCTGGGCGCAACGGCCGAGTGGGAGTATGCGGAAGGCAAACAGGAACAGGCTGCGGCGGCAGCGGACGCTTATATCCTTCACATGACTGACCAGGATGGAAATCCTGTTTCCGGCGTCATGGCCAATTTCTGCACGGATACCGCCTGCAACACGATGGTGTCTGATGAGAAAGGAATCATCACTGTCAGCGGCGCACCGGAAAACTATCATGTACAGCTGCTCAAAGTGCCGGAAGGATACAGCTTTGACAAGGAATTTGAAATGAATACAGGGACCGCCTTCGGTGAATGGACCATCCTGATCCGAAAGGACTGATCCCGTCTGAGGGCGTAAAGAAGATCCCCGGCTGCAGCCGGGGATCTTCCTTGCATCATGGCATTTTTTCCCTGCGGCGGGGGAAACTTATTCCTCTTTTTTGCCGATGGTATCCATCACGGTTTTTTCGTCATAGGAGATGAGCAGGACTGCACCGAGCACGCAGAAGCAGACAGCCACAACAGCCACGATCCGGAGCCCTGTGGGAGATGCGGTCAGATCGTTGCTGGTGAGGTCCTGGGTGGTGCCGAGGACAGCCAGGGAAGTGAAGACCAGCATGGCGACGGACTGTCCGAGTTTCATGGCGAAAGTACGGGCGGCAAAGAACATGCCTTCCCGTTTCTCTCCGGTGAGGATCGCGTCCTGTTCCGCCACATCCGCGACGATCGCCTGGGGAATGATGCCCAGCAGCGCCATCGGGAAAGCGGCGATTACCACAATCAGGATACCCGGGATGATTCCGGTCAGCCCGGGGATGATCCCGATCAGCGCCGTGACCAGGTAGGCAAGCGACAGCCCCAGGAAACCGGCGATAACCAGTTTCTTTTTTCCGTGCCGGAGGACCATCCTGGAGACGAAGGGATAGAAACAGGCGGAGAGTACGGTCATGCCGCCGAGGAATACCGTGGTGTAGAATTCGTTCAGCTGCATGGAGACTTTGACGAAGAAGGGCAGCCCGGTCTGGAACAGCGTCAGGCCGATCCAGTACGCGATGTCAGAGGCCGCAAAACGGCGGAAGTTTTTGTTCCGGAACGTGTTGGCCAGGCTCTTCATCGCATTGCTTTCGCTGGGCTTTGCTTCAACAAAATCCGTTTCCCTGAGCCGGAAAACAGGAATCAGCATGCAGACCAGGGCGATGACCGCGAGGATGATGAACCAGATCCGGTAGCTCCAGGCGTAGCTGACGATCTGCTGCAGCGGTCCGGCGAACATGAAGGGCAGGTAGGCGATCAGCGTTCCGAAGAAGAAGGTCAGGGAGATCGCTGTGGAGATATACATCCGGTCTTCCTGCGTCTGGCCGAACTCGGAAATGAGCGCGTTGTAAGGGGTGCAGTACATGGTCATAAACAGGTAGAAGAGGATCAGGAATACCAGCACCCATACGATGTTGACGGTGCTGATCTGTTCCACCGGGGCGAAAAACACGAGTACGGTGACCGCGGCGAAAGGAATGGCGGCTTTCTGCATGAAGGGGATGCGCCTTCCCCTGGGGTTTTTGCTCCGGTCAGACAGGGATGCAATCCATGGATCCGTCACCGCGTCAAAGATCCGGCAGACAAAGGTAATCAGGCCGAGCACGGTCAGCACACCGAAGATGACCAGCCCGGTGGGCACATAGAATCTGGCGCCGGCGGCCAGGGAACCCTGTGTCGGCAGGTAAAACGTCACCAGCCAGGTGTTCACAATGCCGCTGAGAATGGACCAGCCCAGCTGGCCAATGGCAAAAATCCACATTTCTTTTTTGGTAAGACGCCTTGTTTTCATTTGTTATTCACCTTTTTCTTTCA
>JAEEGL012512572.1_pt1 | contig 20088 bp, 12 predicted proteins | sample 9134231 | NCBI WGS metagenome assembly JAEEGL01 (sample SAMN16246548, study PRJNA631951) | gut metagenome | biome: gut microbiome; feature: rumen; material: fiber-attached | host: Bos | place: Iran: Karaj | collected 2018-10
GCGATCTCCTCTCTCCAGGGCAGCTGGTTGCAGACCTTAAGCCACTTAGCATGCTGTGCACCCATGGAGTCGATGATACGTGAGAATGCTTCGTAAGTATTGAAGAAGCCGTGACGTCCGGTAAGGAGGTATCCTTCCAGCCAGCCTTCACACATATGCTCGGAAAGCATGGAGTCCATAACACGGCCGAAGCGTGAAAGATGATCGTCCATATCGCTCTGATCAGCGTTCCAGTCTCTGTTCTCTACCTCGAATACGGAAGTGAAACGGTTGGAATTGTTCTCATCGGGTGAGAAGATACGGAAGTTCTTTGCTTCTGCATTAAGCTTGAATATGTCACGGATGTAGTTGGAAAGATTAGCGGTATCCTGGCTTTCCTTTGAGCCGTGAGCTTCGGTATTGAATGCGTAGCTGCGGAAATCAGGCAGGCGCAGGTCGCGCAGCAGCTTACCGCCGTTAGCGTGAGGGTTCATACCCAGTCTGTGGTCACCGGTAGGAGCAAGAGCTGCTATCTCGGGAAGGATCTTTCCGTTCTCATCGAAGAGCTCTTCTGCATGGTAGCTGCGCAGCCACTCTTCCAGCATTCCGAGATGCTCGGGCTTGTCCATCATGATGGGTACCTGATGAGCAAGGAAGTTGCCTTCGATACGGTTGCCGTCTACTACCTTGGGACCTGTCCAGCCCTTGGGTGTACGCAGAACGATCATAGGCCATACGGGACGGGTAGCGTCCTTTGTCTCACGTGCATGCTTCTGGATATCCTTGATCTTCTCGATAACGATATCCATGGTCTCTGCCATTATACGGTGCATAGCCATGGGCTCGTCGCCTTCTACGAAGTAAGGCTCCCAGCCGTTGCCGTGGAAGAAATCGGTCAGTTCCTGTTTGGAAAGACGTCCAAAGATGGTAGGGTTTGCGATCTTGTAACCATTCAGGTGAAGGATGGGAAGAAGTGCACCGTCATCTACGGGATTGATGAACTTGTTGCACTGCCATGAAGTAGCCAAAGGGCCGGTCTCTGCCTCGCCGTCACCGACTACTACGGTAGCGATCAGATCGGGGTTATCGAATATAGCGCCGCAGCCGTGTGCGATAGAGTAACCAAGCTCGCCGCCCTCATGGATGGAGCCGGGAGTTTCGGGTGCGCAGTGGCTGGGAACGCCGCCGGGGAAAGAAAACTGCTTGAAAAGCTTCTGCATGCCGGCTTCATCCTGGGAGATGTTGGGGTAGATCTCGCTGTAGGAGCCGTCGATATAATCATTTGCGATGAAGAAGTTTCCGCCGTGTCCCGGACCGGAAAGGAGTATCATATCCAGGTCATAGCGTTTGATAACGCGGTTGCAGTGAGTGAAGATGAAGTTCTGTCCGGGAACGGTTCCCCAGTGACCTACGATCTTCTTCTTTACCATATCTGCGGTAAGGGGCTTCTTTAAGAGGGGATTCTCAAGAAGGTAGAGCTGACCTGCAGACAGATAGTTTGCCGCACGGAAATACTTATCCATGGTCTCGAGCAGCTGGTCCGTGATAGGGCCCTTTTCAAGCATTGTGTTTTCCATATTTGAATTCCTTTCTACTTATAATTATAAATTATTTCTGCGCTTGTACGATACTACAAATCAGGGGCATAGTCAATTGAAGAGCTAGTAGTATATTTATGGCGCTTAAGGGGATTATTTGTGAAAATTTACTATAATTGTGAAGATTTGTTCACAAAAATAACGGATAATTCCGTTGCACTATGAAAATATTATGATATAATATGTGACAATTTGTTAGAGTAGACAAACCAATACATATCAATCGGGATCGCATAAAGAAGGGCATTCGTTTTCGGGCATCCTTGCGGGATGCCTGTTTTTTACCCCGATCTATGAGGAAAAAAGTTCATGGAAAAATTCAGTGTTAAAAAACCATTCACCGTTCTAGTGGGTGTGATCATAGCGATCGTGCTGGGTGTTGTCAGTATGACCAATATGCAGCTGGATCTGCTCCCTAATATCTCTCTACCGTATCTTATGGTGATCACAACCTATCCCGGAGCCAGTTCGGAAAAAATTGAAGCCGAGATCTGCGGACCCATGGAGGCGTCCCTTGGTACGATCAACGGCGTAAAGAATGTAATGAGCGTCTGTAATGAAAATTACGGTATGGTCCAGCTTGAATTCACGGACGATACCGATCTCGACAGCGCCATGGTCAAGGTTTCCAGTGCTCTAAATACTCTTCAGCCCTATCTTCCGGAGGATGCCGGAACTCCTTCCATAATAGAAATAAGTACCGATATGGTGGCCAGCGTGTATCTGGCGGTCAGTATGGAAGGCATGGAGATGGAGGAACTTTCCCAGTTTGTCCGTAACGATATCACTCCCCAGTTTGAAAAGCAGAACGGTGTTGCTTCCGTAACGACTCTTGGTCTGGTAGATAAAAGCGTCCATGTGGAGCTTAACGAAGAAAAGATCGACAAGCTTAACGACCGTATCCTTGCTACCGTGGACGATGCTTTTGCCGACGCCATGGACCAGCTGGCCGATGCGGAGAAGCAGCTCAATGATTCCCAGGACACTCTGGATGAGAACCGTGAAAAGCTTGACGATTCCAAAAAGGATCTGGAGGATGGCAGGAAAGAACTCAACGATTCCCAGAAGGAACTGGAGGACGGCAAAAAGGAACTTGAAGACGGCAAGAAAGAGCTGGCTGACTCCAAAAATGACATAGCCAATGCGGAGCAGGAGCTTAACGATAAAAAGAACGAATCAAACGCCCAGCTGGCAGATCTGAGTTACCAGCTGGATCAGGCTTCCGCCCAGCTGGCGGCATTAAAGACCCAGCTTACCCTGGACGAGGCCCAGCTGCCTTTATTAAAGAGCGGCCTTAAAAAAGTCAAAGAAGGGCTGGAAAAGATCGAGGAGGCGCTGAGCGCCATAAGCGCTGCGGAAGCCCAGGGCATCACTGCAGACAATATAGATGCTCTCATATCCGAGCTTGAGCAGAATATTGCGGCCTATGAGCAGTATATTGCATCGCTTACACCGGGCACCGAGGAATATGAGATCGCAGTTCAGACGCTGGAACAGATGAAAGCCGGACTTGAACAGCTGCAGCAGCTTAAACCGCTGCTCTCCCAGAAGGAAACCTTGGAGACCCAGAAGAAGGAGCTGGAAGACCAGAAGACTTCCCTTGAAACACAGATAACTACCACCGAAGCTACGATCAAGGCTTTAAAGAGCACTATTGCTACCACTGAAGAGCAGGTGGAGACAGCTTACAAGGAGCTGGAGAAAGGCAAGCTTGAAGCAGCAGAGACCATAGCGAGTGCGGAGGCGCAGCTGGCCTTTGGCAAGACCCAGCTGGAGAGTGCGGAGGCGCAGCTGGAGAGCGCAGAGGATCAGCTTGAGAGTGCCCAGAAGCAGATAGACAGCGGCTGGGATTCCATTAAGGACGGCGAAAAGCAGATAAAGGAAGGCTATGACCAGATCGAAGACGGACAGAAGCAGATAGACGACGGCTGGTCTGATTACCAGGATGCTTTAAAGAATTTTGACAAGCAGAAGGCAGAGGCAATGAAATCCGCCAATGCGGATAAGCTGCTTACGCTGGAGACCCTGACAGGACTGATCTATGCGCAGAACTTTGAGATGCCTGCAGGCTATGTTGATGATACCCTGGACAATTCCTGGCTGGTCAAGATAGGCCAGAATTACGAAGAGGTTGATGAGCTTTCGGATATTGTGCTGACACATATCAATAAGGTCGGAGATATCAAGCTGGGTGATGTGGCTGATATATGCGTGATCGATAACGCAGATGACAGCTATGTGCGTCTGGGTGCGGATAAGGCGGTTATACTTTCCATCTTTAAGAGCAGTACCGCTGGAACCAACGATCTTTCAAAGACTATAGAAGCGGCATCCAAAGAGCTGGCTGCAGCTCATCCGGGACTGCATGTCACCACCCTGGTGGATATGGGCGATTACATCGACCTTATAGTAAAGAGTGTTTTGCAGTCCATGATCATAGGCGCCGCGCTGGCGGTAATAATACTGGCTATATTCCTTAAGGATGTAAGGCCTACCCTGGTGGTAGCGATCAGTATTCCCGTCTCCGTGCTGGCGGCTATCATATGTATGTACTTTTCGGGTATATCCCTTAACATGCTTTCTCTGTCGGGTCTTGCGCTGGGTATAGGTATGCTCGTGGATAACTCCATAGTCGTTATGGAAAACATCTACCGTCTGCGCGGATACGGCATAGAAGCACCACGCGCGGCAGTGCAGGGTACCAAACAGGTTGCAGGATCCATCATTGCATCCACCCTGACCACGGTCTGCGTGTTCCTGCCCATGATATTTACTTCGGGTCTGGTGCGCGATCTGCTGGCACCCATGTGTCTGACCATAGTGTTCACCCTGCTGGCTTCGCTTTTCATAGCCATGACGGTGGTACCTGCGTCGGCCTATACATTGCTTAAAAATACCAAACCCAAGGAGCATCCTATCTTTGATAAGGTTATGGTGCTGTATGAAAATGCCCTGCGTTTCTGCTTAAGGTTCAAGGTGGTGCCTATCACCGTGGCTCTGGGTCTGCTGGTATTCTCTGCGGTAATGGTACTGCGTATGGGTATCGTCGTTATCCCGGAGATGACCATGAACCAGCTGCAGGCGGATATCACATATCCCGAAGAATACACCCGTGAACAGGCTTATGAGACTACGGACAAGGTGATCGAGCGTATGCTGCAGATAAAGGGTCTGGGTACCATAGGCGTTATGATGGGTAACGGCAGCGCCCTGCTGGTATCGGATGCTGCCAGCGATCCGGACGCATTCCGCCATATGTCATTCATGATGATGACAGAGGATGAGAACGCAGGCGAGGAAGAGATCAGGCGCATCACTAAAGAGATAGAAGCCATAGGCACCGATATGGGACTTGATATGGTCATGTCCGATATGTCTTCCGAAATGGATTCACTGACCGGCGGATCGGGTCTTTCGATAAATGTTTACGGTCCCGATATAGAAGAGCTTACCCGTATCACCGGTGAGATCTGCGATATGGTGGGAACTATAGAAGGCTATGAAAATATCTCCAACGGCCTTGAGGACGCGGGAAAGGCCCTGCATGTGACCATAGATAAGAACAAAGCCATGGGCATGGGTCTCAGCGTGGTGCAGATCTACCAGGATATCAATAAAAAGCTTACACATTCTAAGAGTGCCGTGACCATTACCGTAGACGGCATAGATATGGATATAGTGGTGGTGGACGAGACCGATCCCCTTACTTATGATAACCTGCTGGATTATACCTTCACTGTCGAAAAGGTGGATGAGGACAACGATACGATTCATGAAGACCATAAGCTGAGCGAGTTTGCAACCGTCGAAGTGAAGGATGAGGTAAACAGTATAAACCGTAAGAACCAGAGCCGTTATATGACGGTTACTGCATCGGTTGGCGAGGGTTATAACACCACCCTTCTTACCAGAAAACTTAAGCCGCTTCTGGATAAGTACAAGCTTCCTTCAGGATATACCCTTGAGCTGAGCGGTGAATATGATTCCGTTATGACCATGGTCAAGCAGATGGGTCTGGTCATGATACTCGGTCTTTTGATGGTTTATCTGGTAATGGTGGCGCAGTTCCAGAGTCTCTTAAGTCCTTTCATAGTGCTGTTCACCGTGCCTCTGGCGTTTACCGGCGGTTTCCTTGCGGTGCTTGTGGCGCATGAGAATCTTTCGGTAATAAGCATACTGGGTATCGTGGTGCTGATGGGTACCGTTGTTAATAACGGTATAGTATTCGTGGATTATACGAACCAGCTGCGAAAGGGCGGCCTGGACCGTACCACTGCGCTGGTGGCTACAGGTAAGACCCGTATGAGGCCCATACTTATGACGGCATTGACCACCATACTTGCAGAATCAAATCTGGTCATCGGTGACGATATGGCTGCGCAGATGGGCCGCGGCATGGCTCTGGTAATTGCCGGCGGTCTGGCGTATGCTACGCTGATGACCCTGTTCATCATCCCCGTAATGTACGATATCTTATTCAAGAAAGCGCCGCTGGATGTTGATACCGGAAACGAGAGCCTGGACGATATCCCCGATGATGCGGCCGAATATTTAAAGACACAAGAGTAAGCTTTATAAAAAAGGTGATAAGGGGTCAGACCCCATGAACAAGATATGAACTTTTCGTTCATATTCTGTTCATGGGGTCTGACCCCGTTTTTTTCATTGTAATTCTTGCTATTTTTGCCAAAAAGATGTAAAATTATGTACATCTATCTGTATAGTTTTCACATATAGAGATGACAGGAGCATCTGATGAAGAAAAAAATAGCGGTATGCGCCAACGGCTGGAGTCTTGAAGCTCTGGCGGATGCAGTCAAAGGGTTCAGAGCCTGTGCTAAAAAGTTTGATTTCGACGTATATGTTTTCCTGAGCTTTGCATCTTACAGCGTGCACCATACCCTGATGCAGGGAGAACTGAATATATATAAACAGTGTGATCCCGCAGATTTTGACGGCGTGGTCATCTTCTCCACTATGCTTAATTCCGACAGGACGGTTATGGAGATCGTTGCCGAAGCACAGAAGAAATCCGTTCCGGTGGTAAGTTTCGGTATGGAGATAGACGGCGTGCCTTCCATAACCATAGGTAATGCAGCGGGGACCCGCGCCGTGGTAGAACATCTGATAAAGGATCATGGAGCAAAGGATATACTTTTTATGGGCGGTACCGAGGACCATGTGGACAGCCGTGAAAGGCTGGAAGTCACAAGGGAAGTGATGGCAGCGCATGGTCTTAAGTTAAAGGATAAGGATATAGGATACGGCAAGTGGTCCAACCGCAGGACCATAGACGCCCTTGATGAGCTCCTGAAAAACAGGAAAAAAATGCCCGACGCCATTGTGTGCGCAAATGATATCATGGCTCTGGCTGTATGTACCGAACTGGAAAAGAGAGGCGTTGATGTACCGGGACAGGTAAAAGTCACCGGTTTTGATAACGTAGACAGCGGAAAGATATTCTATCCGGCCCTGACTACCGTAAAACAGGATTATGAAAATGTGGCGATCAAAGCCTGCGAGATAATCTACGGGAAGCCTTATTCAAAGAAGAACCCTCCCAGGATTTCCGTACCTACGATACCGGTCATCGCGGAAAGCTGCGGCTGTGAGAATATAGAATACGGAAGGATGCGCCGCCTGTATTGCAGGCATTCCTTCCAGCGTTCACAGGATGATAATCTCGTTGAGCAGAATGAGAGAGTCATGCGTGAGAGCATAGCTGATGTATCCTCTTACAATAATATGAAAGAAAGGATACAGGATCATTATCTGAGAAATCATCAGTATGAAGGCGCGGCTTTTTATATGGTCCTTAACCGGGATTATTTCATGAATGTCATGGAAAGGGACGAGGAGATCTGCGGTGACGGACTTACCGGGGAACTGGATGTAGTGACTGCCATCAGGAACGATAAGCTCCTGGATGTAAAGACCGTAAACAGCCATGATCTGATACCTGCTTATAAGAAAAAGAAAAATGAGCAGCATGTTTTTTATCTGATGCCGCTGCATCATTTCCAGAATAATTACGGTTATGTGGTATTTACGGATGATCCGTATGTGCTTAAAGAAACCATGATATACCAGTATCTTGAAAAGATAATGCAGTCGCTGCGGCTTCTCCGCGTCAACTTAAGACTTAAGCAGCTGTATGATAAGGATGCCATGACCGGTCTTTATAACCGTTTCGGATATGAAAACAAGGCTCTGCCCCTTTATGAGGAAAGCATGAAAAAGGGAAGCAGGATCACGGTATTGTTTGTGGATATCAATTCCATGAAACAGATAAACGATAATTACGGCCATGAGCAGGGTGATGTGGCCATAAGGACAGTAGCCTCTTCAATTGCGGATAATCTGCAGAAAGACTGGGTGGCAGTACGCTACGGCGGTGATGAATTCCTGGTGATAGTGCCCAGATGCGGAAAGCAGAAAGCCGCTACAGTAAAGAAACATATCGAAGAGCGCATTGAAGAACGACGGAAGGAAAGCGGCCTTTCCTATCCGCTTACCGCCAGCATTGGTTTTGTCACTTCCGATCCCGAAAACCGCCCGGATGCGCAGCTCTGGGATTATGTAAGGGAAGCGGATGCGCTTATGTATGATATAAAGAAGAAGATGCACGAAGCAGAGGGTTAAGGATTTTTAAAGGTGTTGAAAAACGCTTTAAAAATATAAAATCGAAAGGAGAAAGTGTATGAAGTGGTTAAACAACGTAAGTGTAAGAGGCAAGCTCTTGATCATCACAATCCCCCTGGCTATTTCCCTGTTATTCTCAGTGGTGTTCATGGCAGTTGAGATCCAAAACACACAGAAGGAAATTACAACTGTTTATTATGATGTTCTGTATACAGTGAACAGCAATCTGCTCAATGCGGACAGAGACCTGTATCAGTCCCTGGTAGCAGCGATGCAGTATTATGATTTTAAGAATGGATTTACAGCCGCGCCTCCGGAATTTGCAGAGACAATGCTCCCTACAAATCTTGAGGATTATCAGACCAACAAGCAGCAGGTTTATGATAAAGTAAATGTTGCCATAGACTGTGCAAAGCAGAATGACGATCTTTATAACAAGGTTAAGTCAGAAGCAGGACTTTCTTTCAGCGAGGAAGTGAAGAAGTTTAACGAGGGTATGGCAGCATGGGAGGCATCCTATGATCTGGAGTCCAATACCGGCGACTGGGAATCATTCCATAATGTATTTTCCGAATCAAGAGCTGCTCTTGACGGCATGCAGCAGATCACCGAAACCTGGGCTACCCAGGAAAACGCAGCGCTGCTGAAATCGATCCAGGCCAGAGTGCTTACCATCGCGATACTTTATATTATCCTGATGGCAGTGCTTACCGTTATCGTGGTACTTGTTGTCCGCGGCATACGTCTTGGTGTCAAGAAGGTCAGCAAGGATCTGGATGAGCTGGCAAACGGTGATCTTACCCTTTCATATCCCGATGATTCCGAGATCGGCCGTGATGAGATAGGACAGATAACCTTAAGCGCAAAGAGACTTACCGGAAAGCTTCGCGAGATTATGTCACAGAGCCGCGATATGTCCGAAGAAGTTACCACCACCAGTTCGGATCTGGCAGAGAGCGCAAACCAGGCTACCCAGGCATCCGAACAGGTTACCGACGCAGTTACCGAGATCTCCAAGGGTGCTGTTGCACAGGCTGAAAGCGTTGAGAACGCAGTTAATGAGACAGATGAGATCGGTAAGAATATTGAGAACATCACTGATGCAGTGAGCGAGATGGACCACTATTCGGAAGAGATGAAGGATGCCTGCGATAAGGCTATGAGCGCTCTTGATAAGCTGATCCGCCAGAGCGAAGAGGTTACCGCATCCGTTAAGGATATCGGCGATACCATCAATTCGACCAACGAATCCGCAAAGTCCATTTCCGAATTTACACAGGCTATCACGGACATTGCTACCCAGACCAATCTGCTTTCACTCAATGCATCGATAGAGGCAGCGCGTGCCGGTGATGCAGGACGCGGTTTCGCCGTAGTTGCAGATGAGATCCGCCAGCTTGCAGATCAGTCCAGCAGCAGCGCAGATAAGATCAAGTCCATAGTTGATCGTCTGGTGGCAGACTCCGCTTCATCCGTAAGCGTTCTTGAAAAGCTTAATGAAAGCTTCGGCGTACAGGCCCAGCAGTTGGATTCCACCAGGGACAATATGGAATCCATGTCCGTTAATGTTACAAGCGTGAAGAATACATCTTCCGGAATCTCGAAGCAGGTGAGCATGCTTAATGAAGCAAAGAACGGATTGATGGGTATCATTTCCGATCTGTCAGCCATCTCGGAAGAGAATGCGGCATCTACTGAAGAGACCAATGCTTCCATGGAAGAGCTGAACGCTACATTTACGATCATAAGCGAATCGGCAGGAAGACTGCAGGGACTTGCGGAAGAGCTGAAGAACAACATCAGTTACTTTAAGGTATGAGATTGTTCATAGAGCCGCCGGTTTCTGTGAAGACAGAATAAAAGGCGTTTATGGATCAGAGGATATTTTATTCAACAATACTTACGGTACTGGTGATAATGGATATCATATGTGCCGTGATGAGTTTAAGGTCGAAAAGGCCCGTTGGCAAAGCCATGGGCCTTCTCGACCTGTCTTTTGTTCCTCCGATATTAGGCAATCTGATCATAATAGGAACGTCACTGCGTTCGGCGGCGATCTTTGGCTATTATATGTATTTCCTGGGAATGGACTGCATCATGGCCAGCGTGGTGAATTATACCAACGAGTACTGCAAGGGGACAGGGGACGGCAGCCGTAAGCCTACGGTCATGTATCTGATAATTATCGCTGATGCCCTTCAGATACTGGCAAATCCTTTCACAAGGCATACTTTTGATGTGGAACCCATAACTGTCCAGGGGCTTACTTATTACAGACCGCTGCGCCTTCTGGACCGTATGCTTTCCGATATAGTTTCCGGCATGCCCGCGGCGATGTACCTGTATGATCCGGACAATAAATGCATATGGGCCAATGAGCCGGGATATAAACTGGTTGGAGTTACGGAAAGAGAGCTTTATAAGGTCACGGAAAAGCTGGCGGAGATTTTCGGGAAAAAGGATTTTTCGGATGATGAATGGTCGGAGAACCATGTGATAGGAGAGGGAGCAAACGCCAGGTATTATTATGTTGAGAAACGGAATATAAAATATAAGAAAAAGGATCTGGCAGGATGTTATCTTTCCGTAAGGGATGATACCGAAGAGCATCTGCGCATGGAACGGGAATATTACAATACTACCCACGACAGTCTTACGGATCTTTATACCAAGCAATATCTGTATGAATGTATCAAAAAGAAACTTGCGGAAGATCAGGATACAAAGTATCTTGTAATTTATATAGATGTTAAGAATTTCAAGATAGTCAATGACGTCTTTGGTTCGGACTTCGGCGATATGGCGATACAGCAGATAGCTGACCGCATAAGGGAAGACATGACGTATGAATGTATATACGGAAGGCTTGAAGGGGATACCTTCGGTGCATTCATGCCGGTAATGGCATTTAATGCGGATCTGCTGGAAGAGAAGCTGGGTAATTTCATCATACGCGACGGATCCATAGAACACCCCCTGCAGATAAACGCCGGGGTATATGTGTTGTCGAACAATGACATGGAAGTATCCGTCATGTTTGACAGGGCGCATCTTTCACTTTCGTCACTTAAAGATTACAAGACCCATGTGGCGTATTATGACGGCAACATAAGAGACAGGGTGCTGGAATCCCAGAAACTTTGTACGGAGCTCCCGAAGGCACTGGAGACCATGCAGGTAAGACCTTATCTGCAGCCCATTGTAGACCGCGAAGGCAAGGTGGTGGGAGCAGAGGCTCTGGTCAGATGGATACATCCCATAAACGGTTTTATGCCTCCCTTTAAGTTCGTTCCTCTCTTTGAAAAGAACGGTCTTATAGTTGAGGTGGACAGGCATATGTGGCGCTGCGCCTGCATGCAGCTGGCCAAATGGAAGGGGAAGCATGATGACGTGTTTATTTCCGTCAACATTTCGCCCAAGGATTTCTATTATATTGATGTGGTATCGGAGATAAAGTCTCTGGTAAAGGAATACGATATCGATCCCGTCAGGCTCAGGCTGGAGATCACCGAGACCGTGATGATGAACGGCGCTGATGACAGAATGAAGATGCTTGAAGAACTGAGGGAAGCCGGCTTCATAGTAGAAATGGATGATTTCGGAAGCGGTTATTCATCACTGAACCTTCTTAAGGATATGCCGGTGGATGTGCTTAAGATTGACATGAAATTCCTTTCCGGTGATGAGGATAACGGCAGATCCGATACGATAATAAAACATATCATAAAGATGACGGAAGAGCTTACCATGACCTCCCTTACGGAGGGTGTCGAGACTTCCGGCCAGCTGGAACAGCTTAAGGGAATGGGCTGCAGGCTCTTCCAGGGTTATTATTTTGCTAAACCCATGCCAATAGATGATTTTGAAAAATTTGCCTTTGAAAAAGAGGGATGATGAAAAGGAGAAGATAAATGGAAACAGTCAGAGTAGGTGCACAGTCTGTTGCAGCGTTTTCACATCTTATCAGCCCGAATGTAGAGGATGAGATAAAAAAAAGCATAAACAGGCATCCGGATGATCCTGTTATAGGTGATGGTTTTTTGATATACGGAGCCTATGATGAGGATCTTATGATCGCTATGGGAGCTCTTGTTATACAGGTGGCCGGAACGGTTGTGATGATCAGATCTCTTTTTGTTGATCCTTCTGTCAGGAAAAGAGGGATCGCGTATATGCTGGTGAATGAGCTGATCTATGATGTGCTTGGGGCGGATGATCTGGAAGGGATAGAACTGCTGGCTATGACGGAAAGCCCGGAGCAGATGGAGGTTGCCGAATATCTGCATAATATGGGATTTGTGTGTGAGGATGCGGAAGAGAGCTGTTACAGCACGATCCTTTCAAGGATACTGGAAAACGGCAGGCTGGCAAAAGCCCCTGAAAAAGGAGCGATCCCGCTTAAGGAGGTTTCTGAGAAAGCGCTGCGCAGTCTGGGTAATAAACTTGACGGAGATGAAGATACCTTTATACCCATCCCCATCAACAGGGAGGATTATGACCAGGATGTAAGCATGGTTGTGATGAAGGATGATGAAGTAACGGATATTGTTTTTATACAGAAAAGCCGCAGAGGTCTTATAGTTTCATATGTTCTTTCCCGCGGAAACGGTATAAGCGTTATGACAGCCATAGCGGCTGCAATGAGGGCTGCTGCACGGAAATACAGGCCGGATATGCCGGTCAAGATCCCCGTTGTGACGCCGGAAGGTAAAAAACTTGTAGAGCAGATAGTTTCGGATGCATACGAGAACAGGTACGTACGCTGTTATTATTCGATGCTTCCTTTATACCGGTCAGTATACGGAGAGGAGTAAGATCATGGGAATATTTGATAATCTGGTAAAGACCAAACATGAGCAGCAGCATAATATAAAGCTTCATGATTATGATGAAAAACGCAGGATACATCATGTTACAAAAGAAGATATAGTGCAGCATCAGCTTTTGGAAGAGCAGGTGCGTTATGAGCATCTGCAGGCTCATGCCATGGATGAAGGGGTAGTGGGCTATGAGACCCTTGGAAAGGCCCATGATTTTGATGAGGCTCCGACACTTGCGGAGCAGAAAAGAAAGCTTGCTCCTCCGATAGACGAGGCCGGAATGGGCAAGAAAAGAAGACAGAAGGTAAGGAACAGAACGCTTCAGAATCTGAAAGAAGGCAGGGAACTGGTAGGTGAGATGGGAACAGCCCAAACCATTCCGCTTATGAGATCTATAAAGAAAAATGCAAAAAAGATAGCTGAGGAAAAGAAAAAAGACAGATCAAGTATCATAGAGCTTTCAAACCTTCAGATACCGACTGATATTTTTGATGTGAACCTGACAAAAGAACATTCGCATTTTGATGTGAAGAAGGCTTTGATCATAAGGGATAAGCTCGATAAGATCAGGCAGTATAAAGAAGAAAACACCGTGGAATATGCAATGCTTGATTTTAAACTTCATACCAGGCTTGAATATATGTTAGAGGTCAGGGAGGCCTTTACCAGAACGCTTAAGGTTGTACTGGCTGCGAACGGATTGTCTGAAACAGGAGAACCGATCACCGATCAGAAGAAAATAGCCCAGGGACGCGATGATTATTATTCGCACAAAGAAGCTTTGAGAGAGCTCGTTGACGGGAAAGACGCTTATATCGCCCAGATGGAAAGGGATCAGAAAGCGGAGAGGGAGCGTGCTTTCACGGCATCAGGAACATTTTTTGCAGAAAAAGATGCTGCCAGAAATGCCGCAATGGCTGCTCTGAGAAGTAAAAACATTGAAATACCGGATGGCTTTAAAAGCTCTGTTTATTATTCAAGGTGTGTTTACAGGTTGAAAAAAGACGATCCGGAATTAAACGAAAAGATGCTCCGGATGGCAATAGATGCTTATAAACTTAACCGGCCCGAATTGACGGGAGATGACAGGGATGAGATATTTAAAAGGGTCAGGGAACAGATGTTACCGGAATATAAAGAGCGTTTGAAAAAACTGCCTGTTCTGGTAGATAAGATCATGTCCAGCAATCTCGAAGAACTTTTAAAGATGCAGGACGAGATATTGGAATTTGAAATGCCCGGCATGCATATAAGCGATATCATGAACAGTATGGATTCCGGCAATAAGAGCCTGCTCAGTTTAATTGGTCTGACTGATGCTGATGACGCTATGATCAAAAAATACAATTCGATCATATCTTTGGCCAGGAAAAGAATAGATATGGTAAATGCATACAGAGCTGCCGGTGCCGGCGTGACAATGAATCTGTCACAATGCTGCAAGAATGTTGAGAATATATGCAGGCCGCATGCGGATGAAAACAACGTGCTGGATAATGCCGGGGTAATGGCTACGCTGGAGGAAAAGATCCGTCAGAATACAGATACCATTAAAGGACTGACAGGTGCCCTGACTGAAGTGAAGCGTGGAATCTATGAGGAACGAAAGGCAGAGATAGAACATTCAAAGGGTCTTGAAAAAGTGTTTAATGAAGAAAGGCCTTTGAACATGCAGACGGTTATGGATTATGTCACTACCCATATGGAAGAAGGGGATCTGAAAAAATATCAGGACAGCTTCAACACCAGGACAAGGGTATCAAAAGATCTTAGACCGCTATTTGAAGCATTCCGGAGCAGCGGCATGAAAACTAAAACCGGAGTAGCGAGCGGAGATCCGGATGAAAAGATCTGGGAGGATTTCCGAAGTATGACTAGGGAGCTGATAAATACAGGTCATTCATATGATTATTCCGAGGGACCGATAATGATCGGGGTCAGCGAGGATGACGCCACTATTGATGAATTGATCGAATTGCATACACATCCTACAGAAGCAAACATCTTGAGGTTCATGGAGCCGATATTAACTTTTAAACCTGAGACTTTGTTTGGCCGGTTTGATGAAGCTACGCTTAATGATATTGCCAGACGTGAAGAAACGGTCGCCAGGCTTAAGGCAGAATGTCATCCCCTGCTGGCTAGAAAACAGTGGGCAGAGAAATTTCTCCTGGACGGAGCTCTGAGCGAAGAGACCACAAAGAAGGTTGAGGCAGCCATGAAGATATATGATAAGGCAATGTATCTTGTAGATAATATGGCGCTGCCGACACTTACGTCAGCAACGGAATTCCGTGAATCGGATGTTGCGGGATATGGGAATGTTGCGGAATGTATTCGAAAAGGAAAAGAACTTGAGGCTGCTGCAGGTCAGGCAGAAGCGGAGTTTCTGCAGGATCATCCGCTGGTGCATTTTACAAAAGAAGAAGCTCAAAGATTAGGTCTGTCATCATCTAATGATCTTAAGGGATTGACAGGTGCGCATATACAGTCGGCAGACGACATTCTTTTGCCTGTTACCAAAGAAGAGGCTGAAAAAGCCGCATCTTCGGATAGAGATTTTGTGAATGAGCAGGCAGAGAAGATCCGGAGCTTTTCATTTGTCAGCAGATTTGGAAGAGCAAGGGTTCTTCCGAATTCGGATGCCGGGGATCTGGCTTTATTCGGAGCGGAAGATCTTAAGTATTATGAGGAGATAGAACGTGAGGCCAGGCTTCTGCTGATCGCAAATGAATGCAGCAAGGAGAAAACCGAAGCGGCTCTGGGGAAAAATGCCGGAAAGATCATTCAGGACTGCCGCAGGATCGTTGCTGTTACGGAGGGGCTCAGAGAAAAACTCAAAATTGATTTCAGGGTACCTTCTGAGATGGAAACAGAGCATAGAAATTTATGCGGGGAGTCCCTGAATGATGCTATGCTGATGCGTGAGGAACAGCTGCATCAGCATAATGAGAAGGCGATGAAAAAGATCAGAGGCGGAAGCCTGTAGTACATTTGCAGAATAATTTACTGGACTTTTTAGGAATATATATATATAATTGATATTTGTATGCGGGTAAGCGATGAAAAAAAGCAGAAGGACAAGCGCAAGGCTTTTGCTCTGCTGGGCATGATAAGCCAGTTCGGGATAACGATGATGGTTCCGATCTTTCTCTGCTTTTTCGCAGGACGCGCTCTGGATAAGCATTTCGGTACGGCGTGGTGGACGATAGTGATGTTTTTCGTCGGAGCGCTGGCCGGTTTCAGGAATATTTACGTATTAGCAAAGAAATATTTTAAGAATGATGAAGGACAGGTGGACAGCCCACAGCGCTCTGGTGGAGCTATGGATAGGGATAGTGCTCTTGGGAGTGGTGCTTCAGATACCCATTCTGATATTCCTTGAGAGAAAAGGATATTACAGTCTGGGGCTCTGGCTGGGCATCGCGGCCGCAATGATAGTGGCCAAGCATATGGAATATACCATAGGCAAGGCTCTGGATGCGGGCGAAGCAGGCGCAGTAAAGCAGATGTGGCTGGGATACCTGATAAGATACTTCGGCATGGCAATATTCCTTGCAGTGCTGGGTATCACGGGCGTGGCTGATGTGATCGCCGCTTTTGCGGGACTGATCACACTTAAGCTTTCGGCTTATATGCAGCCACTGACACATAAAATATCAATAGCGGTCTGCGGTGAGGAAGCATTTTATCGCGAGATGGTCTCACCGGAAGAACAGGACGAGATGATGAAGGCCGCAAAAGGGGAATAAGAAAGGTAACTGTTTATGGGAGCTAACATGCTTTTATCCTCTGATGATCTGGGGTTCATGATAGAGGGAGTCTTCTCCTTTAAGATAGGAGGGCAGACACTCTGGATTACCACATCTCACATATGTCTTCTGATAGTACTGCTGGTACTTATCATTTTTTCATTTTTTGCAAAAGCCGCACTCAGCAAAGGCGGTGAAGTTCCTTCAGGTTTCCGTAATTTTATCGAGATGATCGTGGAACTTTTAGACGGCATAGTAGACGGTACCATGGGTAAGTTCGCACCCGGTTTCCGTAATTATATCGGTACTATCTTTATATTTATCCTTTTCAGTAATATATCGGGTCTTCTGGGACTCAGGCCTCCCACGGCGGATTACGGCGTAACCTTCCCCCTGGGCATCCTGACATTTACCATTGTTACGGTACAGAAGTTCCGTTATCAGAAGGTCAGCGGCGTTATCAAGGGATTATGCGATCCCTGGCCTTTCTGGCTGCCGATCAACCTGATCGGTGATTTTGCGGTACCCATCTCTTTGAGTCTGCGTCTTTTCGCAAACGTGCTCTCCGGTACCGTTATGATGGCTCTGGTATACGGCCTGCTCAAGGTGATCGCCTATGCATGGCCCGCAGTGCTGCATGTTTACTTTGATATGTTCTCGGGTGCCATACAGACATACGTGTTCTGTATGCTCACCATGACATATATTTCTAATGCTATGGAAACGGAATAATTATTTAAGGAGGAAGCTGTTATGAATTTTACTGGATCGGGAGAAATGTTTAATGACGCATTTATCCTCGGATGTTCCGCAATAGGTGCGGGTCTTGCGGTTATCGCAGGTATCGGACCCGGTGTAGGCCAGGGTATCGCTGCCGGACATGCTGCTGCTGCAGTAGGACGCAACCCCGGTGCCAAGGGTGATGTTACGGGTACCATGCTTCTGGGTCAGGCCGTTGCAGAGACCACCGGTCTTTATGGTCTGCTGGTAGCTATGCTTCTTATGTTTGTGCATCCCTTCAAGACCAACTAAGGATAAGTTCTGAAAGTATAAAGAAAGGAGGCTTACGGGCTGACCAATGGAAATCTATATGTTATTGGAAGCCGGCGAACAGATGGCGCCGCGAATGTTCGGCCTGGACCTTCAGCTCCTGTTTGATTCAGGGCTGACACTGCTGGCTGTCTTTGTACTGTTCCTTATCCTTTCCTATAATCTGTTCAATCCCGCGAGGAAGGTTTTAAAAGACCGCCGCGACAGGATACAGAATGATATAGCCGTAGCCCAGAATGACAAGGACGAGGCTCTTAAGCTTAAAGAGGAATACGAGAACAAGCTTAAGGAAGTGGATAAAGAAGTGGAGCAGATCTTAAGTGATGCCCGCAAACGTGCTCTGGCCAGCGAGAACAAGATAGTCGACGAGGCCAGAAAGGAAGCAGCTGCCATCATAGAGCGTGCCAATAAGGAAGCGGAGCAGGAGAAGCTGCGCGTTGCCGATGAGGTAAAGCAGGAGATGGTGAGCATAGCATCGCTTATGGCGTCCAAGGTAGTGGCAGGAAGGATCGATACCAGTGTACAGGATGCATTGGTAGACGAGACATTAAAGGAAATAGGTAACGATACATGGCTAAGCTAGTTGCAGGTACATACGGAGAAGCCCTGTTTTCCCTTGCATGCGAGGAGAAAAAGGTAGACTCCATGTATGAAGAGGTTCTGGCTCTTGAGAATATCCTTGAGCAGAATCCCGATCTGACCGTTCTTATGAATCACCCCAAGGTGATGAAGGAAGAGAAGCAGAAGGTCATAGAGGAAGTATTTGCAGGACGCGCCAGCAGTGAGCTGACGGGTTTCCTTAATCTGTTGCTGCAAAAAGACCGCTATGCACAACTGCCGGCCATACTTAAATATTTTGAAGCGCGTGTCAAGGAGTACAAGGGCATAGGCGTGGCATATGTCACCACTGCCATGGAACTTTCCGAGTCGCGCAAGAAAGAGATAGAAGAAAAGCTTATAAGCACCACATCCTATAAGTCCATGGAGATGAATTATTCCGTGGATAAGAGTCTGATAGGCGGGATCGTTATCCGCATAGGCGACCGTGTGGTGGATTCAAGCATCAAGACCAAGCTGGAAGGCTTGAAGAGAGAGCTGATCGCATAAAGCAGTCTGCCCGGATCAAGGCAGCTGCAGGTGATATTGTAAGAGTAAATCACTATTGTAATAGGAGATAAGATCCATGAATCTGAGACCAGAAGAGATAAGTTCGGTGATCAAAGAGCAGATCAAGCGCTATGCCGACAAATTGGAGGTTTCCGAAGTAGGTACCGTTATCCAGGTGGCTGACGGTATTGCCCGTGTTCACGGTCTGGAAAAGGCCATGCAGGGCGAGCTGCTCGAATTCCCCGGCGAAGTGTACGGCATGGTCATGAACCTTGAGGAAGATAACGTGGGTGCAGTGCTTCTGGGCAGCAGCCGCAATATCAACGAAGGTGATACCGTAAAGACTACGGGCCGTGTGGTTGAGGTTCCCGTAGGCGATGAGATGCTGGGCCGTGTTGTTAACGCACTTGGCCAGCCCATAGACGGTAAGGGACCCATAGCTACCACTAAGTTCCGTCAGATCGAGCGTGTGGCAAGCGGCGTTATCACCCGTCAGTCAGTGGATACCCCGCTGCAGACCGGTATCAAGGCTATCGACTCCATGGTTCCCATCGGAAGGGGCCAGCGTGAGCTGATAATCGGTGACCGTCAGACAGGTAAGACGGCCATCGCAATAGATACGATAATCAATCAGAAGGGCCAGGATGTTAAGTGTATATATGTAGCCATCGGCCAGAAGGCATCCACCGTTGCTTCCATAGTGAAGACACTGGAAGAGTACGGCGCAATGGCATACACCACCGTGGTAGCCGCAACGGCTTCCGAGCTGGCTCCCCTGCAGTACATAGCACCTTATTCGGGATGTGCTATCGGTGAGGAATGGATGGAGGCAGGCCAGGACGTACTGGTCATCTATGATGACCTCAGTAAGCACGCAACCGCTTACAGAACACTTTCTCTGCTGCTGAGACGTCCGCCCGGCCGTGAAGCTTATCCCGGTGATGTATTCTATCTGCACAGCCGTCTGCTCGAGCGTGCAGCAAGAATGAACAAGGATTACGGCGGCGGTTCACTTACCGCATTACCTATAATCGAGACACAGGCAGGCGACGTATCGGCATACATCCCGACCAACGTTATCTCCATTACCGACGGCCAGATCTATCTGGAGACCGAAATGTTCAACTCCGGTTTCCGTCC